>Ga0315901_10001475_pt1 | contig 34097 bp, 60 predicted proteins | sample LakEriMetagenome_10_FD_203761 | JGI IMG/M metagenome (GOLD analysis project Ga0315901, IMG submission 203761) | Freshwater fungal communities from buoy surface, Lake Erie, Ohio, United States - Buoy 2 MA116 | ecosystem: Environmental > Aquatic > Freshwater > Lake | place: USA: Lake Erie, Ohio...
GAGTTTTTTTCACTCGCGCAGCGGGGCAGCGGTTCAAGTAGGAGGACCGATTCATGGCGAAGCCGCCGAGTAATAAGAAGACGCTGGATGAGCATCTGCGCGAGGGGACGTTCGTTCGTTCGCGCCATCAGCATCTCGTCGAGGAGCTCGGCGCGAGCGTCGATATCTGGCGAGATCGCAGCGTTCGTCAGGGTGGCGATCTCAAGCCGGCCGAACACTTCGAGATGTTCGCTTCGGAGATGCTGCGCCATACGATCGGGCGCTGGTACGGCGAGCCGTTCGTGCTCGAGCCGTGGCAGCGCGAGCTCATCGGCGAGCTCCTCGCGGTCGATAAGAACGGTAAGCGGAAGATCCGGCAAGCTCTGATCGGGCTCCCGCGAAAGAACGGTAAGAGCTCGCTCCTCTCGGCGCTCGCGTTATGGGCGGCGTCGATCGAGGGAGAGCGTTCGCCGGACGTGGTAGTCGCCGCGGGTTCGCGCGATCAGGCCGCGGTCGTCTTCGATCAGGCTCGCGCGTTCGCGAGCTCGGATCCGCTTCTGGATCTCTGGTTCGATCAGCAGCGGTACACGATCAAGTGTCCGGACTCGAACGGCGTCATTCGCCGCGTGGCCGCGGACGGAAAGTTGGTTCATGGATTGAATCCCGGACCGCTGATCGTCTGCGACGAGCTTCATTCGTGGCAGACTCCGCGGCAGGAGGAGCTATGGGCGGCGCTTCAGACCGCGACCGGAGCTCGCGAGGAGCCGCTCACGGTCACGATCACGACGGCCGGCTTCAACAAAGATACGGTTCTCGGCCGGCTCTACGACGAGGCGCTGAAGAGCCCGAAGCTCGAGGAGCGCGCCGGCGGCTCTCTTCTCGTCGCGAAAGAAGATGACTTTCTTCTCTGGTGGTACACGTCGCCGGAGAGCGTCGCGATCGATGACGAGTCGTACTGGCAGAAAGCTAATCCGGCTTCGTGGATCGATAACGAGACGCTTCGCGCGCAGTTCGACTCGCCGACGATGGACGAGAACACTTTCGCGCGGCTGCATCTCAATCGATGGGTGAAGGCTCGTAACGCTTGGCTCCCTCCGGGAGTTTGGGAGGAGATGACCGATTCGGAGCTCGAGCTCGCGCCCGGTCAGCCGATCTACGTCGCGGTCGATGTAGGACTCGTTCACGACTCGACGGCGGTAGTCGTCAGTTGGCCGCTCGATTCCGGGAAGGTCGCGCTGAAGGCTCACGTCTGGTCCGCGGTCGATGACGCGCCGGCTCACTCGTACTGCGCCGGCGGCCGAATCGATCTAGCGGAGGTCGAGGCTTATATCCGTTCGCTTGCCGAGACGTACGATCTCCGCGAGCTCGTCTTCGATCCCCGGTTCTTCGAGCGCTCCGCGCAGGAGCTCGCCGGAGAAGGGATCCGCTGCGCGCCGATCATTCCGGCGAGCGCGGCGATGCAGTCCGGCTATTCGGAGTTCTACGCCGGCGCGATGGAACGGAGGATCGTTCACGATGGCGATCCGGTCCTCGCCTCTCACGTCGAGGCGACCGCGGCTCGCCGTACCGAACGCGGATGGAAGATTCAGAAGCTCGAGAGCGATCGCAGGATCGACGGTCTCGTGGCTTCGGTTATGGCTCATTGGCGAGCGTGGAGATCGGTCGCGGAGACCGATCCGGAAGGGTTCGTGCTCCTATGAAGATTGTCGCGGTTCTGTGCTGGTACGACGAATCTCCGACGTGGCTCTCTCACGTCATCGCCGGCGCCGCTCGCGCCGGGTGCTCTCACGTCGTAGCGGTCGATGGTCCCTACGCGCTCTATAGCGCGACCGAACGCTCTAGCGGAGTCGAGCAGCAGGACGCGATCGTTCGCGCTTGTCACGCCTCCGGTCTAGGGCTCTCGATGCACGTTCCCGATCACGCTTTCATCGGGAACGAGATCGAGAAACGAAACTTAGCTTTCCGCATCGCCGAGCAGGTTACGTCGGAAGACGACTGGCTCCTAGTGGTCGATGCGGATATGGTCGTCACTCGAGCTCTAGGGCTCCGACACGATCTAGAAGGGACCGAGCTCGACGTAGCATCCGTGCAGCTTGTCGATCGTTACGACTGGCATACGGACGACGGACGCTCGATCCTGCCGGACGGATCCGGAGTAGCTCAGAAGACTTCGCACGCTCACCGGGCGCTCTTTCGCGCTCGCCGTGGGCTCGAAGTCGTGAACGCTCACTTCATATACCGGTATCCGCACGGCGAAGACTGGCGCTATCTATGGGGTCCGGAGAACTGGAATCTCGAGCCGGCGCTGAATCTCCCGAACGTGGAGATCGAACATTGGACGCGGCAGCGTAACGCGCATCGCGCCGAGCTTCAGAAGGCGTATTACGCGACAAGGGACGAGGCGCGCGTCGAGCGCGTCGGCCGGCTTGTCATGGAGACCGTGGACGGCGAGATCGCCGAACTGCCATAGAGAGAGGGTGATCGATAGTGCCATTCTGGATCTGGCGTCTCGCGTTCAAGTTGCGCGGGCGCAAACTCGCGCGACTGCATCTCACCGGCTCCTCGCCGAGTGTCGAAGGGCTCCTCGTCGGCGCAGCCGGCGGTCGTTACGTCGTACTCACTCCGAAAGTCCTTCGAGATCCGGAGCCGGCCGAACTGACCGGTCATCTCGAGATCCCGAAGGAGAACGTCATCTTTATTCAGGTGTTAGATAAGTGAAACTTCTCTCTCGCGATGGTCGCAACGTCGAGCTCCGGTTCGCTGAGTTCGGATCAAGCTCGATCCCGATTCCGTTCGACCGTGGCGGCGCCGGCGTCCCGATCGCAGTTACTCCCGATGTAGCGTTCGGCTTGCCGGCCGTGACCGCTTGCATCCGGCTTATCTCGGAGACCGTCGCCTCGATGCCGCTTCTCGTCTATCGAAAGAACGGCGAGAACCGCGAGCGCGCCGACGACGTTACTCAGTACGAGCTCTTCCGCGTCCGGCCGAACCGCGATCAGTCGCCGCACGACTTCATCTCGGACGTGGCCGCGAGTCTCGAGGGATTCGGAAACGCCTATATCCGGAAGATCTACTCCGGGAAGACGGTCGTCGAGCTCGTCCCGCTTCCGCCGGCGAGCGTCTCCGTCAATCAGGACTCGAAGACCGGCGAGCTCTCGTACTCGATCGCGAGCTCGACCGGCGTCGAGCGTGATCTGACTTCCCGTGAGATCCTTCATATTCGCGGCTTCGCTCCGCAGGGAGGGCCGGTCGGCATCTCCCCGATCACCGCTCACCGCGACGCGCTCGCGGCTCCGGCCGGGATGCAGCGCTTTCTCAACGCCTATATGAGCAGGGGCGCCGGTCCCGGCGTCGTCCTCTCGATGCCGCAGCAGGTTACGCGCGAGCAGGCGCGCGAGCTCGCCGAGACGTGGGACTCGCAGCACGCCGGGATCGATCGCGCGGGCTCGACCGCAGTCATCGGCGGAGGCGCAACGCTAGAGACGATCCCGGTCTCGATGGTCGATGCTCAGTTCGTCGAATCGATGCGATTCAGCGTCGAGCAGGTTGCGCGGATCTTCAATGTTCCCGCGGCGCTCCTCGATGCCGGCGATCGAAACGGAATGGATACGCAGGCGCTAACGGAGCAGTTCGTCAAGTTCTGTCTCGTCTCGCGGATGAGCAGGATCGAGCGCGCTCTCGCCGCCGATCCCGATCTCTTCGCGACGACCGGCGATCTCTTCCCGGAGTTCCTCGCCGATGGGCTCCTTCGTCCTTCGACTCGCGAGCGCTTCGAGAGCTACAAGACCGCGATTCAGACCGGCATCCTCTCTCAGAACGAAGTCCGCCGGCTCGAGAACTATCCGCCGATCAACGGCGGCGATGAGATTCAGATAACGCCGGTAGGGGGCGCTCCTAACCCGCAACCGATCCCGGAGTCTCCTAATAACGATGGCTGATCTAACTCCTACCGCGTCGATGGCGATCGAGGCTCGCCGCGGTCTCAAGTGGGCTGAAGATGGCCGCGCCGGAAGCGGGCTCGTCCCGCGGACCGTCGCGGACGCTCGAAAGATGGCTGACCGCGAGCCGCTCAGCGAGCAGAAAGTCCGAAAGATGCCGGGATGGTTCGCGCGGCATGAGGTCGATATGGCTTCTGACGCTAACCGCGATCCGGACGATCCGCAGTATCCGGGCGCCGGTCGCGTCGCGTGGGCTCTATGGGGCGGCGATGCCGGCCGTTCGTGGGCAGAGAAGAAGGTCGCCGAGCTCGACCGGGAGAAGGAGGAGGCCGAGCGGTCTCTGAAGATCACGGTCGAGGTCGAGCAGAACGAGTATCCGGAGATGGAAGAGCCGGAGGTCGAGGAGCCCGAAGTCGAGACGCCGGAGGAGCCGGAGCTCGACGACGAGGAGGAGCTCGTCGAGGAGGAGCCCGTCGAGGAGGAGCTCGCGATTCGTGAGGACGAGCCGGTGCAGCCGGCAGGGGATGAGATGCCGCCGACTCCGGCGGAGGAGGAGATACCGCAGATGCAAACTTCGCAGCCGCTCGAGGTCGAGCGCGTAAGAGTGAAGCTCGAGGAGCTCCGCGTCGCGGGCTCCGGCGATCCGCAGAAGAAGAACGAGCTCGTCGTCACCGGCTACGCGGCTCTCTTCGACTCGCGATCGGAGGATCTCGGCGGCTTCGTCGAGGAGATTCAGCGCGGCGCTTTCTCTGAATCTCTGCGTAAGAGCGATCTCGACGTTCGCTTTCTAATCAACCACGACTCGAACCTCGTTCTCGCGCGCTCGAAGAGCGGCACGCTCGAGCTCTCCGAAGATGAGCGCGGTCTGCGGATCTACGCGCGCGTCGCGCCGTACTCCTACGCCGAAGATCTCCGGATCGCGATCGAGCGCGGCGATATCGATCAGATGAGCTTCGCGTTCACGGTCGAGGAGGATTCGTGGGGCTCCGCCGATGACGGAACTCCGCTCCGTCGCGTGCAGCGCGTAAAGGATCTGTTCGACGTAAGCGTCGTCACTTATCCGGCGTATGCCGAAACTAAGACCGAAGTTCTCGCTCGCGCGATCGACCGCGGCGAGCTCGAGAGCGAAACTGAAACTTCATCTGCCGAAGTGGTCCCGGCAGAAGAGCGCGAGTCGTCGCCGCAGGGCGAGGCTCGCACCGATCAGTCGCCGTCCGGGGCTGATCTGCGAAGGCTTCGTGAGCGAATCAGGAGCCGGACCTAACTCCGAACCTTTGGAGGTTCTGATATGCCGAGCGATAAGCTCGAAACCGCGAAGGCGCGTCTCGATGAGGCCGTAGCCGAGCGTCAGCGTATCGCCGATGAGATCGAGGTCGCGGACGAGTCCGCCGACGTTGATTCCCTCGAGCAGCGCTGGAACGAAAGCGATCAGACCGTCGAGGCCGCTAAGCGCGAGGTTGCTCTCTATGAGCGCATCGAGCGCGCCCGTGAGGATCTTCCCTCGCCGGCGGTCCCTGACGTGAAGGTCGTCAAGGAGGAGCCGACGTACCGTAAGGATACGCCGTTCTCGTTCTTCCGTGATCTCGCGATGCGTAATCGCGATGAGGCTTCCGCTGAGCGGATGCGTCGTCACGATGCCGAGATGAGCGAACGCCGCGACGTGAGTTCCGCGTCGAACGGCTTCATTCCTCCGGTGTACCTCGCCGAGCTCGCCGCGGAGTTCCCGCGGGGAGGCCGTCCGCTTGCCGATGCGCTGCCGAAGGCGCCGCTCCCGGCTACCGGTACGTCGTTCACGGTTCCGAAGGTCACCGGCGGCTCCGCAGTTGCCGCTCAGACTGACGGCGGGAGCGTGCAGGAGACCGATCCGACTACCTCGCAGCCGGCGACTTACGTTCGCACGATTGCCGGTCAGGTCGATATCTCTCAGCAGCTTCTCGACCGCAGCGATCCCGCGTTCGATGTAATCGTGCTCCGGGATCTCCAGTCCGCATACGACGCGGAACTGGATCGTCAGCTCATCGCCGGCGCTTCGGCGTCGAATGAGCACGTCGGACTCCTGAACGTCTCCGGCGTAAACTCCGTGACGTACACCGCGGGTACCGCTACCGCGGCCGACACGCTGCCGAAGATCTATAAGGCGATCGAGCAGATCGCCTCGAACCGGTATCTCCCGGCTACGCATCTGGTCATGCATCCGCGTCGCGCGGCTTTCCTCGCGGCCGGTCTGAGCAGCACGGCTCCTGTGTTTCAGCAGGGACCGCTCATGCTCGCCGCTGGTACTCAGGACGGCGCGCAGGTCGCGTCGATCGCTGGTCTGCCGGTCATCATCGATCCGAATATTCCGGTCAATCTCGGAAGCGGAACCGATGAGGATCGCGTGCTCGCGATTCACGCGCCGGATCTGGCAGTCATGGAGGGCGGCGTGCGTACGCGCGTCCTCGACGCTCCGCTGAGCGACACTCTCGAAGTGCGTATTCAGCTGTTCGGTTACTCCGCGTTCCTCTCGGAGCGCTATCCGAAGGGCGTTTCGGTCATCTCCGGTACGGGGCTGAACGACGTTCTCTGATCCCTTACGGGATCTTCGACGGCGCTCTGGCGCGATCTTCGATCGCCGAGCTCGCCGGGGTTCGATTCCCCGGCGTCGTCATAACTACCGATCTCGCGGGAGGGATCTATGAGTAATGAAGACGTAATCCGCGGTCTCCTCGAGGAGCGCGCGGCATACGAGAAGCGCGGCGACAAGGCCGGCGCGAAGCTCGTCGATGAGCAGTTGAAGTTCTACGGTCACGAAGGCGCGCCGAAGGCGAAGCGCTCGACGAAGCGAACCTCGAAGACGAAGACTGAGAAGCGCTAGAGATGGCCGCCGGCGATCTATGCTCGCGATCGGAGGTTCGGGCGTTCCTCGAGCTCCCGGCCGCTGACACCGGCCGCGATACTCTGATCGACTCGACGATCACCGCGATCTCCGCTGCGATCACGCAATACACGCAGCGCGAGTTCACGCCGACCGCTTCGGCGACTCGCACGTTCGAGCTCCCCGTGGGGAACCTCTCAGTCGATCTCGCGCCGTACGATCTGCGGACGATCTCGACGCTGCGGCTTCATCCCGAAGACGCGCAGCCGGAGACTCTGACCGCGACGCGCGACTATCAACTCGAGCCCGTCGCCGCTCCGCACGGCGTATATACGCGCGTTCGGTTCTCGTCTCTGGTGACGCTCTTCGACTCCGACTCGGCGCGCTACTTCGGCCGGACGCAGGTTGAGATTGCGGGCGCGTGGGGGTTCGCCTCGATCCCGAACGACGTGAAGCAGGCCGCGATCGTCGCGACCGCTTCATCGCTCCGTCGCGACGTTCCCGCGCTCGATCTCGGCGACGTGCTCGACGATCCCCGTCAGCTAGGACCGGATCGGCCGACGAACTACGCGCTCCCGGCCGCGTCGATCCGGATGCTCTCTCCCTACCGTCGCCACGGCTTCAAGTGAGCGCGACGTATAAGAGCTCGGCGCCGGCGTTCAAGGCGGCTCTCTTAGTCGCGCTTCAGGCGCGCTCCGGGCTCTCCGGGGTCACGGTCAGCTACGGAGCTCCGGTCAGCGGATCGGGCTCGCGTGAGTTCGTGGCGCTCGGCGATATCGACGGGTCGCAGGAGTACGCGACGCTCGGCGCTACCGCCGCGGCACGCCGGAAAGATGAAACCTTCACGATGACCGTCTATTGCTCCTGTCTGCGCGAGGGGCAGATGCAGAAAGAGTGCACGGAGCGCGCGTTCGAGCTCGCCGCAGAAGTAGAAGACGCCGTTCGTGAAGATCCCGAAGTAAGCGGAACGGTTCGCGTCGCCGAGGTCGCGAGCCCGTTCTCTCTCGAAGAGTTCGCGTCAGATCAGGCGCGGCAAAGCGTCGTCACGCTCGGCATTACCGCGACGCGCCGATTCTAAGGAGCTTTCTATGAAGGTGAAGTATCTCGGGCCGCACGAGCGGCTCGTCATCGTTCCGGCCGATGGTGGTCCGGAGATCGAGGTCGATCGCGACGGGACCGTCGAGGTCTCCGCCGAGCTCGGAAGGGAACTGGTCGGACGTGGAGACTTCAAGGGCTCCGCGGGCAAGAAGAAGACGAAGCCCGCTAAGGGCGAGGAGGAGTAAACAATGGCAATCAGAAGCGGTCTAGCCGCTCAGCTTGGCTTCGGCGCAGAATCGACGGTCGGAACCGCCGTTACGCCGAATAGATGGACTGAGTTCACTTCGGAGAGTCTCGCGCTCACGATCGAGAGGATCGAGAGTGAGGGTCTGCGAGCCGGGAACCGCGTCGTCCGTTCGGATCGATGGGTCGCCGGGCAGCGCAGCGTCGAGGGGAGCTTCGCTCTCGATATGACCTCGGAGAACTCCGGGATTCTGTTCAAGCATCTTCTCGGAGCAGCTTCGACAACCGGCGCCGGTCCGTACACGCACGAATGCACGCTCGGTGATCCGCACGGGCTCGCGTTCACGATGGAAGTCGGCCGGCCGGATAACTCCGGCACCGTCCGCGCTTTCACTTATTCCGGCGTGAAGCTCTCGGAGGCGACGTTCGCTAATGAAGTGAACGGTCTTCTAACCGGAGAGTTCTCGGTTATCGGGAAGGATGAGACCACGGGATCGATTACTTCGGCGAGCTATCCGGCTTCGCAGGAGCTTCTATCTTTCACGGGGGCGACTATCTCCGTGGGGGGCAGTTCGTACAACTGCACGGATATCTCGATCAGCGTCAATACGGGTCTGGATGCTGAGCGTTATTCGCTCGGCAGCGCGACTATTCGCGAGCCGGTCGCGGCGAGCATGGTCGAGATCACCGCTGAAGTGAACGCGGAGTTCGCTTCGCTGACTGAATACAACCGCGTAATCAATGGAACCACGGCTTCGCTAGTCGCGAAGTGGGAAGGCTCCGTGATCTCCGGCGGCGTGAAGCGCTCGATCGAGTTCAATATGCCGGTCGTCCGGTTCGACGGATCGACTCCGACCGTGGACGGTCCCGGCATCGTGCAGCAGCCGCTCACGGCGAAGGCTCTCTACAACGGGACCGATTCGCCGCTGAAGGTAACGGTCGTGAACTCGGACTCCGCTCCGTAAGGATGGCCGCTACAGATCCGGGATTCCTAATCGATGGATACTCGGATCTACTGAAAGCTCTCAAGGACTCTGATCCGGAGCTTCAGAAGGAGTTCAAGGCTGAGCTCCGCAAGATCGGCGAGAGCGCCAAGAAAGGCGCCGAGCTCGAGGCTACGAGAAAGAGACTGATTGGCGCTACGCGCAAGCTCTCTACGAAGTATCTCGTCAAGCCTCGAGCCGCCGATATCGCGCTCACGGCTTCGGCCACGAATAAGGGCTTCCCGTACCCGGCGGTCTATGAGTACGGGGGCTCGCAGGTTCGGTACACCGGCGCGAAGACCGGGTATCGAAACGTCGTCAAGCGCTCAGTTTGGGCGCAGACCACGGCGTCGCGAGTACCGGATCTCTGGCAGACGCCGCCGGGGTATCCGAAAGAGCTCGGACCGCTCGCCTTCCTCGCGCCCGGTGCCGCCGGCAAAGAGCCGGAGGTAATCCGGGAGATCGAGGACGTAATGGAGCGGACGATGCAGAAAGTCCGACTGACCTAGAGAGATAGGAGAGAGACCATGCAGATAAAGACACCGATCGGAACGTACGCGATGCCGGAGGAGCTCACGTTTCGCGAGATGGCGCTTCTGAAGTCGCAGACCGGGCTCATGCCGGCGCAGGTGCCGGACGCGCTCGAGGCCGGCGACCCTAGCGTGATTATCGCGTTCGTAATGATCGCCGCCGGCCGATCAGGTCGCGTCGTAAGTGAGCAGGTCGCGCTCGACTGGACGCTAACCGATATCGAGTTTCTCGACGATGAGGAGCTCGAGGACGAGGACGAGCCGAAGAAGAAGAGCTCGAAGAAGAAGGCCGACGACCCTTCCTAACCGCGCGCGGCTTCTGGACTCCGACGCTCGCGCGGATATATGGGATCCGGCCGTGGGAGATCGACGAGCTCACGGTCGAGGAGTTGAACGCGATCGCGAAAGACGTAAACGAGTTGAAGAGGAGCGCTGAGCGTGGCCGGTAAAGCGATAAAGCCGACGATTCGGTTCGGCGCAGACTTCGACGCCTACAAGCGTGAACTCAAGCGCGCGATCGGTCAGACTGACAAGTTCGATCGCTCTCTCAAGGGAGCCGGGAAGAAGAATAACTTCCGGTCGATCGGTAAGGCGGCGCTCGGCGCCGCGGCCGGTATCGGCGCGGTCTCTCTGGCAGCGAATGAGCTTCGGAAGAGCGTTCAGGAGACGAGCGATCTCGCGAAGGCGACGCGGCAGCTTCAGCGCGCGACGGGGCTCTCGGCAGATGAAGCCTCTCGGCTTGCCGGCGCGCTCAAGATGCGCAATATCGGCACCGATAAGGCGTCGAAGAGTTTCGTCAAGCTCGCCGGTTCGATCGAGGCCGCGAAGACTGGCACCGGCGCCGCAGCCGACAACTTCCGCAAGCTCGGCGTCTCGCAGGACGCGATCCGTCGCGGCGACGTTTCTCGGATCCTTCTTCAGTCCGCCGACGGCTTCAAGCGCTTAGGGGATAGCACCGGGAAGGCGCAGGTCGCGCAGGCTCTTTTCGGTCGTAACGCTCGCGAGCTTATTCCGCTCTTCGAGGGCGGCTCGAAGGCTCTCCGCGAGCAGTTGGCGCTCGTTCCCGGTCTCACGCAGAAGCAGGTCGAGCAGGGGCTCGCCGCTACGAAGGCGCAGCGCGATCTCAATACCGCGCTATACGCCGTGAGGGTCACTCTCGGAACGGCGGTCCTTCCGTACGTCGCGAAGGGCGCCGAGAAGCTCTCTGAGTTCATCGCCGAGATGCGGTCAGGGAAGGGCGAGGGCGGAAAGTTCGCCGCGAAACTCAAGGAGATCTGGAACGCGATCAAGCCGGCGGTTAGCGCTCTCGGCGACGCCGCGAAAGCCGTCTTCGAGTTCGCCGCTGCGAATCCGAAGATCGTCAAGATGGCCGCGTACCTCGCCGCCGTGGGGCTCGCGATCAAGGCGATCAAGTTCGCCGGCGCGATCTCCGGGATGAGCTCGTTTCTGAAGGCGGCCGGCACGCTTGGCGGGAAGCTCGTCTCGACTCTTCGCAGGTCCGGCTCGACCGCGGGAAGCGCTGCGATGAACTCAGCGGCTAACTCGGCGGCTAACTCCGCTAGTGGCGGCGTTATGACTGCCGGCGGCCGCGGGAAGAAGTTCGAGAAGGGCGGAAAGTTCGTCGGAAAGTGGATCGGCCGCGGACTGGCGGCCGGAATCATCGCGGGAATAATCCTCTTCGGTCCGGAGCTCGCGAAGCGCGTCAATGATTGGTTCTCCGCGAACCTTCCCGGATGGCTGAAGGGGATTCTCGGCATCCGTGGCGGAAGCGATCCGCGCTCGCCATACTTCGAGCCGCGAGGCGGCGCTAGCTCGCGAAGTGTCGAGCCGGGAGCCCGCGGCGCAGGCGGGCCTCGAGCTCGCGCCGCTGCGGGACCGGTAGCTCCGGGAAGTGCCGGCCGTCCGACCGCCGGGAATCCGTCAGATCTGAACGAGGCGACGATCGCTGAGCGTACGCTGCGACTCTCGGAGCTCAAGGCGGCTCTGGAGCAGAACCTCGAGCGGCTCGCGGGACGTAAGGATGCGGCCGGTCGTCGAGCGCTGAAGAATCAGAAAGAGCTCCTCCGGGCGACGAATAAAGAGCTCGGCGAGCTCGAGCGCGCGAATACGGTCCTTCAGGCTCGGCGAGCTCTCGAGGATCAGATCGCGCAGGCGAGGCTCGGGCAGTTGAACGCAACTCTCGATCAGAACGACGCGGCTCGTAACGCGGCGCGCAATCAGAACGCGCTCGAAGACTTTCAGCGCGACTATGCGCGGCTCACCGGCGAGATGGGCGCCTCGAGTGAGTTCACGTCTCGCGATCAGGAGCTCACGGCGCTTATCTCGCAGACGCAGGGCGAGGCCGGGAACGCGGCCGTTCAAGCGAACTATCAGCGGCAGCGAACGCGGCTCAACGCGCAGATTGCGCGCGCGGAGGCCCGAGGCGATCTGGAACTGAAGGATCAACTCAACTCGCAGCTTGCCGCGCTCGATGAGCGCTACGGAGCCGATCGGCTTCAGCGGCTTATCAATGAGCAGAACGCGCTCCGCGCGGAAGAGACCGCTCGGCAGGAGGCCGCGAAGGAGGAGCGCGAGCGTCTCGTACTCGAGGAGCAGCAGCGAAACGACGATATCGCTCGATCGAATAACGAGGCGGCCGCGGCGACGTATGCGTTCTCCGAAGGCGTGCGATCTCTGATCGACAATCTTATGAACGGGGTTATCTCGTTCTCGCAGTTCGCGGGGCAGCTTGCTGGCGCTGGCGGTCCGGCAGTCAGTAAGACGGACGCGACCGCGGGCGTGATCGGGAAGACGCAGGGCTTCAAGGTTCCGAGCGTCCCGAAGGCTCCGAAGAAGAAGAAGAAGACGAAGGGTAAGGCTTCCGGCGGGATGCTCTCTCCGGGCGTCGTGACGATGGTCGGCGAGACCGGGCCGGAGCTCATCATGGCTTCGCGTTCCGGGATGAACGTTCTCAGCGGAACGCGAACTCAGCGAATGGGCGGAGCGGCCGGCGTAACGAATATTACGATCAACGCGGTTCGAGGCGCAGCGGATGATCCGCGGCTCCTCGCGCGGGAGATCGGCTGGCAGTTGGCGACGCGATGATCTCTTCTATTACCTTCGAGCCGCCGACCGGCTCAGCCGTCACTCTTCACTCGACCGCGATCGGCACGAAGAACGTCGTCGTCCGCGCGGAAGGCTTGCAGGGAACGCCGTCTCTTCGCGAGCTCGTCACGAACCGCGGTCAGCAGGCCGGCGCGTACGTGAGAACGAAGTATTCCGGGCCGCGCTACGTGACGCTCGACGGCGAGATCGTCGGATCGTCGATCGAGGACTCCTTCGATCAGTTCGACGCGATCTCGAAGGCGTTCTATTCGGCGATCAGCACCGCCGGGACTCTGAAGTGGACGCGCGACGCGAGCGGCGAGGCTCTTCAGGCCGGCGCTCAGCTTTCATCGCTTCAGCCGCTCGTCCTAACGGACGGCTCGCGTCTCCTTCAATACGCCGCGACGCTGGTCTGCGGCGATCCTCGCGTCTACTCGCAGACGCAGACGACCGGCATCGGGAACGTCGTCACGAACGCGGCCACGGGTAATACGTGCAGTTTCACGAACTCCGGTTCGATCCCTACGCCGCCGATCATCCGCATCTACGGGGAGATCACTTCGCCGGTCATTCGGCTTACGAGTGGCGGCGCTGGTCTGACTTTCACCGGAACGGTCGGGCCTACGGATTACCTCGAGATCGACGTGCAGAATCGCACGGTAAGAACGAACGGTTCGATCAACTCTCTTAGCACGCTGAACGCCGGCGCTTCTGATTGGTTCGAGCTTCCGACCGGGACCGGCACGGTCACTCTCACGGGCTCTTCGATAAGTGGATCTCCGCGAGCGGATCTCATCTACCGCTCCGCGTGGACGTAAGGAGAAACGATGGCTGACAACGTACCGATTACCGCTGGCACCGGAACGAGTGTCGCAACCGACGATATCGGCGGCAATCATTATCAGCGGGTAAAGGTGACGTGGGGCGCCGATGGCACGGCTAACGACGCTTCAGCTACGAATCCTCTCCCGGTCGCCTCGACTTCGGGCATAACCGGGATCGCGGACGACCGGAAGGTTGTCACGACTGCGGGAACTCGCGTGACGCTTGCGAGCTCGACCGCTTGTAAGCAGGTCGTCATCACCGCCGAGACTGATAACACCGGGATCATCGTCGTTGGCGGCTCGACGGTAGTCGCGGCTCTCGCGACGCGGCGCGGGATCCCTCTCTATCCGGGAGATACGATCTCGCTCGAGATCGACAATCTCGCCGACGTGAATCTCGACTCGACCGTGAGCGGCGACGGCGTTACGTTCGCCTACTTTACGTAATGAGCGTCTCCCTCGCGCGGAATCCGATCTTCGCGCAGCGTCTCTACTACGAGGCGACGACTGCATCGCAGACGATCGCGACGAGCACGACCACGATCGCCGATCTGCCGGCTTCAGCTACTTACGATAACGGGCTCGCGCTGGCCGGGACCGCGATGCACGACGGGACGAATAACCGGTGCTATCTGCGCCGTGCCGGTATCTGGCACGTCTTCGTCTCTACTTCATGGGCGGTAAACGGAACCGGGCTTCGGCGCGTGGATATCGTCTTGAACGGAACGACCACGATCGCCGCGAACGTGAACAACAACTACGGCGGCTTCTTCGGGACGTTTCACTCGACGGAGACTCTCTACTACGCAAGCGGGACCGGCGATTACGTCGATTGTCGCGTCAATCAGAGCTCCGGCGGGAACCTCGCGACTACCTCGATTCTCAAGGCTACGTGGCTCGGACCGATCGCCTAGACGATGACTCTCGAGCTTTCATGGCGCGATGTTCGCTTTCAGCGTCCGTACGCGGAGGCGACTACTTCGGCGCAGACGATCGCCACGAACACTTTCACCGGCGCGAATCTGACGACTTCAGTTCGAGATAATGGGGCAGTTACGACCGGCGCGGCGATGGTCGATCTTGCCGGCGATGTAATCAACCTTCCGCGCGCGGGACTATGGCACGTCACGGCGACCGTCATATGGGGAACCGATCTCAACGTAAACGGCTATCGAGCCGTCAGCATTAGTCTCAACTTCTTTGGCGGAACTCACGCTCAGAACATCTACTCGAACACTACGCAGACCACTACGGGATCGACCGGAGCGCTAATCAACGTCGGCAACAACACCGGCTACGGCGCTCAAGCGACGGTTTACCATAACTCAACCTCCGCGAATCTGACGGCAACCACGACTCTTCGCGCGACGTGGCTCGCGCCGTTCCATGCCTAGAAGATGAGTCTCTTACTTCTCCTTCAGCGCGAGTACGTCGATTCGCTTCTCTCCGATACGACGGAGGAGAGCACCGGCACGGCGCAGGGGCAGACGACCGGCGCCCGTAACGAGTGGACGTTCATCCTCGCCGACTCGAACGGCGCAGCGGCCGACGTGCTCGATCCCGCGATCGTTCGCGCGGAGCTCACGATGCGCCGCTCGGAGATCTCGACCCTCGAGTTCGAGCTCTCCGGCGAAGACGATCGCGCCTATACGATCATTCAGAAGCTCACGCAGACGCGCCCGCTCGTCTATGCGTACCGCGATCAGGTTCTCTACTTCGCTGGTCTCCTAACCGCGATCCGTGAGCAGGGAGAAGAGGACGTGACGATGAACGTCACTTTCTCGGATGCTCTCGCGACACTTCAGCACCGGCTCACGCTCTCCGATATCGAATACTACGATCAGGACGCCTCGACTTTGATTGCCGGCACGTTCGCGAGCGGAAAGAGTCTTCTCGAGCAGGCGAACACCCTCGCCGCGACCGGGCTCGTCGCCGGCACGGTCACGAGCTCCGTAGGGGTCGAGACGTTCAACACTTCGCGCGACGTTGCATATGACAAGCTCCGCGAGCTCTGTTCAATCGTCGCCGGTCCGGACGTTCGCGTGCGGCCGCAGTCCGGGAGCTCGACGTTCGGGATCCTCGACGTAGGGAGTCTCTATAAGAGCACCGCTTCGGTCGCAAACTTCGGCTATGGGGGCGGCACGGTCGCGAATCTGACGGGCTTCTCGTGGGAGGTTCAGCCTCCGCTAACGCGCGTGATCTGCATCGGCTCGGAGATCGAGGGCGCGAGCGATGTAACCGGCGACGTGACGAGCGCTGAGAGTCGCGTCGGTGTATGGCAGGGGCAGATCGCTAATAACGATCTCTACCTCGAGACCGATTGCGTGAACGCTGCGAACTCAGCGGTCCGGCTCGACTGGACCGTGACGGTCAGCTTCACTCCGCAGCCGGCGGTCACTCCCCGGCCGCTGCGCGATTACAACGTCGGCGATCTTGTCAAGGTTCGAGCGAACCGCGGATCGCTTCGGTACGACGGTCTCCTCCGGGTCCGTGAGATCTCGATCTCGATCGACGATCAAGGCGTCGAGACCGATCACCGGATCGACACAGAGGCCGGCGGAACTCCGAGCGGTCTTCAGACGGACGATACCGGGCTCGTTTCCATCACGGCTGACACTTTCTCGGATTCCGGGAACCTCTTCAACTCCTTTGCGTAATGCCGGATATCAACCGCTCCGCCGATCTAACCGAATATCTGACGGAGCGCGACTCGCGGCTGCGAAAGATCGAGCGGCAGCTTGCAGTCCCGCGTCGCGCGTACTCCGACGTAACTACTTCGCAGACCACGGCTTTTACTGGTCTCGGCGGCGTAGCGCTTACTACGCCGGATCGGATCTCAGTCGTAACTACTGCACGCTCGATCGTTCACTTCTACGTCGAAGTCACGATCGCTAATACCGGCGTGAACTCATCTAACGTCTTTCTCTATGACGAAACGGACGTTAGCTCGCGTCAGATCCTCTCCTATACCGGAGTCGGACCGGTAACGCGCGCTTCGGTTCCCGGCAGCACGACGGGCGTAGATCCGAACGCGACGTTCGGCGGCTTCGTATCGTCGATCGTGACGGTCGCCGGTCAGCGCGACTACTCGCTTCGCTACTCCGTGGTCGCCGGGACCGGAACCTTCTCGAACCGCAAGCTCTACGCATGGATTCAACCCTTCTAGCAGGAGACAAGATGACGGACCACGACGTACTCGAGCATCGCCTCGACGCTATCGATGACAAGCTCGGCGGGCTGACCGAGCAGATCGTCAAGCAGAACGGCCGCGTCGATCGTCTCGAGTCGTGGCGCGACCGGATGACCGGCGCGTGGATCGTCGTCACTTTCGCTTCTCCCGTGATCGCCGGCTTGATCGTCGGCTTCATTCTCGGCAAGTAGGAGGACCGCATGAAGACCTATCCGAACGGCCGGGTTCCGGCAGAAGAACTCACGCCTATTCCCGGTGGCCGGCTGCGCCGTGGGGCTCCGGCGAAGTCATGGCTCGCGCTTCGGTTCTATCTCGGCAAGCGTTACGGGGTCTGGATCGTTCCGACCGGTCCGATGAGCTCCTATCGATCGCTCGAGCAGCAGCGGATCCTCTGGCAGCGGTACACGAACGGGACCGGCGCGCTTGCCGCGCGTCCCGGAGAATCGAACCACGGATCCGGCATCCCCGGCCGCGCGGCGTGCGACCTCCCTACGGCTCGCATGCAGGCTCTTATGCGCCGTCACGGACCGGAGTTCGGATGGACGATCGCCGGCGCCGGATGGACGGACGCTCCTTCGGAGCCGTGGCATGCAGTCACGAACCGCACGCGGCTTACGTGGAAGGCTCGGCTCTACTGGAACCGCCGGAAGCTCGCCGGGAAGAAGAAGCGATGAGAGGCTTCAAGCGGCCGCGATGCCGGTTCACGAAGAACGTACGCAATCAGTCCGCGCGCTCGTCGTATCCGCCGAAACTAATCGTCCTTCACTCGACCGAATCGCACGATCGGCCGGGAGCCGCCGATCTTCGCTCGATCGCCGAATGGTTCGATAATCCGCAGGCGACCGCGAGCTCGCACGTCGTAGTCGATCGCGAAGGGAACTCCGCTCAGCTTGTCGATCCGCACCGGAAGGCGTGGACGCAGGCTCGATATAACGACGTATCTCTTTCGATCGAGCAGATCGGATGGTCGCGCTTCTCCGAAAGTGAATGGCTGAAGCGTGACTCGCAGTTGAAGACGACCGCGAAGTGGATCGCTTATTGGTCCCGCGAGATCGGAGTTCCGATTCGGCGCGGTCAGGTAAGCCGCGGCCGGGTTATCCGGTCCGGTGTCATTACTCACGCGGAGCTCGGAGAGCTCGGCGGCAACCACGGCGACCCGGGGAAGGGCTATCCGTTCGGTCGCGTTCTCGCGATGGCGAAGTTCTACCGGCGCGTCGGCTGGAAGTAAGGGAGGGAATATGACGAAGATCAATCCGAAAGTTACGAGCGCGACGGTCGGCGCTGCGGTCGTCACTCTGATTACGGCGCTTCTCGCCGAGCTCGGAGTGACCGTTAGCGCGGAGATTGCGGCTGCGGCTGCGACTCTGATCGCGTTCGCCGCCGGCTACCTGAAGAGCGCGTGAGCTCTCAGAAGCGCGAGCCGCTCTCGCGCGCGGAGCTTGTCGATCTCGCCGGCCGCTTCGATACGTGGGCTGAAGCCGCGCGTCATCTAGGGCTCGCGCCGACTACCGTCCGCGATCGGGCGCTGCGGCTCGGCGTGAAGATCGACGACTACTCATCCGATGAGGCCGTCGAGGGAGTGACGAGCTCCTCGCCGGAGGAGTGGGGCGATATTCGCGAGCTTCTCCGGTCCCGCGGCTTAGATCCGGACGAGTGGATCGTCAAGCGCGCCCGCGTGAATGAATGGGGGTCCGAAGAGGGCTCCTCGAACGCGCAGCTTCGCGTCGATCTCGAGCCGATCACGTCGATTATCGTCCCGGCTCGGAGTGACGGGTGGAAGGCGCCGAAGCCGAAGCCGCAGAAGAAGTCCGGCCGGCCGGATCTCGTCGCGTTTCTTTCCGATCAGCACGTACCGTTCCATTCCCGCGAGCTTCACTCGAGGGTCTGCGCGTGGCTCGAGGCTGAGCAGCCGGATCGCGTCGTCCTACTCGGCGATCTTCTCGATCTCGATCAGCTTTCGCGCTGGCAGCCGGAACCGGAGTGGACGGCCGGCGTGCAGGAGACGATCGATGAGGCTTACGCCGTGCTCCGGGATTACCGGACCGCGGCGCCGAACGCGCGCTTTCAGGCGCTCGCCGGCAATCATGAGGACCGGCTGCGGAACTCGATCATAAAGAACGTAGGGCCGCTCTACGGGATCCGTCAGGCCGACTCGGACGGGCCGAGCATCCTCTCGACGCCGTTTCTTCTCCGGATGGACGAGCTCGGCATCGAGTGGGAGACGAACGGAGGCGCCTATGACGGCGCCCGGATCCGAATCTCCGACGAGCTACAAGCGATTCACGGATGGATCGCGCGTAAGGGCTCCGGCGCTTCGGCGCTTCAGACGCTCGATCATATGCGCGTCTCGACGATTCAGGGGCATACGCACCGGCAGTCGATCGTCTATCGAACTACTTTCACTATCGACGACGAAGCGAAGACGCTCGTCGCCGCTGAGACCGGAACTCTTGCCGAGATAACCGGCGGGCTCGGACACTCGAACCGCCCGGACTGGCAGATGGGGTTCTGCACGGCTTCCGTGATTACGGAGGGAGATCAGGCGGGGAGGTTCTCGCTCGATCTTGCGGTTTACGTGCCGGGAGAAGACGACGTTCTTCTCTGGCGCGGGAACCGTTACTAGCCGGCTTCGCGCCGGAGTAAGAGAGAGATAAAGGAGGCTCGATTATGGCGAGTCAGACGATGACGGATGACCGCGTTCGCGACTTCGATCGTGAGCGCGCGTACACGCTCGAAGCGGCTTCGGTCGCGAGCTATCTCAGCGATCCGATCGGGGTCGCGCAGGCGCTCAATCGCTTTCGCGAGGAGCGGTCAATCTCGGCCGACTGGCATCGCTGGTCCGAGCGCGACTGGATTCAGGAGAGCGCGGAAGAGATCGCGGATCTCAGCGCGTATCTCTGCGCCGAGATGGATCGGCTCGAGGAGCGCGTGAAGGACGAGGGCGATAACGAAGACTTCGGCGTCCTCTGGATGCTCCTTCGGATCGCGCTCGCCTCGTCCTGCACGGCTTACGGCGCTCTCCTCGAGTACCGGCAGCGTGACTCCTAGAACGCTCTCGACCTATACGGTCGAGGGCATCCCGCGGCCGAAGGGCTCACGGGTAGCCGGAGTTACGAAGGACGGTCGCCGCTTCAACCGGGAGTCGAATCCCCGGAGCTCGGAGTGGTTGAAGATGGCGAGGGAGGATCTTCGCCGGCAGCATCCGACCGGTCCGCTCTCGCCGCCGTACCGGGTGACGCTGACTTTCTACTTCCCGGAGCCGAAGAAGCCGACGTATCCGTACCCGTCTCGAGGCGATATCGACAAGTATTCGCGGAACGCGCTCGACGCCGCCGAGCAGGGAGGGATCCTTACTTCGGACTCAGCCGTGATCGAGCTCTCCGCCGTGAAGAGATGGGGAGAGCCGCGGACGGAGCTCGTCGTCGAGGAGATCGAGGGCTACTGATTGCCGCTTAGGATCTGCGCGATCCGGCCGCGGGTTAGCTCGAGCTCGCGCGCGATCTCAGCTTGCCGCTCGCCGTTCTGTACGGCTTCTCGGATCCCGGCGTTCCGTTCGGCTCGCAGCCGTTCGGCGCGCTCAGCGGCTTTGCGGTAGCGCTTCTCGAGCGCGCGTAGTCGTCGGAGATCTTCCATGCTGAGCACGCTACCGGCTCCGCTTGTCGAACCGGCGCTTCTGACACTTCTCGCGGTCGTGGCAGCGCGCGTCGAGCATCTGGACTGTCATCCGAGCCTCCTCGCGAGAGCGGTCGGCAGCGGCGCAATACGCGCGTTCCGATCGACGTACTCGTACGGCTCGTCGGTCTGCGGATGCACGCTCGGAGGCGCGATCACGTAACCGCCGGCGCCTCGAGTGTCGAGTCCCGGTCCGAGCTTGCCGACGCTGCATCGCAGCGGCTTACTCGATGCGAAGTAAAGATGCCGGCCGCGTCCGGTCTCGACCGTCAAGGTCTCCGGAAGCTCGCCGATCTCACGCTCGAGGCGGCGCAGGCTGAGCGCTCCTTCGTGACCGTCGATATCTACGACCGTCACGCGACCGGTCGCAAGCGCGAAGTTCGCGGCCGGGTACTCACGCTGCCATCGTTCGATCTGAGCGCGGTCTGAGCTTGCCTCTTTTACGCCGTGACGGGTGAGCGGTCGCTTTCCGCGGCATGGAAGGATCGGGCCGAGCTTTGCGAGCTCGAGCAGCTCGTCGAGGCGCCCGTCGCGTAGCACGGCTAGCCGGTCGGCGGCTTGCGATTCTAGCCAATAGCGCCGGTTCCATTCGGTGTAGAACTCCCTCATTTCCATTCCCTACTCCTCTCTCTAGAAGAACTTGTATAGGGAGCTAAGCAGCTTATCGTCTCCGCGTCAAGGGGGCTAAGCGAATAACTTCATAACGCTTCGCCGCAGCTTGCGGCCGAAGACGATCGAGCCCGCGTCCCTACCCGCTGGCTTGATCGGTTGCGCGCTCTCTCTCGCGCACCGGCGCCCGTCTCCGCTTCGCGCGGGGGCGGGCGCTTCGGCGTTTCAGGGGTCGATCACGCGAACTACCCGGTTCGGGTAGGGCGAGTGGTTCTCGAGAAGATGCAAAAGCGCTTAGTCGCGCCGTCTAGGTGGAAAGAGCGTGGCGAGTTCTGTATAGCTTTTAGGACCAGTAGAAAGAACGGGGAGGATTAGTGCTCGGAGCAGAAGAGGATCCGCCGGTAAGTGGTCGTGAAGCTCTAGCGGTATTCGCGCGAATGTTTGAGTTAGTCGATGAGGAGCTACCTCGCGTCGATCGGCGAGATCGCTTTCGCGGCGAGCTTCGGGAGGTTCACGACCGGCTCCGCCGGCTACGCGATCTAGCCGAAGCTCAGTTGCCGGCGCCGCGCGACTGACGCTCATCGGCCGCGACGCGCTTCGCGAGCTCGTCGAGCGTTCCGGTCAGTTCGCTTATCTGCCGCTCGATCGACCGCAGCCGGTCGGCGTTTGAAAGCTCGATCTCGTCATCCTCGCCGGTGTAGAGGGAGCCGGGGGATACGTCTAGATACGCTGCGAGCCGCTCGATCGTCGCGTACCGCGGGATCGTCTTTCCGGCTAGGGAATCGCTGAGCGTTTTATAGCTCACGCCGGCTTCGGTACAGATGAGGCGCCGCGGCTTTCCCGGATGGCGCTCGTCGAGGAGCTCCCGTATGCGCTTGCCGATCGCTTCCGCGTCCTTCATGGCGCGATCGTAGCTCAGTCCTATAACGCCCTGTATCAGGAGTTTTACGCAACTTCCGCGGGTTTTTGCCGCAGGTGCGCTATCGGTTCGTCCGACGAGTGATATAGGTTCGCGCTAGGTAGTCGGAGGATTAGCCGTCTTAGCGGCGAAGACTTCGGGAGAAGCACGGTAGGAACGAGGGATGAATGAGATACGACCGAACGAGAGGGAGTCGAACCGGAGAGGCGAGCACGCCGCGGATTCTATTCGCGGTGGCGGTAGCTGCGGCAGCGGTTCTCCTCGTCGATCTGATCGTGGGGCTCGTTCGATGAGCGAATCCGCGCGAACTCATGTTTACGCGACTGAGCAGCTTTATAGCTGTGCGGAGCGCGCGCCGTTGTATCTGCGCGACTTCACTCCGGCCGAGATATGGGCGGTGCAGTCGTTTCTCCTTCGCTTCGCCGAGCTCGAAGCGGACGCCTGTCGGCGTGCGATCGAGAAAGAGAAACGAGAGAGAGGAGTAGGGAGTGCTGGTGCTCATAAGTGAGTTTCTGTTCGCGGCCGCGTGGTTCGCGTTCATTGTCGGAGCGGTCGGAGTGATCGTCTTCTTCGGCTACGTGCTCGTCGATCTGATCGGCGAGCGTATTTACGGGGAGAGTCCGCTGGATCGGAGGATGCGATGAGGCTCGACGATGAGATCATCGAGTACGTCTGCGAGACGACCGAACGCATCGCCGAGCTCGTGGAGATGGCGCAGCGAACCGCTCTCGATCACCGGGAGCCCGATCGCGATCGCATCGTCGAGCTCGACCGGCTCGTCGGCCGTATGCGCGACAAGCTCGACGAGATTGAGACGATGATCGGCACCGGGGCGCCGGCATGAGTACCTCTGAGAAGGAGCTCTTCGACTCGCCGCCGGTTCTCGGACCGCAGGGCGCGATCAACTTCATGCTCTACGGGCCGGCCGGCTCCGGGAAGACGACGGCTGCGGCCGGCGTAGCTCCGGGAGGCGAGATCGTCTGGATCAATCTCGAGGGCGCCGGCGCGATGGCTTTCGCACGTAAGCGCGCTGAAGCGCTCGGAACGACGATCCGCGAGGTTCGCGTCCGACCGGGCGAGGATCCGCGGGAGCGTCTCGAGGAGGCGTTCTGGTACGCGAGCACGAAGGGCGCGGACGCTTTCGTGATCGATACCGCGGCGAAGCTCCGCTCAGCGCTCGCGCAGGCGATCAGCGCCGGCGAGGAGGTAACTCGGCCGGAGTGGGGAGCCGTGGCGCGAGCGATGACGGAGATCATCCTCGAGCTCCGCGATGCGCGCTTTACGACCGTGGTCGTCGCGCATGAAGAGATCGTGCAGGACGAGGAGCTAATCGTGCAGCCGCTCATCGGCGGTCGTACGACGCAGGAGTGGTGCGGCGAAGTGGACGTTCTCGCGTATTGCCGAGCTCGCACGACTGAAGACGGAACTCAGTATCTAGGGCAGCTTGTCGAGGCTCACGGGCGCAGGGCGAAGGATCGCTCCGGCGCTCTCGGCGTCTATCGGCCGCTCGATCTTGCCGAGTGGCAGGAGGAGTTCTGCGCGGCGCTCGCGCTCGACGTGAGCGACGTTCCGTTTCTAACCGATAACGAGAGAGAGGAAGAAGAGTGAAGCTATCCGGAATCAGCGCTGAAGATGCGAAGGGCGCTCCGCCGATCGTGCCGGCCGGTCAGTACGTGGCCGCGTTCATCGATGCGGAGGAGACCGTCTCGCAGTCTTCTAATAATCCGATGATCGTCGTGAACGTGGAGATCCTTCGCGGCGATCAGAAGTCGCGATCGATTCGTGACTACCTCGTATTCACGGATGGCGCGAAGTGGAAGCTCGCGCAGGTACTCGTCGCGGTCGGCCGGGAGATCCCGGAGGGCGAGTTCGAGCTCGCGCCGTCAGATCTGATCGGGAAGACGTGCGGCATCGTCACGATCGAAGAGGAATACAACGGGAAGCCGCAGGCGAAGATCGATCGGTACTTCCCGCTCGATGAAGAGGTCGAGGCTCCGACGATCGAGCCGAAGGTCGAGATTCCGTTCTAGCCGTGGCGAAGGTCGAGCGGAAAGCCTCGAGGGACGAAGTTCTCGCGTACGCCGCGGAGCTCCGCGTCTTCGCGAATCAGATCACGTCGAGCGATCCGGCGAATCCGGATCACGTTCCCGGCGTGGAGTGCTGGTCGCCATCGAACGACTACTGCGAGTATCTGATTCGTGAGCGCGGTCCCTCGCGGGCGCTCGAGATCCTCGAGGATCGCGCGAAGTCTGCACGGGGCGCCGTGCAGCGCGAGAAGGAGCAGGCGCGCGAGAAGATCGAGGCCGAGCGTGCTCGACGTGACCGTGAGAGCCGGGAGGCTGCGGAGCTCAGTAGAGGGCTTTCGATCGGCGCCCGGATCGAGCGTGCTCTCGCGAGCTTGCAGGTCGTAAGCGAAGGCTCGACGGTTCGGATCGACGGCGAGATCATCGGCACGGTCGAGCATCCCTCGAAGGTGCTCGCCGACCGGCGATCGGATGAGTACCGCAGGGCTCGCGGGATCGCTCTCGCGACCGTGCATCGCCTCGAGGCCGCCGTGGAGCGCGCGCGCCGCTCGCCGCTTCCGCCGGTGAAGGAGGGAGACCGCGACGCGCGGCTTCGTAACTACCGGAACCGCACGCCGGGAGAAGTGGCGAAGATGGATCCTGAGCAGGGACTCCCGCGGCAGATCGCCGAACGTCGAGCGGATCTCGGACTGGATCCGGAGACCGGCGCTCCGAACTCACCGGAGGCGGCGTGAAGATCGATCTCAGACCGAAGCCGAAGCCGAAGCTCGAGCCGTACGTCGAGCACGTCGCGGTCATGGCCGGCGAGCTCATGCCGACGATGTACCGGTACGCCGCCGGCTCGCGTGACGAGATCACTCGTCTTACGCTCGAGCGGCTTCTCGGCGAGCTCGAGCACGCTTGCAGGATCGCGCGGGGGAGACTCGATGCTGAGGCGTAGGGGCGAGACCGAAGCTCTCCGCGAGGAGGCTCAGCGGCAGAAGGGACGCGCCGCGCTTCTGCGTGGAGTGCTGCGGCGCATCGTCGAGCTCGAGGATGAGCGGCGCCGCGTCGAGCGCGACTACGAGCGCGCGATCATCGACGCTCGAGGTCTCCTGCATCCGGGCTCCGGGGAGCGAAGCGATGACCGCTGAGAAGCTCGTCCGGCAGATCGAGGCGACCGAAGTCGGAGCGTTCCCGGACGGTACGCATCTTGTAACTCTGCGCGAGGTCGGCGTCGTCCGGCGGAAGAAGGGCGGTCATTGGCTGCGGATCGTCTCGCAGAACGACGCCGGCTCCTACGCGCGCGAGCAGCGCCGGCTCTCCGACGATGAGCAGTACCCGTTCAATCTCAGCGCCGGTCAGCGTCGCGGGATGGTCGAGTTCGCTCAGCGGTTCGGGATCTCGGAGACCGATCCGGAGGCGATCGTCGCGGCTCTTCAGGAGATGCTCGGCGAGTCCGTGAACGTAACGGTTACTCATACGCCGCACCGGACGATCTTCATGCACGCGCGGCCGACCGGGGTTCGGATCTCGACGGATGCCGGGACGATGACCGTTCACGGCGAGATCGAGGTACGGGCGCAGACCGCGCACGAATCCTACGAGAAGCTCATCGACGGGCTCTCGGCTTCGCGGCTTGCGATGGCGGTCGTCGCGGAGGCGTGCTACGAGCTAAGTCGCGATCATGCGTACCGGGATCTCGGCTACGAGAAGCTCTCAGACTTTCTCGCCGATCCCGCGATCTGCATCTCGCGGACTACGTTCTTCGATCTCGCGTCGATCTACGAGCGATACATCCTCGAGGGCGGCGCCGATCCTCGCGAGCTTCAGGTCGCCGGCGTCTCGAAGCTCTCGATCCCGTTGCGAGCTCTCGCGGATGGGGAGGTCGATGTAGAGGAGGCGCTGCGCGACTGCGAGGAGCTCGGCCGGCGTGATCTGCGCGCGAAGTACCGCGGCGAAGAGGAGGAGAACGAGTCCGGCCGGCCGGACTGTCCGCGTTGCGCGGGGATTCCGGATCAGGTACTCGACGAGCTCCGGCGCCGGTACGCCGCGCTAGGGGGATAATCAGTAGATGACTACCGATCAACTCATCGACGAGTACGTGGCCGATCAGATCGCGACCGGCCGCTTCAACTCCGTATCGACGGAGATCAACTACCGCGGCCGGCTCGAGGTTCTGCGAGACGTGAGCGGCGACAAGCCGCCGGAGAAGATCTCCCGCGATGACGTGAAGCGCGCTCTCCGGCGCTGGAAGCCGAATACTGCGCGGACGGCTCACTCGATCTTCCGATCGTTCTTCGACTGGATGGTCGAGGAGGGCTATCGGCCGGAGAATCCCGCGCGGCAAGTGAAGCGCGTCAAGCCGCGTCCGGTCTCGACTACGCGGATGACGCCGGAGGAGGTCGCGCACGTTCTCACGACGAGCCGCTCGGATATCCGCGAGTATCGCGCGGCTCATCTCATGGCTTGCGCTGGCGGTCGCGCGAACGAGGTTCGGCTCATGCAGGGTCGCCACGTTGCGCGGCCGGGTCTGATCTGGATCTCGAGCGATATCGCGAAGGGAGGTAAGGAGGCGTGGTTGCCGGTCATCCCGGAGCTCGAGCCGGTGATCTCCGAGATCCGCGAGCACGTCGCCGATGACGAGTACGTGATCCCGGCTCGCCGCTCGATCGATCCTCCGATGAATACGCGATACCGGCTTCTCATGAATCGGCCGACGAGTAAGAAGGCGCTATGGGAGATGATCGTCAAGCTCGGCGAGCGCGCGAACCTTCCGTACGCGCTGCGCCCGCATCTTCTCCGGCACGCCTTCGGAGATCACGTCGCGAAGAACCGCGACTCGAGGCTCGCGCAGGCTCTCCTCCGTCATGCGGACGTATCGACGACGATTCAGATCTATACGTCGAAGCCTTCGACGGACGAGCTCCGAACTGCCGTGGATGGACTGCGTTTCGATACCGGATCTAGCACGTATTCCGATGAGCTCGATCGGCTTTCCCCGTTTGCGGGAGAGAAGGCGACGACCGGACTCGAACCGGTGAAGTCGGAAGGTGACGTAGGAATAAGGCTTTCTGACGGGTCGGAGGCTCTCGAGGCTCGTCTGCGGGTAGTAGAAGCGGAGATAGAACGCGCTAGGAACGCACGATATCCGGAGGCGGTGCGAAGTGGCCGCTGAGGGAATGTTTGCCGCGGTTCGTTTCGGGCGCGAGGAAGCTCCGTATCCGGAGGTCGTCTGGATCGAGCGGATCGATACGCGAACGGTTCTCCTCTTCGATGACGACTCGCGGCTCGAGGTCGAGACCGGCGTTCTTCTCCGGGAGCTTCTGACGACGGAGATCATCCTCGAGCTCGTAACTCGCGTGAACGAGCTCCGCGACGAGATCGAGGAGGCCGGATGACTGCCGGGAAGAAACTCATCGCTCGAGAGCTACCTCCGCATCCGCCGAATCCGCTCGTTCTTCTCTATTGGGCTCGCGAGCTTGTCGAGGCCGAAGCTCAGCTTCGCGATGCGCGTTCAACTGTCGAGTCAGCCGAGCGTCGCCGTGAGCAGTTGGCCGAGCGTCTGCGCTCCGCGGTGAAGGAGCACGAATGATCCGCCGGAAGAAGCGTGAGCGTAAGGAGAAGCCGGAGCCGGAGCGTCACGTAATCGTCGAGCGCGAGGACGTGCGGATCTTGAAGTACCCGGCCGCGTGCGATCCGTTCGGCTTCACTCCGGAGCACGCCGCCAAGCTCGCCGAGCCCGTTCCGAATCAGCGCGCCTACGACGTGATCCCGGTCGCCGTCTTCAAGTTCGCTCGCGCGCAGGGCCGGCCGATGACTACGCGCGAGGCGATGCGCGAGTACGACGCGCGCCCGAAGGACGAAGGGGTCGAGGATGCCGGCTAGGGCGACTCGTACTCAGATCGCTTCGATCCGTCATCTTGCGGAGCGTGCCGGCGAGCCGGTCGCCGAGTGGGGATGGTCGCAAGATGACGCCGTTCGCGAGCTCCGGCGGCTGAGCGTCCGCGTCGAGGGGCTCGAGATGCAGCGTGAGGGGCGCGAGAGGCGCGCTGAGCGGCGCTGGCGGCGGGGATGGGCTCCGTGATCGCCGAGCTCGCCGTCTCGAGCGCTCTCGTTCTTACGGGCTCCGCTACGGCTTACGCGCCGTGCGATGGCAGCGTCTCGATCGGATCTCGAGGGAACGCGCTTCGGCTCGGCGACGTGGCATCGAACGATCTCGCGTATGGGACGTGGATCGAGCTCAAGCGTCCGCGTGCGGTCACGATCGGCTCGAAGCGCTACCGATACTTCAGGGTCCGCGATACCGGCGGTCCCGGCTTTCTGATCGATATCTACGCCGGCCGGTACTGCGGCTTTATGCAGGCGTGGGGAAGGCGGCAGGTCTCGATCCGCGTCGTCCCGCGATCGGAGCTCTACCGCGGCCGGCCGATCGGCGGCTACAAGTTTCGCCGGGGAGCGAAGGGAGCTCGGCTCGTATGGAGGGCCGGATGAGGCGCGATTGGGCGGAGCCTCGAGCGAAGGTCGATGAGGAGGGCCGGTGCCGGTACTGCGGGCGCTCTGATCGCCGGCTCGAGGCCGCTCACGTCATCCCGCGCAGCGTTGCGCCCGGTCCGGCGAATCAGGGAGCGATCAACGTCGTTCCGCTTTGCGCCGGCGACGCGAGCGGTCCCGGTTGTCATCAGCGCTACGACGCGCATGAGATCTCCCTTCTCGGCTATCTGACCGCTCGCGAGGAAGCCGCGGCGGTTCTGATCGCCGGAGGGCTCGAGCTCGCGCGCCGGCAGATCAACGGGAGGGAATCGTGATCGTTCGCGTCGATGAGAACGACGAGCGAAACGAGCAGCGCGTCGCCGAGCTCATCGAACGCGCGTGGGGAGTGCAGATGCGGAAGTTCGGGCGCTTCGATCGGCTCGACCGGTTCGGCGTCGAGAACGGCGTTACGCGCTTCGTCGCGGAGATCAAGGTTCGCCGGAACGAGTCGAACCGTTATCCGACCGTCTTCGCGAGCGCGGCGAAGTGGTTCTACCTTCTGCGGTTCGGAGAGGCGCTCGGCGTTCCCGGCTTGTACGTCTTCGCTTTCACCGATGGAGTCGTCGGCTACGTGAAGGCCGATGAGATCGACGCTCGCCGGAACCGGATCGCGGGCCGGATCGATCGGGTAGATGCTCCGAACGATCAGGAGCTCATCATCGACGTTCCGATCGAGCAGCTTCACCGGATCGAGGCGCCCGTCGAGATTGCGGAGGCGGCGTGACGCGCGTCGATTGGTTCTGGAAGCGGATCCGCGCGAGGGACGCTCGGATGCGCCGTAAGGGGTATCGCCGCGCGCTCGAGCATCGCGCCCGCTATATGCCGCAGTCCGTCGAGCTCTCCCTCGAGGCCGATCGCGACTGGATCGAGGGTCGCGAGCGATGATCGATCCTTACGAGGAGCTCAAGGCGATGGGGATCACGCCTACGCAGGACGTGACGCGGGCGTGGCGGGAGGGTCAGGATCGCGCGTGGGCTCAGTTCGAGCTCGAGCGCGCGCAGATGGCCGGCCGCATCGCGCATCTCGAAGCGGTCCTGCATGAGATCGGTCTCGCCGCGAGGCGCGGGGTCCGGCGATGAGCGCTGCGAAGCGTCGTCGCCGCGAGCTCTCCGTGCGGCTCTCGCAGATGCTCGATCGTCGCGAGATGACGCTCGACGAGCTCGAGGCGCGGTTCGATGGGGAGTTCACTCGCCGGCAGATCATCCGGGAGCTCGATCGTCTCGTCGGCCGTCTCGTTCTTTGCTCGAGGCGTCGCGATAACGGAGTGCAGGCTTACGAGTCGTGGGCTCGCGTGATCGATCGCTTGAAGCGGTCTGAGCGTGAGCAGGTGAGGGGCGCGCGTCCGCGCAGTCGTAGGGCTGACCGGATCGCGTAGCTGAAGACCGGCCGCGTGCCGGCGGGCGATGACCGCGGAGGCTTTTCGCCCGCGGTGCCGATCGTCGCTTCGCCCGTTAGAGGGGCAGGGCGGCTGCATGCCGTCCGGGAGGGACGGGTGCCGGGGTCGAGGGCTCGCGAGTTGCGGGTAGGGGCGCCTCTAGGGAGTGCTGTATCTGGCATCGAAAGCCTGAGTTTTAGGGCTCTAAGCATCGAAAGATAAAGATTGCCGAATACCCTTGAATATTGCTTAGGGGTCTATACACTCCTACGCATGGAGTCAATCGAGAGAGAGGTAGGGACCATGCAGCACGAAGAGAACTATTTCGACGATCTACTCAGCATTAGCCGGCAGGCTTTCGATTTGCGGCAGGCCGCGATCGATCTCGACGTTCACGACCGGGAGCTATTGAAGGCGACGAAGAAGCTCGAGCGTCTGATCTGGAAGCGTCAATGCGAGTATCTCGGTATCGGCGGCGAGGAGGTGGCAGCATGAACCGGGTCGCGGGTCCGCGTCGCCGGACGGCTACGTGGCAGATGACGCGGGAGGATCTCGCGCGCGTCGTAGCGGAGGCGAAGGGATGGCGCGAGTCCGGGGGCTGGATCATGGCTCCCGGCTCGACGCCGGTCCCGATCGCGCAGGGTTACGCGAAGCTCGCGGAGCTCCTCGAGGGCGAGGGTCTGATCGAGGAGGGTCGCGGGATCGATTGGCGGATCCTGCACTCGAAGAGGCCGGCGGCGCTCCGTAGGGCTCGCCTCGCGGCTTCGAGGAGCTCACGATGACCGGCCGCTATCTGCGGATCGCGCGGAACCGGCAGACCGGGACCGTGACGACCGTCATCGACAACCGCGATCGCTGGTACTCCGACGATCCGGAGGACTGGATCAACGAGTGCCACGATCACGCGACGCTCCTCTCGCATAAGACGCGCAAGCTCGCGGAGGAGTTCGCGGCGCATCCGGAGGAATGGTGCGAACTCTGCCAGATGATCGACGAGTTTCGCCGGGATCCGCTTCGGGACCATCTCTCGACGGATCCGCGGGAGCGGCTCGTCGCGATGCTCGCGATCACGCGGGATCCCTACGAGCTCGATCTCGATCGCACGGTCGAGCGGGCTCGGCGGGAAGTGGCGGAGATGACCGATGAGGAAGTAAGCGGAATGGTCGGCGCGTCAGTTTTGGCGCTCGACCGCGACTAGAGAAAGAGAGGTAGGGAGATGCAGGAGAACAGAACGCAGGTAGAAGAGGCGATCGCGGGCGGGGATCTCCTCGACGTGGCGCAGATCGCGATCGGGCTCGGCGGATGGAAGGTCGATCCGGCGGATCCGTGGAAGGCGCCGTATTCGCCGGAGAACGCGGCGCTCGCGGCCGCGGCGCTGATTGGCTACCGGTTCGAGCCGGGAGACCGGGTACTCGTCGAGCTCGCCGTGGAGCGCGCGTTCGATGCCGACGATCGCGATCCGGAGGACTATCGCTAGGGGCTAATCCCTTTATTCACGGGCTCTCCGGGGGTAAGATAAAGATCTCCCGGAGAGCTCTTGACTTCTGTGCTTAGGGGTCTATACACTCCTACGCATGGAGTCAATCGAGAGAGAGGTAGGAACCATGAAGAACATCGAAACGACCATGAACCGCTACGAGGACGGCTACAACTCGCCGGAGATCCTCGTCACGGACGCGGGCCGCTACGGGAAGCTCGTCGGAATCGGCGTCGTCGCCGAAGGAGTCGAGCGGGTCCGCGTGGCCGGCGGCGAGTTCGTACCGGGACCGTGGGCGTATAGCTTCGGTCATGCCGTCGTCGTGGACGGAGCCGGCACCGGCGCGAGCGCTCGCGAGCGGGCGATCAAGCTCACGCTCGGCGAGGAGTTCACGATCGACCACGTTCCGGGGGTGTACCGCTTCGTCGCCGGTTTCTCGGATACTGCATCTCCGCAGCTTGAGCGCGTCGATGAGGAGGTGGCAGCATGAGTCGCCATCGCATCGAGCGGAGCTCGTTCTACGGGTTCGCGCGTAAGAACGAGCTCACTCGCGAGGAGGGCGTCGCGATGGTCAAGATCGTTCGCTGCAACTTCAGCGGCGATCGGGCTCCGTTCACGGACGCTCTCGAGCCCGCTCACGTCGAGAAGCTCGTCGAGCTCGGCTACGTCGAGGAGACGCCGGCCGGTCTCGTTACGACGATGACGGGGATCACGGTCGGCGACGATCTGATCTGCGGCGAGAGCTCCGACAAGTCTCGCGCGTTCAAGGCGTTGGAGCGCGAGTGCGTATTCATCCGGTGGGCTGACGAGGAAGGAGTCGCAGCATGAGCTCGCTTCTCAATCTCACGGACTCGCAGTACCGCGTTCTCCGCGAGGTCCGCGACGTGAACGCCGGCAACGGTCATCCCGTCGCCGATAAGCGCGTCACGCCGGGGCTCGAGAAGCGCGGGCTCATCGAGTGGCGCGGACTGCCGATGACCGGCGGCTACGTGCTCACGGACGCTGGACGTAATGCGGTCGCCGCCGAGTTCCCGGTCGAGTGGGGTCCGGCCGGAGAGCATCGTCCCGGCATCTACGAGCCGAAGAACGCGAGCTCGACGTTCTATATCTGGCAGGACGACGAGCGTCAGCGCTGGATCCTGAAGAGCTACGGCGGCGGTCCCTATGGAACCGATCTCCGAGCGGGATCGCTCGAGGGAGCGTTCAAGCTCGCGCAGGAGTACGTCGCGATCGAGATCCTCCGCTCGTCGGATATCAGCGGCGATCCGGCGAATCCGCAGGCCGGGGACGTGCTCTCCGGTTCGGAGGAGTTCTGGAGCTCGGCGCCGGCGGGGACGCGGATCCGTAGATATCGTGGTCGCGGTCGCGATGAGTGGACGAAGGATGCCGATTCCGGAAACTGGATGAGCGGTCGTCATGGCTGCATTGGCGACGAAACGATCGCGCAGTTCCGGACGCGCTATAAGATCCTCGAGTGGCCGGCAGTACGTGAGGAGGTGGCAGCATGAAGCCGCGCGAGCTAGGGAACTGCCGGCGCTGCGGATCGAAGATCGTCGAGATGGCGCAGTATGGCGTCATCCTCGAGGTCTGCGAGAGCCGAAAGTGCCGTAAGGCGATCTTGGACGAAGCGGCCGCGCGCGAGTACGGTCGCCGAGTGAACGGAATCTGATCCGAGCGATCGGTCAAGATAGGAGGAGACGATGAGCGTTATCTACTACCTCGAGGTCGATGCGGACGTGATTCACGTTCCGGAGTGGGACGTAATCGGCGTCGCGAACTCGCAGGCCGAAGCCGAAGAGCGGATCGGCGAGCTCTTCGATCAGGATCCCGAAGCCGGTCCGTACGCGATCGGTCCCGTCGAGGGAGAGCAGTTCCGCAGGGATCCCGCGGATCCCGCGCAGATCTGGAAGTTCACTCCCTCCTCGTAAGTCCGGCCGGCCGGAGTAACGCTTCCGCCGGTTAGGGGTCTATACTTACCGCCTAACGACGGGGCAGCGGCATGCCTGCCGCAGCTATTGAAGAGCCGGCTCTCGAGGGTCGGCTCTTCTCGTTTCGGAGGAGCGATCGATGGAAGACGCATACGAGCTCGCCGAAGCGTTTCTCGACGAGACGATGAGCGTTACGTGCATCCCGGTCTATACGGCCGATGACGAGCCGGACGTGGCAGTCGTCGCGCTCTCCCCGAATCCCGTCGCGATGCTCAGCCTTCTTCATCCGAGCTACGCCGTGAGGATCCGCGCGATGCTCGCAGTAGCTCGCCGATCGCACGAACTACTCCCCGAACGAGGACTCCGCTATGCCGGCTCTCTACGTGACTGAAGCTCAGCGCTACTGGCTCGAGCGTCTCGCAGAAGAACGTCGGATCGAATGGCTTAGCGCCGCATGCAAGCGTCCGGCACGCCGGACTCTGCCGGCTACGAAGTGGCGAGGATCCGAGCGCGTCAAGTGACGCAGGTTCTCAAGGTCTGTAACCGCTGCGGAGATCTGCACGAAGGGAACGCCGCAGTCTGCGCCCGGTGCTACCGGCCACGGCCGCGCACGTACACCGATCGAGAGAAGAGCACGCGAGCACGGAAGCTCTACAAGACCGCTGCATGGCGCCGCGTCCGCGAGCTCGTCCTCGACCGCGACGGTCATCTCTGCCAGAAGTGCGGACGAGCCGACTCTCTTAGCGTTCACCACGTCATCCCCGCCGAGCGCGTAGCGGACCCTCTCGAGCCCTCGAACCTCGTCACGCTATGCCGACCGTGCCATAACCGCGCAGACGCGCGCAGACGCGCTAGAGAGCGCTCTCAGCCCTAAGCGAATAGGGGGGGAGGGTCGCGCGAACGCTGGAAGGTGAGGAC
>Ga0315901_10001477_pt1 | contig 34072 bp, 69 predicted proteins | sample LakEriMetagenome_10_FD_203761 | JGI IMG/M metagenome (GOLD analysis project Ga0315901, IMG submission 203761) | Freshwater fungal communities from buoy surface, Lake Erie, Ohio, United States - Buoy 2 MA116 | ecosystem: Environmental > Aquatic > Freshwater > Lake | place: USA: Lake Erie, Ohio...
TTAATGATTTTTGGATCTGAACTAAATACTGCTATCCACTTTTCATAAGCAGGATTAACATCATTAAATGTAGACACATAAAACACATCTCCGTCAGAAACGAATGCAAAATGCTTTAGCATAGGTAGCCTCCTAGGTTAGTACAGGCGCACGATGCGTTGTATTTTCCAAGTCTAATACATGGATCTGGGCAACAACCACATAGGCTACAAGACGCAGTAACTTCGCAGTCTCCTCCGACCGTACAACCGCCCGCCGTTGGTGTAGGAGCTACTGGTGTAGGGGCTACTGGTGTAGGAGCTACTGGTGTAGGAGCTACTGGAGTTGGTGCAACTGGAGTTGGTGCAACTGGAGTAGGCGCAACTGGAGTAGGCGCGACTGGAGTAGGCGCGACTGGAGTAGGCGCGACTGGAGTTGGCGCAACTGGAGTTGGTGCAGTTGGTGTTGGAGTACAGTTTGTAGATTGGCAAGCAGGGTAAGATGTTCCAAAAACGCACTGAGTACTGTAACCAGTTCCGGATTGGGATACATTTGTTGAAGAGGTAAAGTTACCGCAGTTTCCTGTTCCACCGCACTGATAACTGGTAGTACAGTACCAAGTTTGAACAGGTGCGACTGGGGTTGGGGCTACTGGTGTTGGTGCAGTACAAGAAAGTGTAGGGATATTAGAAGATCCTGTATATGTACCAGATTGCTGGTTAGTTACTGTTGTACCACACTGAGAGTTCATACTGTTAAATGCTGCAGTAAAGTCAACCGTGCTTGTTCCAGTTACTTGTGTTCCAGAGCAGCACCCTGTGTACCAATAAGTTGTTGATGGAGCAACTGGAGTTGGTGTAGGTGTTGGAGTTGGTGTAGGTGTTGGAGTTGGTGTAGGTGTTGGTGTTGGTGTCGGGGATACTATTGTAGGAACAACATAGCATTGAGTTGAACTAGCACTGCCACCTGTATAGTTATTATTAGTAAATACTGTAACGGTTACACAATAAGTAGTTCCTCGACTACCAAGGCCAAGATATTTATCTGTGTCAGTATCTGATGTAGACGAGAAGCTGTTTCCTTGGTTAGTGGTTGGTGTCCAATCCACAATAAAGCTGTTTTGAAGAGTTGATGTCCACCTAACGTACATTGCTTCTTGCGTTTGTGTTCCTGTACAGCTTACCGATCCGCCATTTGTACAATCAATAGCAGTAATAGAAACGCTAGGAGTTGGTGTAGGAGTAGGAGTAGGAGTAGGAGTAGGAGTAGGAGTAGGAGTAGGAGTAGGAGTTGGAGTTGGAGTTGGTGTAGGAGTTGGCGTTGGTGTAGGAGTAGGAGTAGGAGTAGGAGTTGGTGTTGGAGTTGGAGTTGGAGTTGGCGTTGGTGTCGGTGTTGGGGTAGGGGTTGGTGTTGGAGTAGGAGTAGGTGTTGGAGTAGGTGTTGGAGTAATAGGCTCACATACTGTACGCCAAGTTCCAGCTACTTTTACATAAGAATTAGTAACGGTACGCCAAGTACCACTAACTTTAGCACTACCACATTCAGCAGCTTGATCTGCTGATACGGTGCGCCAAGTTCCACCAACTTTTATGTACTTGGCCATGTTTTATACGTACTTTAACCAGACATCCCCATCATTTCCACCAGTAGGAGTGGAGGTGGAGACATGAATTGTTCTTACATAACCAGATGATGCGGGAGCTACGGTAGCCATAGTTCCGTCAGCATTTACTGTAGTAACAGCTGTTCCCGCAGAAGTCTGCCATTCCTGCAATGTAGCGCTCTGACTTGCTGCGCCACGGACAACAAGACCTTTTGTTGCTGCTGATCCGGCAACAATAATATTTCCAGAATCTCCAGTTTTTCTAATATATTGATTGTGAGCGTCAGAAACAACACCGATTTCAATGTTAGCCAGTCGAGCTGAGACTGAAGCAAAGGATGTAGCGGTGCTAGAAAATGTGCCAGAGGCGGAAGGCGCTGTTGAAAGGTTAGGGTTTACACCAAGGACTGACTCAATGGCTACTACTTCTTCTTGGAGGTTATTTGGGTGAGAGGCATCAATAATATCAATGATGTTCTGCTTAGTAGTAAAGACCGCAACAGAGGTTGGGTAGGAGGCCGCCATGTTGTTCCTTTCAAGCTTTAAGGTACTACGGTAGGGGAATTACTTTGTGTTTTCCGCCTAAACTAATTCTGTGACTCTCCTCGTTGACCGCGTCCCGGCTTTAAATGAGTCCAGATCGTTGGTTTTTCTGTTTCATTCAAAAAGAATTCTCTTCTACCAAATCTAGTATCGTTTACTACAACCTTTTTTGCCTTTTTAGGTTTTTTCTTCATGGAGACCACCGACGCCACTGTCGTCCTTGAGTATCAATTCCTTTAACAGGTCTACCCCACACTCTGGTTAAGGCATCCCTGCCGGATCTAGTGGATCCTACTTTTTTAGACAAAGCTTGAGCTTGCTCTGTAGTTTTAGACAGAGGTAGTTTTTTCGGCATTTGTGCCTACTTGTCAAAGTCTCTTAGGTCTACCGAAGGAAGGTGTCGAGTCTTTTCAACATAGGTCTTAAACTCTTCCCAACGCTGACCACCTGGCAGAGCGCGAGGTCCTGTTGTAATTTCTCTTGGAGAAACAATTTCAGCGTCGTAAATCTCTGGTTCTTTAGCGACAGGGCTTACTGGATCAGGATCAATTACAGTACCTGTAAGAATTTCTGGCTTAGAGCCCTTTGCAGCTTTATTAGCTTTGCTCTTTTTCTTTGCAGCCTTATTTAATGTTCCTGAAATTCCACCAGTACTCCTGCCAATAAGGCTACCGATGGTTCTAGCTGTGCCTACTTCGTCTGCTGCCATAATCTGATTCTAGATTCTTTCTGATGTATAAAAAGGCTAAAGGGGCGCGACTACCGCGCCCCTCGCCAAGGACTACCAGTTTTCGTCTGGATCGTGCTTTTCAGGCTGTGGAGAAGAAAAAACAGTTTCTGCTGCGGCAACAACCGCAGTTCCCCCAGCAGCTTTTACTAAAATGTCATGACCATTTTGCTTAGCCTCGACTTGTAGATCAGCAGCGCTCTTAGCCTTAGTATCAACAGCGGCAAAGGCGGCATTGATCTCATCAAGATCCAACCTGCCATCATTCATAAAGCCACGTGCTAGCTTCTCTACGACTGCGGCAACGGCTGTAAGACCGGCAACTGTTACTGCGGTAATAGTGTCCACACCAGCAATAGCTCCAGCACCAATAACAGAAAGACCGCTAGCAGCGAAGGTAGCGACAATTCTTAATATGATATTTCCAATTGATTTCATTAGTCTTCTTCCTTAGGGTTTCTCAATGGGTATGTGATTGCCCACGCAATAAGCGTTCCGACAATTGCATAACCAACGACTGTTTTTGCACTACCATCAAGAACGACCCAAGCAATGAACATGCCAAGCAGTGTCCATAGTTGGTCAATCATGTCCTTAAGTATCTTTACCATCTTTCCCTTCCTCTAGTTCCTTTGGAACTTCCTCCAGAAGCTCCTCCGCCTCCAGAACTCCCGCCTCCTGTTGATCCACCTGTTGTAGTGGTCGTAGCGGCAGCAGCCATGGTGGCAGCGTTAACTGCTGCTTGACCCGCAATAACAGCAGCTACAATTATTTTTTCGGATTCTTCGCGCTCTTCCTCAGACATATCTGCGCCTATATTGCCGAGTGCAGTTAAAACCTGACCTGGATCTTCAAATATTGCGCCGAGCATCTCTGCGGGGTTTTCTAACAAAACTAGAGCCGCAGCAACTTCTGCTTCAATAATAACGGGATTTCCGTCCTCGTCAGTTCTAACATCCACTGGGGTATCCGCTGGAAGATCTGAGTACGAAATACCAGCTTCTTTTAGTGTTTCTGCGCTCACAGCCTCTCCCGGCTTTAGCTCTTCAAGGATCGCAGTCACAACAACTTCTTTTTCTTCAGCAGTTAACTTTCCATCTTCAAGTGCGTTATTGACAGCTTCCTCTACAGAGGGTGTACTATTTGAGGATGATTCTATGGACTGATTTTCTTGCTCTTGCTCTTGTGACGGCTGTTGTGTTTCTGTTTCCTCAACTACGGTCTCTTCCTCCGTCGGCTCCTGCGATTCTTCGGGTTCCGATGAAGGTTCTTCCTCTGGTTCTGTTTCTTCTATGGGTGTCTGCGGCTCTTCTGTGGAGGGCTCAGTAGTTGAGTCTGTCGGTTGATCTGTGGAAGCTTCACCAGGATCTTGAGGATTCTCTGAATCGGTTGGAGTGTCTACGGGAGTGTCATCTTCAGGAGTATCCGTTGCTTCCTCTTCCGGACTTTGTGTTTCCTCTTCAGAAGATTCTTCAGGATTCTCTTCTGGAGATTCATCATCTACAGCAGGTTCGTCCTCAGGTTCGGAAGGCTCTTCAGGGTCTACTGGAGGATCCTCAGACTCAGGTTCTGATGGAACGCTTGGCTCAGGTTGAGGCTCAGGAGCTGGCCCAAGATCAGGCTCTGGCTCTGACTCAGGCTGAGGAGTTGGTTGAGGTTCTGGAACCGGGACAGGTTCAGGATTTGGGTTGGTTGGTGCGGGGTCGGTTGACGGATTTGTAGGAGGTTGCGGTGAAGGTTCGGGTTGCGGTTGTGGTGTTGTCTCTGGTGTCGGCTGTGGCGCTGGCTCTGGTTGTGGTGCAGGAGTTGGCTCGGGTGCTGGAGTCGGCGGAGTTTGAAGAGCTGTAACAGCAGTTGCAACAGTTGCTGTTGCGGTATCTGCTAAAGCGTTTGCAGTAGCAAGAGTGGTAGCTGCGGTTTCTTGAGCAGCGGTAATAGTCTCAGTAGTCACGTTTGTCATTGGTTTTACAGGCTCACCTGTAGCCTCACGAACACCAGTACGTTGCGGATACCAAAGATTAGTGGTGTTTCCAGATACAGTTCCTACACCAGTCCATTCACCAGTTGTTGGGTTTACTGTCATTTTCCAGTTAATATTAGTTAATTCGCTGTTGTTATCGCCAAATTTCTTAAGGTTCCAATCAACTTCTAAAGTTGTTTCTGTGGTAGTAACTACCGTAGAGGTTCCTGTACCAGCATTCATATAGTCGCTAGCAAATACTGAAATGCTTGGTCCAGCAGGGAAATCCCACCAGATGTGGTCTCCAGTGCCAAAGGTAATAGTTGCCTTTGAGGTCACATAGATCTGACTATCTGCACCTTGACCGTTGTATACGGTATCGCCCATTTTAATATCAAACGGAGTTTGAATTTTAGTTGATGCGTCGTACATAACGGGAAGAGTGGTTGTAGTAACGGTTGGCGTTACTACTGGCTCTGGGGCTACATAACCCTCGGTTGTATAAACTTTTGTATTTTCTGGGGCGGTTAGTAAGGTGTCAACCGCAGCTTGAGCACTTACTGCTACAGCTGTTGCTGAGTCTGCTACTGCAATAGCAGTTTGAGCTGCTGCTACTGGTTCAGCCGCTGCAGATTGTTGTTCTGTACTTGCAGCTTGAATTGCTGTATTTAATGTTACAGTTGCGCTTTCAATTTTTTCTTGAACGGAGGCTACTGATGGATTTTCTGGGGTCGTGGCAGGGGTTGTTGTGGTCGCTGTATTGTCTGTTGACTGGGTGGATTGTTGGGTGGATTCAGACGAGGGAGCCGTTGATTCGGAAGGTGAAGGCTCTGGAGTCGGGGTTGGAGTTGGACTCGGTTCGGAAGATGGAGAGGGTTCTGATGTTGGAAGAGGAGTTGCGCTGGGCGAAGGCGAAGGTTCAGGCGCAGGAGTCGGACTTGGATCGGATGCAGAAGAAGTTGGTGTGGAGCTCGGGGATGGACTTGCCTCAGCAGAATATGTCGTACTGGAGGGTTGAGGGTCCGAAGTTGAAACAGAAGGTTCTGGACTTGGAGATGGAGCTGGAGTCGCTCCGCTCGAAGACTCTGTGGAAGGAGTAGGAGATGGAGCAGGTTCTGTGGTTTGTGTTGGGGCTGGGACTGGGGTTGGCGCTGGACTTTCTGTTGGTGAAGGTGATGCTCCGCTCGATTGAGAAGAGGTTGTTGGTTCTGGAGTCGGAGAGGTAGTCTCCTCCGCATAGGCATGCGACAGTGTAAGCAGCCCATAAATAAATATGGCTCCTGCTATAAAGTATATTCGTTGTAAAGATCCGTTTAGTGCTGCGAATAAACGCAGATTAAATATGGCTCTCTCCTCTAGCTCATTACTATTCTAGAGCAAGCATTACACTTTCTGGATCGTATATTTCAATAGCCTTTGCTATTAAATCATTTTCTTTTTCTCTTGCGTGATGACCGCAAAACATTAACTCACCATTTAAAAATTTAGCTACCACTTTTGCTGCTGCTGAGCAAGAATCGCATCGATCTAACGCAGTTAGCTCTCTATCTAAAGTTTTATTGATCATGGCGACGAATATCCCACTTTTCTCCATGACGCTCAGCCATTTGGTTATAAGCTTCTTCTCCAATATGAGACCCAGAAAACGAAATTTCTGGATTACTTCTACTGGTCATGGTAAAAGGTATAAACAAGCCTTTTCCAGTTTTTACATCTACTTTTGATACACCTGTTTTATCCATCTTGTGGATACCTTCGGCGCCTACATCAATAGTAGTTCCGCCTTCACTAAAATCTTCATTGTTGCGTGGCATGTATCTATGATTCCATATGCTCAGTTACAAGTCTGCCAATAAGCCATTCAACAACAGGAACGGCCACAGCATTACCCATTTGCTTGTATCTAGAGCTATCTGACTGCCCTTCGGTCCACCCATCTGGAAAACCCTGTAAGCGCTCGCATTCAGTAGGTGTAAGGCGTCGTACCGTTGATTTAGCGGACATATAGCCCATCCCTTCTGAGGTAGTGCCTAAAGCTGGGCTTACAGGCCCGCTTACAGGCGTTTGTTTAATATGGAACGCAAGAGACTCTATCACTCCCGTGGACTGCTTTGTACCAGCCCGTAGCGTGTGGTGAGTCTTTGCTACAGCGTCGTTGTACTCATCATAGGCGACTACTAGCTTGTTTTCTTCAACATATTGATTACCAACGCCTTTGTAGTCTCGCGCCTGTAAGGTACCAACTATGTTTTGATCCTTTTGCATATCTGTCTCCTCAATGAGAACCATAGGCATATTGTTGCCACCAGTGCCCATTCTTGCTTGTAGGGTGTTGATTACATCTTTTTGAAACCGCACATCATCTACTCGATTACCATAAAATATGATCAAAGTAGTCGCCCTTACTGAACCAGTATTATCAAAGCCGTTAAGAGTAGCGGCCACAGTAGTTGAAGCCCAAGACTCATAATCATCATCGTTTTGAGCCCTACGATTTTTAACAAAAAACTCATTTGTCAAAGACTACAACGCTTCCTTCCATCAGCTCTTGATGGTTAGAGTAGTTCTTTGCTCCAAAGGCTGTTGTGATCGTTCCAACAACACCTTCTGGATACACAAGATCAGTAGCGTCTTTCCAATCTCTTGCTTTTAATGCACTGGCTTTCTCATCAATTTCGTAATCTCCAAAGCCACGCATACGAGCTATTCGATCTCTAGATCCTTCACTTGACTTTGAAGTGCTTCTCTTAGAACTGGTGGAAGTGTCTTCCCCCTGCGTTCCGCTCTGCGAAGAATTCCCGCGCAAGCTTTCGGGCTCAAATAAAACTTTTCCAACACTGGTTCCGTCTGGATTACGTCTGCCAACGATGAAGACACGCCTCCGTCGTTGGGGTACTCCAAAGTATTGAGCGTCAAGCACACGCCAGGCGACGCTATACCCGAGGTCGGCCAACGTTCCAATGACGATTCCCATGTCTTTTCCTTTGTTCGAAGAAAGTAGACCGGGGACATTTTCAAGGATGAACCATTCCGTTTCTGTTTCTTGAATAAGTCTGGCAATTTCCCAGAAAAGCCCGCTGCGTTCGCCAGCCAAGCCAGCGCGTCTTCCAGCCACGGATAAGTCTTGGCAGGGAAATCCGCCGGTAATGATCCCGTTTCTAGGTTTAAATCCAGCTCGTATAAGTTGCTCACCTGTTACCTCCTGAACATCGCTAAATAACTTAGCATTTGGGAAATGTTGCGCCAATATTTTGTTTGCATTTTTATCAATTTCGCATGTAGCAACGACTTTAACGCCATGTTTTTCCATGGCTAGATCAAAACCACCTACACCTGCAAAGAGACTAACTCCAGTCATTTGTGCCATAACCGGAGTGTATCAGGTGTTACCAGTTACTCAGAACTCCTGGCAAGTCATCTTTTTGATATGGGACTTGAGGCATAGATTTGGGTGCGGGAGCAGAGGGAGACATAGAAGCCGTAGAACTATTATTAATTCCAGACGGCTGAATCCTAGCCGATCCAAACTGTGGCTTCTTAGGTTTTAAGTCAAACTGCGACTGACTTGGGATCATTTCTTTTTAGTTAGTTTTGATCCTGAGACATAGTTGCCTTTAGCGTTGTATTGATCTGAACGCTTGCCACTAGTATCTCCGCCAATTGCTTGAAACACATCTTTGACCTGTGCTCTAGTGTTCCAGCCAGCGCGAGTAGAGTTGTCAGCTTGAGTTTGGCGCTGTCCAGGGCGAGAGTTTTCAAAGTCAAAACTAGCCCATGCGCCGGTACCAAGAGCTGTAGGGATATCGCGGGCTTCACGAGCAATATTGCCGACATAGTTTCCTACTTTTTTAACAGCATTAATTGGATTTGGAAATTGAAGGTTAGATGGAAACATTATCGGTTTTTAATTCCAAACATGCCACCAAGACCTCCGCCTCCGCGACCACCAAAGAAGCTAGCAATACGACTTGGCTTACTAGCAGGATCAGTAATTTTAATAGCACTTGGCTTTTCTCCACCAAGTGTGACTGGACCCTTACCTGGGCTAAAACTAGTAGTTCCTTGGTTTGGCTGTGGTCGGCCTTGAGGCTTAATTAATTCCGATGCTTGGCCTTTTCCAGTCATTCGTTCGCCGTAGGCGTACTTACTTTGTTCAGTTCCACCCTTAGCTGCGTTAATTTTAGCAGGTTCCTTAATTACTTGATAATAGTCTGGCATTGAAGTGAATGCTGTACTAGGTGTTTTTGGCTGTGATCCGGCAGGAATAGCTCGAACGCCTGAATTAAATTGTGGTGACTTTGGTTCCATTACTTTTCCTTCTTTCCGGCTCTACGACGATTTTCCTTTGCCGTATTTTTGCCATGTTTTAATGCTCTAAGGTTACCCTTAGAATCATTGCTGTGGTTGTTATCTTTATGGTCAACGTCTGTCCCTCGGGGTAATTTTCCGTTCTTTGATTCATAATCGGCTCTCGCCTTATTCTTCGAAGTAGTGACCCACTTACCGTCTACTTTTTTCTTGTAGACGTAGATAGGACGACCTCCGTTCTGTTTGGATCCTTTGTAGGGTCCAAACTTCTTCGTTTCAGCCATTGCTTTCATCTTTTCTACGAAGCTTTTCTATCTTCTTGCCTTCTTTACGATTACGACGACGCTCTGATGGACCAACAGATGGACCAAAAGGAGTGCCTTCAGCCCGATACTTATCGTTAGAGAGCGCGGCAAAGACGCGTCCTGGGTGCTTAGATCGATCAGTAGCCATGGTTATACGATAGCACTCGGATTCCAAGGACCTTGCTCTTCATCTTTTTTCTTACCGCCCAGCAACATTCCCGCAGCGATCCCAAGACCAGCAGCAGGTAAAGCAAGTCCTGGTAAAGATTTAAACTGCGCTCCTATAGACGGTTTTGTTGCAGGAACTGGAAGTGGTGCTGTTTTTGAATCTGTTTTTACTTTTGGTTTTGGTGCTGGCTTAGGAGCTGGCGCTGGCGCTGGTTTTGGTTCAGGTTTAGGAGCGGGAGCTGGTGCTGGCTTAGGAGCTGGCGCTGGTTTTGGAATAGGTTTAGGAGTTGGTGTAACTGGCTTTGGTCGTGGATAACCGGGAGCACCAGGAAGATCACTAGGTTTTTCTGCTGGCTTTGACGGATACCAAGGTTGTGGTTTTGTAGCTGGCGGTTTTACTGGAGTAGCAGGTTTAACTGCTGGACCTCTAAATTGTGGTCCAATAAGATCGGATGGACCGGGTGCGCCCTTTACGGTACCGCTTCTAACACCGGCCTCAACAGTTTCTTTTGCTCCTTGTTTAGCAGCAGTTTTAACACCAGCTTTTATACCAGCCTTTGCTGCAGTCCCAGCACCACCAGTAAGAACAGTGGATCCTAATTCAAGAGCACCAGCGGCAGCTGATTTTAGTGCGCCAGTAACATCACCTTCAGCAGCTTTTGTAAAAACACGACCGAAATCGTCTACGCCAAGCATTTCATCTGTGATGAAACGCCCAACCTTTTTAAAAGGATTTTCGGCCACGATTACCTCGTCTTCTTGTTCAAAGAGCGATTGAGAATATCTTGTGCTTGCTCAGATACATTGTACGGAACATAGCTTGGTTTTGGACCTGAAAATTGACCTACATTTTTATTGCGTACGCCTTTAGCGCTTGCTGGCTTCTTTTTCTTTGTTTTTTTATCGGGTCCAAAAGCTCGTTCTGCTTTGCTACGCCCAACAGCTGGATCTTTAGGCATTACTTTTTCCTGGCTCGACGAGCGTTGGATCCACGATTTGGATTCCACTTAGCCCAGTCAACCATCTTTGCGCGACGCTCTGCTTTATCTGAATCGGTCTTTGACTTACCTTTACCAGATACAGGACGAGCTTCTTGCCACTTCTTAACCATCTTCTTACGCTCTGGCGTATTAGCTCTGGTCATCGTGGTTGGTTCTTTACGAGTTTCAGACTCTGCTTTAGCAGCATTAGCTTTGTAGTTAGGGTTTGATTTAGCCCATGCTCGCATATTAGCTGTGCTTCGTACCTTAGGCTGGCTTGCTTTCCAGTCAGAGTTATCTGCGCGTTTTGCTTTTGCCATTATTTTTTCTCCCTTGGGTACTTTTCTAAACGGGCTTTGATGGTTCCATCTTTACGAAGACGCACGATCCAACCATCTCTGATCTGTGTCTTATTAAATCCATGATGTGGCTTAAGTTTTCCGCTACTCATTTTTTCTTTCTTTTTCCGTATTGATATCCGCCTTGTGCGTAATACTCTTCTGTAGACATTGTGGTTGGTAATTGATAACGCCGTCTTAAATGAATAGTTTCATCAGGGTGTTCTCGTTCCCATTTTGGTTCTTTTGGTTTCTCATCGTTAGGAAGACGATACTCGTCATCGCTATTAGAAAACTGCGCTCCTTTTTCTGGCATTTAGCAATCCCAAGCGCGAAGTGATTTATTAATTCTTGAATTTGGATCTTTAGCTGTTTTAGAAGAAGTGTTTTTCTTCTTCATGCCCTCCATACGAGAGCAAAAGGATTTGCGACGAGCAGCAGACTTTGGGGATTTCTTTGCTTGCTCACGTTTTACTGGTGGCTTGAGGTTAGATCCTGGGTTAGCTTTTTCATAAGACTTACGTCCTTTTTCGTTAAGACCGCCTTTAGCGTTCTTACCCTCTTTGCGTGTCCACGCTTCGGTCTTCGCCACGTTTTTTTCTCCTTAAATTCCAAAGAAATGCGTACTTTAGTTTCTCACAAAAGAGTTCAACTTTCTGCTCTATTTTACCTCTAGGCGTTTCATGGTAGTTATGCCAGTTATTAATAGGGTTGTTATGCAGATTGCTGAAGTGTCTACGAGCCATTAGTTCTCCCAGTCAGGGCCAGCAATCCTTTTGGCGTTAAGACGATCTGCGATTTCCGCTTTTGTTAGAGGGCGCAAAGGGACGGGAATGACGCGGGGGTCTCCAAGCATCTCAGTACGCATCGCTTTAAGCTTCTTGGTACGAGTGAAGTCAATGACATCATCGTTTTTAAATACGCGGTTGGGATCTCGCGCTCTGTCTTTTGCCATAAGTGGACCAAACCCTTCAAACGGTTCGTCGTACTCCATAAGTGTGCCTCATTTCTCATCCGCTTTCATTGCATAGTAGGCATATGCTAGCGATAAGAGTTCTGTTAGTTTATCAGCGCTATCGGCGTGTTTCTCATAAAAATGTTTCTTCCAGCCGAGGGCGTCAAACTTAGAGGAGGCGCATCCGTTATTGATGTCAGAGTAGATGACTTTATGGAATTGATGAAGCACCCCGTCCTCATCTTCAAGATCTAGAAGCCATTGTGTAAAACGCACGAGCAGAAGTGTGGCATCTGCTAAGGCGTTAAAAGTGCTTAAGTGGAGATGCCCAGAATCGAACTGGGGTCTTACTAGTACCGACGAGCGGTCTTTCTAGCAATCGACACCATTTCATCCCCGTGTAAAAAGTATAACTAAGCTCTGACGATTTTTTTCTATGTAATACACCGTTAGCGCATGATCACAAGTGCGGAGGCGAAAGGTGCGTCATCCTTGCCCTCATTGAACTTAAGGCGTCCACGTATGAGGCGGTACTCATGCTTCATGCAGTAGTCGTGCCACCAACTGGTATCTGTTCGTGCGGGAATAAGGCATACCACAGTTGCCCCGTGGGAAGCTTCTAGATCGGCTTTGGAGAGCCATTGCTTCATTGTCCGTCCGTATGGAGGGTTAAGCCATATTGTCTTGCCATCTTGGCACCAATCGTTTAAGAAGGCATCCCTGCGCGAAGGTTCTGGGTGATCTGGTCCATACCAGTTCTCACATAATGCAGAGGAAGATACCGCTGCTGCATCTAGATCAAAGGTAAATTCTTTTGAGATTTCCGCAAAGAAGGTCTTCGGCGTCGTCCACTTATCATCCAGAGAAGTCTTGGATACAGGTCGATGAAAGAACATATCCCGTGAGTAATCGTAATCAAAAGTCATGGTGAGCAGTTTACATGGACTTGCTCAGGTCCCTTTGCATACGGCCAGCTATCTCACGATAGTAATTCCGCCGCATTGGCATTTCCGATCATAACAGGATCATGTCGTTCCCGCGACGAATTTAGGCTACTGCCTCAGCCTATAGACGTTACTCATAGGTGAAGCCTGGCGGCCCTCTGGATCCGGTCCCGGCTTAACCCCGGGGGGGTCCGGGCTATAGCTCATAGAATACAGAGGCAATTGTTATCAAACTGTTATGTGTCTATGTATTGACTCTATGTGCTGTGGCATTAGTGTGGGTCTGTGGGAAATTCCCGCATCTGATAGGAGCTATAACTATGAATCGCAAGGAAATTGAACAGCGCATAACCGACGCTGTGACCGCACAACTACGGGAGGGCAAGGTCCCATGGCGCAAGCCATGGACTAGTGAGGGCTATCTCCCTACATCATTACAGACGGGCAAGGCTTATCGTGGCATGAATCGTCTATTGCTCTCTATGGTAGGGGGACAGTATGCCCGCCCGCTATGGGTGACCTATAAGCAAGCGCAATTCCTAGGCGGTAATGTCCGCAAGGGTGAAAAGGGCATGCCGATTATTTATTATTCAATGCTTGATTCAATAGACAAGCAGACACTAGAACACAAGCGTGTCCCGCTGTTGCGTCTCTCTACTGTGTTTAATGTTGAACAGTGCGAGGGCGTGACTATTCCCGCAAAACTATGGCACAAGCGTGAGCCCATCGCTGTATCAGATGGCATTCAAGCGCTATTGGATAAATACACAAGCAAGCCAGAAATCTATCATCGGGCGGGAGATGAGGCTTATTACTCTCCGATGCTTGATTCCATCACAGTGCCTAATCTTGAACAGTATGAGCGGGCGGAAGATTACGCCTACACTCTCGCGCATGAATTGACACACAGCACAAGCCATGAATCACGCTTGAATCGCAAGGCGGACGGTTTCGCGCCATTCGGTAGCGCTAACTATGCGCTTGAGGAATTGGTAGCCGATATCGGGGCACAGATGGCGCTCTCAGAATTGGGCGTGAGTATTGACACAACTAACAGCGCATCATATGTCGCGGGATGGTTGAGCGCTCTATCTAATGACACAAGCTTGATTCTCAAGGCGAGCGCACAAGCACAGAAAGCATGCGATTACATGCTAGGGATCAAGCACGAGACAGATGTCGCCGAGACTGTAGAAGAAGTGGAGGTATCAGTCTAGGCGCCTATCAGATGGGCGAGGCGCGGGAGTGGTTGCCCGCGCCCAGCTCATAGATCGATCAGAGCTCGCATCGATCAAAAATGTTTGTGTTGGCCCTCCCACCCCGTTTACTCTAGGGAGTAGTAGTAAGAGATTAGTTGGTTTGCGATCCGGATCGGAACCCGGCTAGCTCCCAGGAAATCGTTATGAAATCGTTATGTGTCGCTTATTGTGTAGCGTGTCTATCTGAGTAAAGTAAGCCCCGTTAGCAACCGCTAACACCACTACTGATAGGAGTAAATAAAGTGGATACAACAACACTAGAGAAAGAGGGCTTGCGACTTATCCAAGCAACCTTATCTCAGTATCAAGACGGCAAAGAGTTATCTGCCGACAGTATCAAAACTATCGCTGAAGCCGTCAGCGAAAGCCTAACTCTCCGAGATTATCTAATCGGATTACCTGCCGACTATGACCTAGTTATTGTCGGTGGCTATGTAGAAGCACTCATGGAAAGTAATGCTATTCCTACCGAATACGCTCACCCTTTCTACACTATCCTTTCCGCCTTCTATGATGAGGCTGGAGATAGGGATAGAGCATGGCTCGCACTTACCGAGGCTAAGAAACTAAAGCCTGATTATGCTCTCGCACACCTTCTAACAAAGGTGTTTAGTGTTTCCAACTTTGATAGTTGGGAAAGTATGCGAAATGCCCTTCACTCTAAGGTGAAAGCAGAACTAGGCGCATAAGTGCCAACACCTGAGCAAGTGTATAAAAGGCTCAACCAACTAACCTGATAGGAGTAAATAAAATGGCAAAAGCCATAACAGTAAAGGTGGCAACACCAAAAGTAATAAAGGCATTAGAAAATCGCCTAGCAAAAATTGAGATGGACTACGCATCTCAAGAAAAGTATGAAGCCGAATACCAAAAGGCTCTTACTAAGTTCCAAGAAGCCATAAAGAAGTGGGCACTAGCCAACATCTCAAAGGCAGAAAACTTCCGCACCAACTATCGTTCTTGGAACGATAGTCTAAATGTGGATTTTGACCTCAATACAAAGGGTGTTGATTTCCCTCAAGAACCTAAGCGTGAGCATGAAGTTATCCACCAGCACTCCTATAAGGAAATGGTGGAGGACATCACTAACGCCCTCAACATCTTGCGTATGACCGATGAGGAAACTGTAAATGCCTCAACTATGAAATCCATAGCGAGGTATCTCTAAGGAGTAAGTCAGCCCTGCCAGCCGATCCTGGTGGGGCTTGGCTTAGATCCGGAGCTACGAGATCAAGCTTTCTGCGCCCCGATCAAGCGGCGCAGAAAGTTTGTGTTGGCCCACCCGCCCCATTTATTCTAGGGAATATAGGGAAGAGATTAGCTCCGGATCGGAAAATTCTCAGGAAATCGTTATGAAACTGTTATCAAAATATCGTTGTAAGTGAGTGGCGTTCGTGGTTCTATGTACCCAATGCCAACAAGGGCAGATTACTGATAGGAGTAAAAAAGTGGGACTAGATATGTATCTAAGTGCCAAGCGTTTCGCTAGTGGGTATGAGTTTCTACCTGAAGAGAAACAAGAGTTATACAAGAAGATAACAAAGCTTGCTGGTATCAAAGGTACTGAGCATGCCCAGTTTGCTGAGATAAGCGTGACCATTGGCTATTGGCGCAAGGCCAATGCTATCCATGGCTGGTTCGTTCGAGAGTTAGCAGATGGAAAAGATGAGTGCCAGCGTATCTATGTGACTAGAGAGAACCTTGAAACACTTCGTGCGGAGTGCCTAAAGGGATTAACTCAAAAGCCTGAGGTGCTAGTACCTGCGGTTTCTAATACTGTGACAGTTGATATGGGTCAGACAACAGACCCAATTACGGCCATGGTGGATATGATGAAGGTTCAAGCCCATGCTCACGAGTTTAATGATGAAACTGATAACGACCCTCTTCGTCCGATAAAGGGTTATTTCTTCGGCGGTACTGCTAAAGATGAGTGGTATTACGAGGACTTATCAGAGACCGTTCGTATCTGTGATGAAGCGCTCGCTTTAACAGATGACTGGACATTTGAATATCAAGCAAGTTGGTAATAGTATCGCGGGGGGTGGGCACAAGCCCACCTCTCGCCCTAACAGAAAGGAAGCTTTATCTATTATGAGTGAAGACGGAAAAATCACTTATAGGTTTTTAACTGGAAGTTGGTATGACATTACCATTCCAGCTGATAAGAAAGATGATCCGGCATATGATCCGGAAGAACTGTATTCTGCGTATTGGGCATTCCCCTCAACTCTTCCGGATGATGTGGAAGTCGATGAGTCTGAAGTAGACCACATATGGGAAGATGACCTGAAATGACAGCAGCGGAGCTACTAAAGCTGAGGGAACAGCAGATCCTGGAGAAAGACCGGATCGCGGAAGATGACTACGACCATCCCATCAACCATGCAGAAGGTGGACCCAATCGGTTTGCCATTATGTCAATGTTCTTTACAGATACCGACGGTGTCCAGATACAGGAGGATTTGGACCTGCGCGAGATAACCATCAAGTACTTTACAGACGATGAGAGCATCGAACTGACTGAAGGACCTATGTACAGCTGGGCCCTTGATATGTACAAGACGGATAGCTTCTGATCGATCAAAGCTTCTCCTGAGTAAGAGGTAAAACTGCTCCGGCGCCCCCGCGCTGCTCCTATCAGAGAGCTCAGCTCCAGTCACCCCTGGCTGGAGCTCGGGTTTGTGTTGGCCCGCCCTCCCCATTCTATTCTAGGGAATATATATAAAGAGAGTTCCGATCCGGAAGTCCAGGGCTAGCTCCCGGCTAATCGTTATCAAACTGTTATCAAAATGTGCAGCGTTTTAGATCGGTGAAGCGTTAGAGTCAGAGCACTGAGTTAGCAAAGGGCTATCCAGTAAATGATAGGAGAATGAGATGCCAAATTGGTGTTTCAATACAGTCACTATAAAAGGTGACAAGGAAGAGATAAAGAGAGTAAGGGAACAACTAAGCCAACCATTCCAAAGTCCTAATAGGGATTGGGCAACTGATGAAGTGACCATTGTGGATGTAAATCCTGTGTTCTCATTCTGGAATATCGTGAGAGTTCCAGAAGATAAGTTAGATGAGTATCACGCTGTCCATGGCTTTTCCAAAGGAGAGAAGTCTGGTGATACTGAGTTCAACTGGTATAACTTCAATATCCGCGAATGGGGCACTAAATGGGATGTAGCCACTGAGGCTTTCATCGCAGATGAAGGTGATGATTATGTCGTCTATAGTTTCAACACAGCATGGTCACCTCCAGTTCGTGCGCTGAATGCGCTGTCAGAGCAATACCCAACTTTGGTCATTACTAATGAATGGGAAGAAGAGCAAGGCTTTGGTTCAACCCTTATTCATAAGAACGGCGAAGAAGAGGAGTTTGACGGCTTTGATTGGAAATGCGGAGACTGTGACTTCCTCTATATAGGAGACACAAGTGATATCTATGATGAAGAATCATATGAAACTATCTGCCCAAAGTGTCACCCAGAGTGGAAGAAGAAGACTGAAGAAGTGGAGGTAGATGCCTAATGGCAAAATGCCCATGGTGCGGCGATCCATACGAAGCGCGAGCGTGGGATCCACCACACAGCTGTAAAGAAGACGAATAAGCTTCTCCTATCAGAGAAGCAGAACGCTCCTCGGATCATCCGTCGATCCGGGGAGCTTCTGTTTTTTAGGGGATGCCAAACCCAAAGCCGATGTTTGTGTTGAACAGCCCACCCACCCTGTTCATTCTAGGGAATATATGATATAGATCGGTATGCTCAGAGAGTTCCCGGCTGGCACTCAGGAGATTGTTATCAAACCGTTATCATTAAATACAAGCTTTTAGATCCAAGTAATGGTTAGATGAGAGCACTCAGAGAGAGTCTTTGAGAGATAGGAGAGAGATGAATAAGAGAGAAGCTTACGAAAAGAGAGGTCAAGAGTTTTGGAAGCGCTATTACAAGCAACTCCAAGGCGCTACCATCATTGAATTCGTAGGAATGAATAAAGACAAAGATATGGACTGGGATGAAGGTTTCCCATGCTTTAAGGTGAAGTTTAGTAATGGCACCTATGGCTTGATAGAAGTCTCGAAAGATGAGGAAGGTAACGGCGGAGGTACGCTGTTCGGTATGGCTTTCCCTGATATGGATGATTATGACAAGAAGTACAAGCTTAATAGTTATGAGGAGGTCAAGGCATGAATTGGGTAGATGCTGTAGATCAGTTCGTAGAGGACTACACCATGGTTATGGACAATGACCACGATGCTTATAAAGATCTCATTACAACCGCGAAGTTAAATGGAGAGGAGGTGGTCGGCTTTGCCGATCATCTCCGCAACGAATGGGAAGATTATGTAGACCAAGTAGCCGAGTTGTGTGCCACACAATGGGGTCATGATGCTCCCGCAACCCTGATTATTAGGCAGATGCTGGGCGGATGGGGCCAAGCTCCGTTTGATCGATTAGCCCGGCATTACGTCGAGCTAGCCCAGGAAGCTGAGGTGAACGCATGAGCTTAAGCCCGGAAGAGCTCGACAACCTGGTCGAAGAGCTTACGTCAGTCGATCCAGCTGGCGGCTACCCGGACGGGTATGACGGCCGCGTATTGGACGCGATCGGCGCGATTATTGCTAGCGATGGAGATGCTTATACAGATAATGAATGCCTGGGGATGATCCATCAGCTTATTAACCACTGGTCAGAGGTGGTAGATCTGTGAGCTGATCCTATCCAGTTCACATTCCGACAAATGGTCCGGCGCAGCCCGGACCTTTTGTTTGTGTTGAAGGCCCACCCACCCCTTCATATAGGGAATATATCTATCTATTTAAGCTCCGGAGAGAGATCGGGACATCCTGGAGAGAGATCGAGCTAATCGATCCATAGATCATCAATTGTCAACAAATAGATTTATAGATTTAGGCTACTGCCGGGAGTCGGCCGGGAGCACGACGTGTAAAGCCAGGTTTTGAATAGGGTCGGCGCGGCAGTTATCTGATAAGAAAGAGTCTGATCCAAAGAGAGAGAAGAGAGATAGAGAGAGATCGGCGTGTCGTGGCAGGGTATTGACAGTAATGCCAAGGCCAATGCTAGGCTCTCCTAGTAGCTATATCTTATATCCAATGATAGGTATAAGGGAGATTCCCGCGATTTAGCTATTCTATAGAAGGGTAAGGCAATGATTACAGAAGTAGAGCTACCTAAGCTCAATAGTAAGAAGAAGGCTCCGGCCCAGCTAATCGATCTAGATACCCATGAGGTATTGATCAATGCTGAATTAACACTTCCCGCAGTAAAGCGCTTCATTAAGCACTATAAGGTATTCGGTATATATACCCGCGCCACCCATAACGGTGTGGAGGTATCAGCATGAAGGATGATAAGGAGTATTACTTCAGCAACGATGGCACTATCCGCTCATGGGTAGAGTCTGATGATGACCCAATGGATCCCCGCGAGTGGGATAACTTTGGCACTATGGTGTGCTTTCACAATAAGTACAGACTTGGTGATAGCACCGACTTTAAGAAAGATGACTATGACTCATGGGATGAATTCCGTAATGCCATAGAAGCTAATGGCGGTGTACTTATACTTCCGCTCGGACTTTATGATCATAGTGGAATCTCTATGTATGTAGGAGATTCTCATGATAGATGGGACGGCGGGCAAGTGGGATTCATATATTGCTCAATGAAAGATATTCAAAGAGAGGGATTTACTCTCGAAAGCGCCGAGCGCCTACTTCGCCAAGAGGTGGAGTATTACAATCAATACCTCCTCGGATCAGTCTATAAGTATGTAGTTGAAGAGAAGATAGCCAAGTGCTCATGCGGAGAGTGTGAAGAATGGTTAGTCATTGATTCATGCGGTGGATATTTTAATTACAAAGAAGCTATTGCCAGCGCGAGAGCGATGGTAGGCATGAAGGAGGTATTGGCATGAGGCCACACAGATCATGGAAGGGAGAGCCTGATATGGGCTCAAATAGCTCAAAAGTATTATTGATCTGCCGACAATGCGGAATCAAGCATTCCGTTCAAGGTAAGTTCATTACTTCCACCATCGAGGTGGATGCTGAGACATTAGCTGAAGTAGACACCATTACTTTGGTTAAAGAATGCCCTGATTGCTGGGATCCAGTATTAAGAGGCAAGTAATGAGCATAGACACCGATCCACCCAAAAAGATAAACGATTGTGAAGCTTGCCATGGCACCGGTATTCAAGGCTGGGCTATTGATGGTGAGTATGAAGTCCGTCCGTGCGATATATGTATGAAAGATTAAGTTACTCGCCAGTAGCGGGAAGGTTACTCATGAGTAATAAGTTAGACTCTTTGAATGGAGGTGATGCCTAATGGTTAAAACGGACAATGATCCGAATGTAATTGATCTATGGCATGAGGGAGATAAGCTCCCTGATGGCCGGATCTATAATGATGATGAAACTCTCATTAAGATCGAAGATCGGTTATACGAAGGATACGATGCCTTTATTGCAGAAGTAACTGATTACCCTAAAAATGTATTCGGTTTTGATGTAGATAAGGTAACTGGCGTAAGAATTGATGGACTACTACTTGAAGTCTTTTACAAAGATAGAGACGGAAAAGAAGAATCAATTCACTTTGGTTATGAACATGTAAATGTCGTAACACTTGTAAAGCTGTAAGAGGAGAGAGAGTGGGCGGTAACTCCGCCCACTTTCACTAAGGAGAGGTTATGTGTATGAAGATCAAAGCAATATGCGAAATTGAATATGATGTCGAGGATGTCATGCGTGATTACAAAAACGATTATCCTGATGTAGATTTTGGGATAAACGATGCAAAGGGTATGATCCACCAATGGATTAAGGATGACTTCGGATGTCTCCTTATGGACTACAAAGTAGAGGAAATCAATGGCTAAAACAGCAAGAGAAGCTCGCGCCGAGCTCCGTAAGTATGAAGATAAAGGTCGAGCATGGCTCGCAGAATACAAACTAATTGATGAATCTGATGGATCTATATTGATTCATGAGTTTTCCGCTTGGACTAACCCTTCGGCAGCAAAGCGATGGGTAAAGCAAGTATTGTCAGCTACAACACCAAGGAAGAGTATGTCTTTTTTAGGAAGTAACTTCAATGAGAAGCAAAAGCCAATGTACTTTTACGGTAGCGTACGATTTAAGGTTGATGCGTGAGCATCAATCCGTGGGATCCAAAAATCCTGCCAAACATTCCTGATGAGGAGATCTATGAAGAAGATGACGATCAAGACGACGACGATTACGACGACGATTAAAACTGTAGTTATCCCTGATGATCTTTCAGAATTAGAATTTATTGAAACCTATGAGGCGTTAAAGCGAAACCTTTCCGCCAAGGACAATCATGATGGGGCCCTATCATCCCTAGTTGTACCTGCGCCGTAATAGAAGAGTCTTAGGACCTTTCCACCTAAGATTAAAGAGCCCCACGGTCCTCCATCGTGGGGCTCTTATCTTTTACTGATTATCTTTTATTAACTTGATTTCACACGCATCGGTTGTGCAATACGCTTCACCAATAGCATCGGCAGCCATACCTGCATAGACTCCAGAGAAGTCAATAGGAAATAGCTTCATCCTATAATCTTCATACTCTTCAGCTGTGATCTGTGTGTAGGGCATCTGGGGATATACCGCGTTGCCCATAGGTAGGAAAGAGATAGTCTTGAGCCGACCATCAAACATATGGAGCACCGTTCCAACCGCAGATCTCTCTTTCTCTGCATCAAAGCTCACCGTCACTGAGACTGAATTATCAGACCAATGGTTTTGAGCTGTAGCAGCAAGTGAAACTTTTTCATAGATTGACACGTCCTTTTCTGATCTTTTAGCATCAGATTTGATCGGGAAGAACACAACAGAAGTAGTCTTAGGCGATTCTGATGCTGGTTCTACTTTGTAATTAGCCATCTTAAATAACGGAAGCATAGGATCTTCGTTACTGAATCTAATAGCTCGAAGGAAATATTCGCCACCGGGTGTCCAGTGAACTCCGGGTGACTCACCAGCTAGAATGGAAACTGTTCCTGATGGTTTAACGGTTGTGGTCTTGATTGACTCACGGATACCAAGCCACTCTGAATAACCTTTGTCGTACTGTTGGATCACCCCGTATCCTTCATCCATCCAGTCACGAAGTACGGACCAACCTACTCGATCTGCGAAGTTAGCTACGCCAGACATGGAGGTTCCAATACGACGATTGCGCTGCATGATCGCATTCGTATCTTCCCAGTGAGTAGGCAGTAGGGTTACAGTCTTGGCATATAGATATGCAAACTTAAGTGTGCGCTTGTAATCTTCTAGATTGTCGTGACGATTGAGGTAGGTCTCCACCAAGGTACAGCACTCAAAGCTTTCAAGTGATTGCTCAGCGCATGGGTTATACCCAGCCGCCCGCCAGTCTTTATTATTGGGTGCATCTTTGAGGCGACCATACTTACGGGTGACGTCCATCCAGATCACACCGGGCTCACCGTTTAATGCAATGCCATCAATGATATTGCTGAAGTCGTCTCCAACACAAACCTCGACGCTGTTGTTGCTCATCCATGCCCAGCCGGGTGCCTTTGGATCATAGGAGTTGCGCTCTGGATATACCGCAGGGTTCTTTAGGTTTAAGAAGTCTTTATCATCAAGACGACCCATAAGAAGCTCAGCACTACGGCGAACATTGCCAGATACAACGCACACTCCAATAAGGTTGCCAATATCCGCAATATCTTTACGAGTAAGCTTTTCACCGGATCTCCCCTTAAATATCTTACGGATATAGTTGTGAAGCTTTTCTAATGGTTCGTGTCCCGCGGCTGTACCACCAAAGGTCTTGATTGGCGTTCCCGCTGGACGGATCTCTTTGTAATCAAATACTGGGCTCTTCTGATCTGGTCGTAGGTAGGAATTGATGAGGAGGCTAACTGATTCAACCCATCCTTCTCTAGTGTCTGGGATGACGATTGGATCGGTGTCTGGTTGTGGGTCATAGATCACGAAGTCCTTGTCTGCTCCTTTATCATCAAATCCGACTCCCACACCTAGCATTGAAGCTTCCATAAGGAAAGCAAATGGCTTGGATGGATCGTTCTTGGTCATGGAGCTAGTTGAAGCGAAAGCGCAATTCTGCAATGCCGCAGAGTTTTTGTACTCATTAACTAATGGGGTACCCATCACCCATAGCCCACGTCCCGGTGGAGTCCACTTCAAGTTAAATAGTCGATCAAACGCCTCTTTAGCTGAGGACTGAGCTTTGGCATCATTCCACGGTAGGCGTTGGCTTTTGCAGTGGTCTTTTTGGATGGAATACATACCTTCAATGACCCGTTGGCAAACGTCAATCCATGACTCTTTGGTCCCGTCTTCTTTCAAACGGGAATAGGTACGAAGAAAGGTCACTTCACCAACAGAATTACCCGCGGCATCTTGGTATCCCCATGGCACCTTTTTGGATTTGTACCCCGTCAAAAAGTCTTCTGTTAAACGGAACGATAACGCCATCAGTGTGATCCTCTCTGTAGAAAATATAGTTTAAAGACTATAAAGCTTTAGTTCGAGACATATGCCGTTCCAGAGTCTGCTACGTGCTGTTATCACGTAACAGTGGTGGTCTATTCCTCTATAGATTTACGAATTATCTCGGTGGTTTCTACTTCATTTAGCCCGCCGTTGGGTAGCTCTTTAAGGGCTTGGGCTTTGTCTCCAAAAATAGAAGACAGCACTCCAGCCGATCCTTGGCGCTCCACGGTCATGCGAATGAATTCTTTTGAACTACCCATTTCCTGCATTTGGGCGACCAATTTATAGAGGCGGTCAATCTCTTGGGAAAGGTTCGGATCAGCATATCCACCATTCATTTCTTCAGCAAATCGCATAAAAGCGACTCTTTGACCCTGCATTTCAATGATTGCATTAAGTAACGCCTTGAGCTGATCTTTGGTCTTAACTTCAATTGGAAGCTTGAATGCACACATAGATTGGGGTTTAAAAGCAGGGCAGTTGCTGGCAATAAAACAGGTGTCACATTGGCGAAGTGATGCTCCTTGAGTCTCAATAGATACCCGCTCTTGGATCACTCCATCGTCGTCAACCTCAGTGGTTGTCTTGTATCCAAACACCGGTAAATTGGCAATTTCGTCTGGATTTCGTGGTTCAATTTTCCGCATCTGGACCCCCTTGTTATCAGGTACAGATACCCCCTTTTCCCCACTTTCCCCCACTTCACTCCCCTCGCTCTTATCATATAAGAACTCTTCTTCATCTTCATGGGTCATGCGATTTACCTTCATTTCAAATTGTTCGTATGACCAAACAGCCAAACGACATACCTCTTGGGGATCGTCTTCGAAGATTTTGTCGGCGTCAATTCCAGCTTTCTCATAGATATGACGATAGCGAGAGCGAGCTTGCTCTTTCATCTTCTTTGGATATCTTACCAGCCTAGTGCCGTCCCAAATGATTGTTTCGCCGTGCATCATAGGTGATAGCCATGACAAAGTGCTTGCGGTCTCAACCTTTACTTGACGTAAGTTGTCGGGCTTGGCACACCCTAGCGCATGGAATCTGGATCCATCTTTAGTGGCATGTAGCCTAGTTGCGCTGGCTAGTTGACTGTCATGCTCAATAGCTTCCCCAGATATTGCTATGTCAAGATAAGTATCAGTCAGTACTTTAAGCCCCCGTAATCCCGTATCAGAGCTCCATACAGGCAAGAACTTACCCGGTGGCACTTCAGACCAAGATGTTCGTCTTTGTTGCTCTACAAACGCTCTGGGGGCGTAATCACCGCTAATCTCAGTAAAGTAAGTCAGTCGATCCATATTGTTGGCAATGAATATCTCATACATGGCAGCAAAGGACTCTAACTCTTCCTCGGATAATCTGGTGTTTTTTGGTATTCCGGGGTGCACATAAATATAAGTATCTTTAGCAAAATAGTTTTCTAGTAGAAAATCACTCTTTTTGGGTAACCCGCGCTTGACTGCCCGCCAGTAACTAAACCCAACATGGTTAGCTGTGGTGGTTTCAAGAAGGACTCTGTTGCTAGGCACTTCGGCCCCCATGTAAACAATTTTCATTGAATCCGTGGATCTTCCATCAAAGTTTCTTCTTGCTTACTTAACTCTTGTATTACTTCGTCCCAAGACTTCTTTGTAATGCTGTCAGGCCGATACCGATCATCCGTGTATAAAGGGTTCAAGAAAACAAGGGCAGTGACACCCTGTTGTAGTAATAACGCTGCGAGCTCTGGGTTTTCTGTAATCACATAATCTACTGGGCCTAGACCGCGTACATATTCAACCTGCCGATACTCAGGGTTATCTCCTAAGTAAGTTAAGTTTTGATCTACCAAATCATCTAGCTTAAATATTTTATTTTGTTTAAGCCAGTTGTTATCTTTTTCTTTATCTTTACATAAAATTAAAACTCTATTGGTTTCATTTAAGGATCTGTATAACAACATCCCATTTGGAATTGGTGCATTCTTTTTATTTCGTAGAACACCATCTAAAAATACGAGTACGGCCATGGCCGAACACTATCACTTGTGGCGAAAGTCTATTGCCTCAACAGCGTCTATGGCGTCGTCAACACTCCACTCATGTTGTACACTGCATTTTCCGCATTGATAACACATCAGCGACCACCTATAGCCCTACGGATCAAGGTGCTAGCGTCTGGTAATTCCATGCCGTAAGTCTGGGTCTCAAACTCTCTTTTACTTTGGGACGCTATATCTTTTAATTTTCTTAATGCTTGAATTGTTCCGGCAGACTTACCAGCTTGCCAGCGATAATTGTTTATGTCGGCATACCCGCCACCTGACGGGCTAAAGGCATACTTTCTACCTTGGTGAATATCCTCATACAAGTGTGATCCTTGGTCCACGGCTAACTTTAACGCAGCCTCTGCATTACGACGTGCCACATCATTTTGAGCCATGTGGATATCGTTCAAGGCTTTGGTATAACGATCAATAATCTCTGACGCCATGGAGGTATCTTGTGCCACTTTACGATTCCAATGTTGATTGATCGGTGGCTTTTTTAATTCTGGCTGTACTGTCCAATCGTCATTAATTAGGGAATAAGCGGCGTACGGCTTGATGCTTCGTATGTCTGACTGGACATTTACATAAAAAGTCAGTTCAAATGCCTCAAGGAAATTTTGATTCTTTTGATTTAGCTCTCTGAAGTCTTGGTTGAACATAGACGCGATTTCTTTATCGCTCAGCGCTTTGTATTTAGGGTTAGCTTGTCTAAACAACATGTAATTTACGCCTAGCAAACAATCTAAATCGGCTGGGGTTCTTGCCGCTGTCCACTGATAGGACACCCCAGATCCGGCAAGCCAAGCGTGAACATACGCTTCAGGGTTGTAATAATTTGTTTTTAGAAAATCAAAAAGGATCCGTAAAACGGAGGATCTAACTGCTGGCACTAACTTGCCACTTCTGAACAATCTGGGATCTAACCCAGAGGCTGGGGTGCTGAAATAAGAACTTTCAGATGGCTCTACTGATACGGGTTTTGCCTGTGAGACCAGCGCATCGTAGTAGTTCATCTATTTATTATAGTTCTTTTTCCTTTTTATCTACGTAGGTAATGTCGTAACGAGTCAATTTATCTTGGATATCTGTTCTCATTGAAGACATAAATCCGCACTCTGTGTGCTGTCCCACAAACGCATGAGCCCAAACCAAAACCAAATTGTCACTATCTGGAAGATCTGCTTGAAAACTTGCACCGCAGTTACATGTCATTTCAACAAATGCCATGGGTGACCGCCCTTCGCTATGTAATTACAGTATACAGATGCCTTACGAAGCTTGGCTTTCTGAATTATCGTCGGTTGGAGGGGTTGAGGGGGTAAAAAGGGCCCTAACTGCGGCAACAACGTCGTTACGATCAAGGACGGCTACCAGCTCTCGGCATGCAGACTTTAGATCAAATAGTGAGATTGGCTGTGCCTCTGACAGATCAAGCTCGGTGTTTAGGTTAGGGATGATGCGGTAAACATCGTCTTCACCTTTAATAACAGTAAAACCAGTTTTGGCTTTTAATAATGGGGTTTCTTCGGTCATTTGTAAAGTCCTTTTTCTGTGAAAGCTTTCTTTTGGTTGTACATCTTAACAGGACAGAAGTCACAAAGGTAAATTTTTGATTTAGACTTGGCCAAACCAGCTTCTTTTCTTTCTGCTTTGGTATCTGGCTCTAACACTTTCTTGTCAGACTTATAGTCCGAGCATTGACCTTTAGGTCTGTTATGAAGCCCGTAGCAAGTCATGGCATCAGCTGAGTAAGTGTCCTTAACATTGTAAAAATCACCAAATACATCTAAACCAGACGATCCGCCGGCAAGCATTTGATCTTTGATTTTTTCAATAGTTGCTTTTTTAATATCAGGATGCCCCAACCAAGCCACTGCTGGGATATCTAAAAGGCGACCAACATGTCCTTGTTTCTCATGTGGTTCCACAACCATCGGTAAAAATGGGTTGTTGCTTTGATCGTACTTCCCGTCTCCGAGGTACTTTCCGTTGTTTACATATGGGATCTCTTCGATGCTTTTGCATTGATAGCAAACGAGGAGAAGGAGGTAACTGACTTCCGTATCTGACATGTCGGAAGCCTAGCATAGAATTATTGGCTTATGGGTAAAATTTGGAGGGCTTGTCGGGGGCGGAACTGATCTTCCACCAGCCACCTTCTCTGCCACTTCCCGCAGTTTCGGCGCGTTCTGCAACCTCTAAGCGAGAAAGGTATGCTCTTTCGTCGTCTGTCCAGCCATCAGCGTCTAACTTGGACTTTTTGTTTTTTGCCATACGACGGCGGTTACCCTTGTAGCTCTGTTCGTCCGGATCAACCACATTTACATGGCTAATTGGATTTTGAAAAACTCTGCGAGAATCTTTAGAACGATCCTGTGGCATTATTCTGCACCCGGCGCTGGGCGTTTACGCTCCGCGTATTCTTCAAAAGATTCCCAGTCTGGATGACCTTTTGATAAACCAGGGTTTATCTTTTTTTCAAAATCGTTAACATCATCTTGGGTCATATCCCCATAAACAAAACGACGTTTTGGGTCGTTAGCTCTGTCTTTAGGCATATTAATTACCTGCTGGGTTTACTTTTGCTGGCTCTTCTGAATTGATAAATCCATAGTTCATATATGGGTGCAAACCAGCGCGATTCTTAACAACAAGCTGATCTCCCATACCCGCAGCTAAAGTAGTATTAGGACGACGCTTACGGTACTTGCCGTCAGTTCCGCCCTCGTTCAACTCTGCGTTCTGTGAACGTGAAATGTTTACTGTCATGCCATTCGGCCTTTCACTAGTTTGCTCAGCTTACGACGCTTGCAAGATGGGCAAATGTCTTCGCTTAACAATGATTGTACGGGGTTCATTAGAATTCCGCATGCTTGACAGCCTCTGGAACCGTTATAAACAGTGTCTTTTAGTTCTTGCTGGGTCTCTAAGCTAACATCGGTAGCTCCGACCATGCCCTCTCCAGTGCTGTCTGTAAATAGACCGGGATCATTAGTCATTGTTAAACTGACCCTCCTAATGTGTTTCGGCTCGAGCTTTGTGGGGTGTTCGGGCTCTGGCTAAAGTCTGATTCTACTCTCTGTTGAGCCCTGCGTGGTAGCTCAATGATGTCTTCTATTCCAAGTTCGCTCTCTGTATACCCAAGTCGATTTGGAAAAAGCTGTATTTGGGGCAGTGGTGGGCGCACATGCTCTTGAAGCTCTGGGCCACTCATCGTCAATGCGGCTAAAGACTGGCTTAATAGTCGCTCTTGATTAGACTGAAATGGACCAATGTACTCTTGTGGAGGATACGCAGCTTCTGGCGGTGCGATCCATGGCTTACGAGCGTAAACGCCATCTGCATATAAACCAGCCATTACTTATCTCCAAAGTTTTTCTTATCTAATCCTGCAGCTTCTTCTTTGGTAATGTGCCCTTCTTTTAAAGCACTTTGTATATCAGATGGATTAGGGGTTTTAGCAACATCAGATCCGGGTGGCACATGCGTAGTCCAACGGTCTTTACCATCAGACGTTCTTAATCTAAGCTTGCTTGTTCCAGTTTTATTCTCAACAATTTCTTCAATTTTTCCAGTTACCCCAGTACTGTGGGTTGTATACATATCTCCCAGCTGGGGTGGTGTGTACCTTCTTTTAGGATCATTAGCTCTATCTGGCGCTGACATTATTTCCACCCTGGACGCATGCGAGCCATTTGATCCACACGGCGCTTGTCTAATGCCTGTGGTGATGTGCTACGCATATTTGCTTTACCATCATTTGGTAGATGTGGAGCTGGCGCAACAGTCGCATCTTCTACATAACGTTGACTCCTGTAAACAGTTCCGCTTTTTGCAGCTTTCATCTGCCTACGAATACCACGCATGTTATCTAAACCAGCTGGATAGTAATACTCAGACTGATCAATGCGTTCGCCTTTGTGAACACCGCGTTCATACGAGCGTTGACCTACTCGTACCTTAAGGCTATTTAATACTGTTTCTGATGTGCTGTTTGGGCGACCACGATCATCACGTCGTGTACGAATTGTACCTAGGTAGCCATCCGGATATTCTGCTTGCGGTGCTCGACCCACACCCATACGTAAAAAGTCGAGCTCAGAACGAGCAACTGGTACACCGCCGCCACCATAATTGGTATATGTTCCATACATACCTCCAGCACCGAGGTTTTGTGTATTTTGATGGCTACCAGGCATACAACTATGGTAAGCGGTTTTCTCCTGCCAGTACCGCTAAATCACGGCGTGGATCGTAACCTTCTCCAACAACTAGCCCAACAATACCTGTTGGGGACTCTAAACCTTTACGATCTCTAAACCAAGCGCTTCCACCATCCATGGCCGGTAACTGGATCCATAATCTTGGACCAACTTGTGCGGCATGAAAATGGTGAAAGTGTCCAGTAATTAAAACATCTGCGGACCCTACTGGTGTCTTACCTGTTGCTTGCCCGTACCACCACTTGCCCATATCTTTTGACTGATGCCCATGAGCTAAACCTAAAATAGTTCCGCCTAAATCAATTGCTAGTGTGGCATGATCAGAAGCTGGGTATCTAAACTCTACATGAGCGAGCGCTGGGTTTTCTTCACACGCGTCTTGAACCGCGGACGCTACTTCAATTTGCCACGAATCAATAGGATCAGTCAAAACAAACCGATGCGCCTCATCATGGTTACCCGGCACCACTGGAATAATTAACTTATCACAAAGCGGGGCAAACGCTTTAATCCACGCCATAAGAACACGGCGACCAATGCGAACTTGTTGAGTTATGCCTAAATCACTACGTCCTAGTACTTTTCCGCCCTGTGAGGTTGAACCTTCTATGCAATCACCGAGCTGAGGGAGGACAACAGTTCCTATTTTTCGACCTAGTTTTAAGAGCTCCTTGTGACGAGCTACTGATTCGTCTATCGCCTTTAAAACTCTGTGAACTGTAGCTTCCGTCCCACCGCCCGCGTCTTTCCCATACTGAGTATCCCCGATCGCGTATATAGCGTACAAAGGACCTGTGTAAGTTTCTTTCTTGCCTGGTTTCCATTTAACTATTTCCTCAACTAATTTGTCGTAATCTTCGCCTGTGTAAACAAAACCATCTTGAAGCGCTGGTTTTACCGATACTCGCGCTGCTTCTAACCACTCGCCGTCATACCTTTGCCAACGGCTTTTCCTAACACTAATTACTTGCCATACATTTGGATCTAAGTCAAAGTCCTTAAATAAATCAACAGCGTCTGGTAATTCTCCAGCTGTTCTGGGTGTTGATATAAAAAATCCGCCTTGCTCATCAAGCTCTAGGCGGGCTCTCCAGTCTTGTGGAGTATTTGCATTTTTAACATCAGATCCGGCGCCTGTTAAAGAAGCCGAAATAATACTTAAGATATCTTTTGACATGGGCACTTTCCTCTAAAATGGGTGCGGAATGAAGTTAATCCAAAAGGTAAATCGTCGGCATCAAATAAATCTTGATACATACCATTTAAACTTACTAAATCACTTTTTTCTTTAATTAAAGCAAATGCTTTTTTTTCTTCTTCAGCTAAAGTATCAATCCATTTACCAACAACACAGCCTTCTTTTGCTCCATCTAAATGCCTTTGTAATATATTAAGCACGTGTGTGTTCTCTTTTGTCGGCATCCGCTCTCCTCTGTCAGAGTTTGACAGGAAAAGATTACCACACAAATGGGACAAAAAAACCCCGCTAGAAAGCGGGGTTAATTTGTCAACAAATTAATTTAAGTCGGCTGATCCTGCTTGGAAATTAGGAGCTTGACGTTTGACTGCTGAAGCAAAAATGCGACCATTTGATTGCGTAGCACTTGCTTCTGGTGCAACAGTAGCATTCATCTTTACTCCAATACCATAACGAGCACCATAGCTAGTTGCTCCCGCATGCTTAACATTCTTGCGTGAAGGTTTCGCTTGTGGATATGGATCGGCAGCCTGTGCGCCCTTTTTCTTTATAAGGGTACCGGCTTTTGGAGACGCGGAAGGCGTCTTAAACTTCAGACCCGAAGCGTTTTCGGTACCCGCACTGACGGGCGCGATTGGCGCTGGGTTCTTCTTTGAATCTTTATTCATAATACTCCTTGGCCTAAGGGTTTCAATAAATGTACGGCATAACGCCTACAAATACAGCCCTAATTAGCTACCACAAGAAATACGATAGCTGAGATCTGACCGTCATGGCTCTCAATACTGGCAAAACCAGGAATACAGCTCAAATCCAAGCCTCTTGGCGCTGTATAGCCACGTGCAATTGCAATTGCCTTTACGGCTTGATTTACTGCCCCAGCCCCGACAGCACGAATTTTGCACTGACGATTTTCATAGATTGCGTGAGCAACGGCTGAAGCTACGGATTGGGGGTTAGATCCGGCGGATACTCGCAGGATATTTTCATTTTGTTCTGATGTCATTGTTACCTCGGTTTACGAATAGTGGGTTCCCCGTCCGTAAAGTATGAGGTAATTTACTAACTCTTTGTGTCTAAAGGTGTTGGGGCAGTTGCCAAATTACCGCACAATGAGCATTCCATATCAAGCATGTATAGGGATATAGCCCCATCGTCATCAAACATAGCCTTTACATCCCATAACATTGAGCCACAAGAACATATCCGTAATGGATTGTCTTTATCCCTAAGATCTAGCGCCATTAGATTGACCACCATCCTTGTAAAGTAGCTTTACCGCTTGAAATCCAGTCTCTATGAAGCTCATGTTGTTTAGTCCAGTCCGTTGTATGTGAAGGCTTTCCGCAGAAAGGGCACGGATCAGAGTCAACCTCTTCGTAAACATGACGGCAATACTCATTGCCCACCCCATCCGCCTCCCTTAAATATTACGCCAGCTGGAGCTGAATAGTATCGATCCATGGAACTCTTGCAGATGGGGCAGTCCATTGACTTTTCGTCGTTAATACCGAACTGTGCCGATCCATAAGACTGACACTTAGAACACTTGAACTCGTATGTTGGCATTATTTCTCCCTGAATTTAGGATCCTGAAGTTTAGCGTAAATTTCTTTTTCGTAGGCTAATGAATGTCTGCCAGACACTAAATGAGCCAAAGCATAGGAGTCAGCGGCATTGTCGTCGTTTAGTTCTATGCCCCACTTCTTATACACATGCAAAAGAATCTGACTTTTTGATATGCCTTGACCCTTGCCAGTTACATACTTCTTTAAACTGGTAGGAGGAACAATCAAAGGATAGTACGGACCTAATTCATGCAAAGTAACCTTTACAAGACCACCAAGCTCACCCAACATGTTAGCCATTTGACTGCCGAACGCATACCCTTCTATTGCAACATCGTTAATAGATTTAAATTGCAAAACATTAGACATATGATGCTTTATGTCAACTAGTCTATCTACCCCACGCAATGGGGATTTATAAACAGTTGTTGAATACCCTGTGTTGTTTAATAAGGTTATAGCAAATCCACTATAGGACTGATCAATACCCACATGTACAGGATTATCTTTTAAATCCCCCTGTGTAAATACTTTTATGGCATTAGCCATGAACTACGCCCTGTGGATTTATTTATATTTACGCGACGGGTGATCTCACGATTAATAAAAGAAATGTCTTTAGATAAACGATCTGAAATAATTTGTATCAAACCGTGGTAATTAGATAGCTCCTGAAAGACATCAAACTTTTCTCTGTACTCTGGATCTACTTCTACTTCGGCATCTATCATAGCTACTGCTTTACCAGAACTTTTTAACTCTAATTTTTTTCCAGCCTTCTTTAAATTCATAATTTTTTCTGCTTCAGCTTTATCAACTTGAGCGCACCACAATTGAAGGTTAATAAATTCCAAGTAAGCAACATACTTAGCGTACAACTCCATTACCTGCTCGTCTGACATACCTGTGATGTCTGAAGGTAAAGTTGGAGCGTCATAACCGTATTTTTCATTGACTAAAAGTCCTTGTGATTTTAAAGTAGCAATAGTCTTGTTGCTTGCATCTGCAACCCTTAACTCAATTGGACTCATCTGTGTAACCTCCACATCTCTTGCAACCAGTGGTGCCAATATTACAAACAGGTGGAATCTTGTTGGCAACCGCATCAGCAATCATTTGAGCGGCTTCAAACAAGTGGCTAATGCCAAAATCACTTTTAGGGACTACAAACTCTTTAGCTTCTTGGTTTGACTTAGATTCATAAACCAATACAGCCTCTTGAGGTTTGTATTCTAAATCTAATAATTCAGCAAGTTTCATATATATCTGAACCTGATTTACATGCTTAATGAAAGGGCTAGTAATTGCCTTCCAAGTCTTGTCAAAGTCTCCATTGTTTTCAGCAAATAATTCACCTGCTTCCCACCGCAAAGTACCAGCTCCGATGGATTTAATCTCAAGCATTAATGGATCACCCATATCTAAAAGTAAACCGTCTGAGTGCCCAGCTATATGT
>Ga0315901_10001483_pt1 | contig 33983 bp, 29 predicted proteins | sample LakEriMetagenome_10_FD_203761 | JGI IMG/M metagenome (GOLD analysis project Ga0315901, IMG submission 203761) | Freshwater fungal communities from buoy surface, Lake Erie, Ohio, United States - Buoy 2 MA116 | ecosystem: Environmental > Aquatic > Freshwater > Lake | place: USA: Lake Erie, Ohio...
TGGGTGCCTTGTTTAGCCACGCCAGCGCAGGCACGGCAACAAGAGTGATCGCCAGTGTTCCCAAAAAGAATCCTGCCCGCTCCATCGGTGATTGCCCATAGGGAAGCGCAAACGGTGCCTTGGGAGCTCCCTGAACTTTGGGGACTGTCGCAACTGGCTTGGGCTTTGCCACACGAAAAATCACTGTGTAACCCGAAACGTTGAGTGAACCCCGGCTTCCCTCGGGAATGGAGACTTCCAAAGGCTCAAGAACAGTCGCGAGCTCTTTTAAAGCACCACGCGGAGCCGTGAAATCACGCACAGAACCAAATCTCTGGCCATCGGATACAAAGCCATCCATACGCGGCTCGAGGCGAACCTTCGCTCCCCACTTGGTCAGATGAAAAAGAAAATAATCATGAGGAAACTGTGAAAATGGAATCCTCAGGTTTGCTTTACGCGATGGACCCAATTTAATCTGCTGCGAAGAATTCACCGAAAACGCAGCTTCACATTGCAATGCAGGCCCCTGATACACTTGTACGAAGAGCTTTGCCCCAGAACCTTTTGACTTATTTTTTTTCTCATTGACCGGGGCAACAACTGATTTTTTGGCATTAGTCATGATCGTCTCCTCCGCGCTGCGGAGATGACACTGCCGGCGCTGCAACAGCGTCGACAACATAACGCACAGTGTCGAATCCAAGTTGCACAAAGAGCTTCGACACCGGTTGAACTGCCTGCATCGACGTGCGTTGATCGACCCAAAAATCAACTGTACCCAGATGAGGGCTCACGACCTTCTTCAGCATTGCACCTAATTCAATCGCATCGACACGCGTACGCAAGTATTTTTCTGCGGCCGAAATTTCCTCAGGGACAAAAAACGTTTGCCCGTCATCAAAAATAAGCCGCAGAGAATGATTTCCACGCTCGGCAGGGCGAACAACAACCGAAACACTCGCCGGTGGCGCCTCGCTTTTTGGAATGACGCCCGCAGTTGTCCGATGAAGAGGAACATTCAAGCTTTCAATGAGAAAAAACTCGCCGCGCACTTTCAAGGATAAGATCAAAATAAGCCAAGTGATGAACGTGCAGCAACCATAGGCCAAAAGAAGGGACTGTGTCGGCCGTCCAGAGTAGCGGGACCCGCTTGGATGACCGATCTTCCAAATTCCAAATTGTTTGGTTCCCTGCGTGAACATTGACTCCCCGTAACCGTTAAATCGGATTCACCAGCTCGACCGGAACAATTGCTGGCTTGACACTCGAGCCGAACAATTTCTTGTTTACTTGCTCTATCATCGCAACGATCTCTGCATACTGACCAATGGACAGCCGTTCCTGTCTGCGGACAGATTCACCAATCGCAACCGTGCTGACCACGCGCTTGAGGGACTTCGCTGCCCATTGTTCAAACTCGCTGGTCAACCGCGGTGTCTCGAATTTCGGTTTTCTGCTAACGAAAAGTCGTCCACTGGCCTGTGCTGCAGAAATATCGTTTAAAAAACCCATAAGAACGCCTTTTTCTCCAAAATAAATCGCAACCGTCTCGGACCCAAATTGCAATGACGGTGGCACATCACCCACAGGCAACGATGGGTGTTTGAAGACCATCAAGCTTGTTGTACGAGGGTACATCAACAGAATCTGCGAGCCGGCCATGGCAGCACCCACTGCAATCATCACGGCAAGAATTCCTGCCCATGCTCCCCATGCCAGATCAAATGATCTCTTCTTCGTCAGGAACGGGATCCGAGCGCTCTGCACTGGCAACATCCTGATATCCTCCCCGAGCTCCATTGGCATCATGAGCTTCATCATGCTGTCCATCGTGACCTGAATCCTGACCACCTGAACCTGACTGCGTTGCCCCGACAGGCTGCGCGAAAACAGGCTGCATTTCAGGCGCCAGAAGATTAAGAAGTACTGTCAAACTGTGCTCAATTTCTCCCTCAAGACGGCCTGCCATAGCATCCAGCACTCCATATGGAATCATCAGAAACACAGAGGCTCCCAAACCCAGAGCAATCGGTGTCAGTGCCTGGCTCAAACCTCGGCTAAATGCAAAACTCTTGAGACCCAATTCGAGGCCATCGACCATCTGAAAGCTCTGCCAAACACCATTCACAGCTGCGAGCGCACCGAGCAACACGGCGACGGCAGCAAGATTGGGCAGCTGAGAAATCCGTCTGCGAATGCGCGGCATAAATTGTAAAGACTCTTCAGAAACGACCATCCGCACCCGAAAGTTTTCCGTCTCGTAGGCAGCAATGGCCTTGGCTGTGATGGAAGGCAATCCCGTGCTTCCTGACGCGGCGCAAAAAAGTCTTGCCCGATCGAGATCTCCGGCAGACAGCATTCTGCGCAACGTAGAATTAAATTTTTCAAAATTGAGTCGATAAATCAGCTGCAGAACAACAAAACGTTCAAAAACTATAATCCAACCCACAGCAAAGACTGCAAGGATGATATACGGGATGGGTTCACGTGATCTGAAAAGCTCAAACATCTCCTGAATCATTGACCGTCTCCAACTGTTTGACTGCCGGTTCTTTGAATTTTGTGTGCGTGTTGATTTTGATTTTTACGAGCTGGCAACTCAGCCGCAAGGGACTCGGGAGGTTGCACAAAGGCCTCTGCATTTCCCAACAATGCCTTCAATTCGTCTTTTGCGCTCAACCTTGGCTCAACAGAAAAAATCTCAGGCGATGATTCTTCGGCTGCCGGGATCTGCGATAGAAGTGATGGTGAATGATCACCTCGGATAATGATCGTTTTCTCTGTCGAATCAGCGTGAGAGGTCTCAGACACTCCTGCGCTCAGCAAGAAGGCTGCGAACAACACTTTCGATCGACATCTTTTGTTAAAAAATTTTCTTTTCATCACAGAGTCCTACCTGTTTCAAGGTAACAGGACTCAAGCCGTGCACAGACTGCACCATTTACCTATTCTTGCTGTTGCAACTGAAGAAAGTTCAGAGATGGCGAAAAACCGCGGTGCATGCTGTCGAGCACAACCCTGTGGGCACAGAGTTCCGCTATGTCAGAATATTGATTGCCAGCCGATGAACGGATTGTCTCGCGGCTCTGCACAAGGTCAACAAGCCTGTTCACACCGTCATCCCGCGATTGCTCCAATGCAGCAATCAAAAAACTGCCAGAGCCCGCATAAAAATCTAAACATCGCTGGGGTCGCGATTGATCAACAGGCGACACCATAGAGAGCAGCTGTTTCAACAAACCCACAGGCTTTGGAAAATCAAAAATGCGCTCACCAAGGACAGATCGCAATTCATCGTGTGCATCTTCGTTGGTCGGCCATTGTGTTGCATCATCATCGGCATGGCGGCGCTTTAATTCCTCAGCCAACACACGGCGGCGTAGGCCAAAATGACGTGTAATGAAACCCGTCTGCTCCCATATGTCCTGCTGAATGCGAAACGGCCCGCGCACACCAACCGGCGACTGCACGCGTCCTTGCAACACGGTCAAAGGTGAGAGCAGCTCAAAAGTCAACGAACGGTTGCGATAAACGCGCGCGGCATATTCGCCATCCCGACAGGCCGCCGGAAACCCGGCAGGTATCATGCGATCAACAATTTTGTTGGAAGCATTGAGCACAGGTCGCGTCAACTCAGCACTCTGTGAACCCAAAAGCCGAGGACATTTTTCTGCCTGTCGTGCAAAAACCAAGACGTATTCAAAAACAGCGCTCATGTGCTTATCAAGAAAACTAGGCTTTCTTTTTCTGCGCCATTTAATTGTACCCAAATGATTTGTGTGACCAAAAATCTCGCGCATCACTGTCAGTAGATGACAAGCTTCGTTGTCGTCGATACTAACGAACAAAACACCCGTGTCCTGAAGAACATCTCTCGCCAATAACAAACGCGGATAGATGTCGTTTAACCATTGAACCGATCCACCACCTGATTTTTCAGCTTTGGCAGATTTTTTATCGTTGTACGTGAATGGTCGGCCGGTGTTGTAGGGTGGATCAATATAGATGACGTCGAATTTTTGATCCGTCTTTTTGCACCAACGCAAAACGTCCAGGTTATCGCCCGCGATCACACGATGACCCGGTGACGAAAGAAAGGAGTCCGATCCCGGGGGCAACGCATTGCCCAAGACAACGGGGAGGGCATCTGTTGCGGATTGCTGTTGGGCACATTGAGGGATCCAAGCCAATGGCTCAGCAGAATTGAACGACAGGACGCAGGCACGTCGGGCAGACTCAGATTTTCCCGGCCAAGTGAGCTCGAGCACAGCGCTCTCCTTCAATCACTCCTCGTCATCAAAATCAGCGTCTGATTCAACTTCGTCCCAGCTAAATCCGTTAGCTGCAATCACAATTTCATAGTAACTGCTGCCACGTTTAACGAGATCACCCGTAAAGAAAAGCTCCTGACCATCGACTGTCAAAACGTTAGGGACTTCTTCATCCTCGTTGTCCACATCGTAGCCGGCCTCACGATAAATCGATACAACTGTCTCAACGTCAATCAAGTAATATTGGCCGCTGCCAAACGCTCTGTCAGCAATAGAAGCAGGAGTTGTCATGTCGGAATTCCTCGTGAGGGGGCGAAAAAACTCGCACCAGTGCCTTAGCTCAGATCCACCTGAGGGACAAGTTCAACACGAGCTGGCACAACGCAAGCGCGAATTACGCAAAATTTTTCGCGCTTCACGAGAGTCTTTAATGCACGAGGCATTGGTCGCCGGCGGTCCATGGGGCGAGACTCACCTTCACCAATTGGCAGAGTTTCTCAAAAATAAAGGTTTACTGACCACAACGCCCGCGCATGGACCCTTGCTTTCAAAGCTCTTAACAGACCCTGACTGGCCCATAGCTTCATACTGGCCCATCGGATCGGAGCTCAAACTCATTCCGGAACCAAAAATCGCCTCAACCCGCTGGTGGCTTCCCGAGGTTGTTGCCAGCAACAACCTGGCGTGGTTTGCGCTCACCAAGGATGTCATTGATTGGCCTCGAAACAAGTTGGGATTACCGCTACCACCGCCCTCATGGCCGTTGCTGCAAGACTTGGAATTGCTCCGCTGCCCCTTGATTCTCATCACACCTTGTCTGGCTGTTGACTGTCAGGGTATCCGTTTGGGATACGGGGGCGGCTACTACGATCGCTTCTTGGCTCAGCATCAAAACCGACTGCTGAGTATCGCCTGTGTTTCCAACGCTCTATTTATCCGTGAAGGCGCACTGCCACGTGACGCGCATGACCAGCCCGTGGATGTTGTCATCACCGAAAAGGCAACCTGGATCGTCAGTCCTTCCAGTTTTGAAATAAAAATCAAACAGCTCTTCAACTGCTGAACAGTGCCCGCGGATAAACTCGACCACCATGCAAAAACTCTTGCACATGATTTTTTACATTCGCAAATTCGTATACTAAACACAGGTGTTGTGCGGATTTCTTTTTCAAGAAAGGTGAAAGAACACCACTCCACATTCCACCCGCAACCTGAAGATTGCACACCTGCGGACCCAGATGCACGATAAACTCTTCCCAAAAGTGACGAAGAAACTCGTCACTCTCGGCAAAAAAACTGTGTGCAACGCCCTGAAAATCGATTCCTTTGCCGACAAAGCAACCACCCACAATTCGCTTGCCCTCATCTTCAATCCAGCTGACAATCATGTTTGGAATCGAAGCCGCCAACTGAAACTTGGAAAATGAAGAATGACTTTCTCCTGTCCTGCGTCCTGACTCAAACGCCGGCCACAAACGCAATATCTCATGTTCATTTAGATGTTGTGTCAGAACCGGTGGCCTGAACACAATGCGCCGAGAACCATGATGCAATTCCTGTAAAAGCGGTTCACAGAGAATCTCTTCTCCGATGCGGATAAAACCTAATGATTCATAAAACTCAGGCTGATCAGAAAAAAGATAGATAAAGTCATGCCGAGCCTGCTGTCTCACTTCATCCACGACCCAGGAGAGAAACCGTCGACCCACACCTTTGCCTTGACACGCGGGCTCAACAGCAACGCTCCCGAGACACGCCCCACGCAAAAAATGTGGCTCACTCCAAACCTCAGTATCAACCGCACACACAGCGAGTAGATTCTGCTGCCGATCACGACCGGCAAAAATCTGCGCTGATGATTGAGAACTGAAAATATGAGGAAAACTTTGAACGTAATTTTGGGCTTTGAAGGCACTGTCAAGCAACCGCGCCAAGGCCGGTGAGCCACGCACCTCGTTGAGGTGCGAGAAAAAGAGCTCACCCTCAAAGGTCATCGCACCGCTACCGCCAAACGTTCGCCCATTTTCACGAGGGTCTCGCGGCCCTGCTCGGAATTTGCGATCAGATCACGGTCGAATTCAATGCTACCCTTTTCAAAAAAGAGAATGCACGTGCTACCGCCGAATTTAAAATAACCTTTTTCGTCTCCACGCTGTACCTGTGTTCCCGCTCGGTAGGTTTGAACAATAGAACCGACAAACATAGCCCCGACTTCCATCATCATGACACTGCCCACATCGTTGCCTTTTAATTCGCACAAGGTGCGCTTATTTAAACAATAAACAGGCAAACCACGCTCAAGGGCATAGGGGCTGACACTGTGAAGAAGTCCCGGAACGGTCTTTGTAATTCCAACCTTTCCTGACACCGGAAAATGAAAACGGTGATAATCCGAAGGACATAAGCGCAACACTAGGCACGATCCATCCCGATATTTGTCGGCCAGTTCCTGATTGCGATTAAAAAGATCAAAAAGCTGAATGGGCGCCCATTTCACGTAAGATAAAGTCGTCTCTTCAATTTTTGGGAAAACCAACAAACGACCATCACCCGGTGAAGCTACGGCCTTTTCGTCCCGCGAGATCGGCCGCGCGTCCGCACGCAGTTTACGCGCAAAAAAATCGTTGAAACTCACATATTCAACCAGATCCTTACTACACTCGCTCACATCAATATCGAGCGCTCTCACGAAATCTTCAATCTTGTGCTTGCTGGCCGCAGAGTCATTGTAGGCGCCATAAATATTGCTCAAAAAGCGATTTGTCAGCAGCCGTCCAGTGACCGCAAGTCCGGCTGGATGTCCGTAGAACACCTTCATAACATCGTCGCCGTAAACCTTTTCAATAAAACTCTCCCCACTGCGGCGATCGACGACTTCAATCTGCTTTGATTCAACACCCAAGATCTTTGAGACCGTCAGGTCCTGTTTTCCCCATACTGCCAACGTGCAATCCTCCTTCAATTTTGCATCGACACACATTCGCGCTGAACGATTTGGCCGCCCTCTTGTCCGCTGCCGGGACCGAGCAATATCAACTGGTCGGAAAAATCCTGAAACGCCTGATGATGTTCAACAACCACAAAGGTATGCCCTTGTTGGGCAAGATCCCGCAATGTTTTGAGCAGCTGACCGACATCTTTTTCAGAAAGACCCCGCGTCGGCTCATCCAAAATGCAAAAGAGCCGCCGGCTGCCCTTTGTTAATGCCGCTGCCAGCCTCAATCTCTGTGCCTCGCCGCCCGACATAAAGGTCGTCGGTACGCCCAACGGGAGATGTCCGAGACCCAATCGAACAGCCACAGCCAAGGGTTTAGAAAACCCTGTTTCTTGGTTTAACTGCACGTAGCAGTCGTCCAAACTCGTTTCCAACCATTGCTGGATTGTCTTTCCTTTCCAACTGACCTGCAACGACTCTTTGCGATAGCGGCTTCCTGTGCACTCAGGACATTGTTTGTCGACTTCTCCCAGAAAAAACAGGTCTTCACGAATAAATCCCTTACCACCACACTCTTCGCAGGCGCCCGCACCGTTGAACGAAAAGTCGCTGGCCATCAAATCCAGATTTTTCGCTTCGGGCGTCTGTGAGAACACACGACGCAACTGATCCATAAGACCGAGCACTGTCGCAGGAACACTGGTGATCGTCCGATGCATCGCCTTTTGCTCAACACTGACAACATCAAATGTGTCAAGAAAGTTTTTAGGAAGGCGAAGCTCCGTCCAAATCCCGCGTCCTTCGTCAACGTCGAGTCGCTCGTTCGACGTCTGACCGGTATCCACAATCCAATCGAGAGCCGCCTCTAGCCCTGCGTTGACCAACGTCGACTTTCCTGCGCCGCTCGGCCCGCCAATAACCGTCAAACAGCCAAAAGGAATTTCGAGATTGAGATCCTTACAATTGTGCATTGAAAATCCACTCAGGCGCAGAGCACTTTTCGCATCTGCAACGGCATCATCCTCGCCAACGGCCATTCGCCGGCGGACGGTCTGACCCAATGCTGAGCGATCCAAAAACACCGACTGAGGTTCATCGCTCACCTGAGGTACGAGTTCTCCTCCGCGCGATCCTCCACCCGGTCCCAACTCGAACCAAACGTCGGCATTACGGATCAATTCAGGATCATGTTCGACCATCAAAACGGTGTTGCCCAAATCACGCAACTCTCTGAGACATGCGACAAGTTCCGGAATTTCGGCACGCCCCAAGCCAACACTGGGTTCATCAAGAACATAAAGCGCATCGGTCAGTCCGTTACCGATAACGCGCGTGAGCAAAACCCTTTGATATTCTCCTCCGCTCAGGGTTTTGCAACGGCGGGAGAGTGCACTCGAACCCAAACCCAGGCGTTTGAGCAGATCAATTTTACGCGCCAGTTCATTCCAAATTTCCTTGAGTCCGCCAAGGCGAGACGCATATTTTTGTTCAGACTCAACAGCATGCATCCAGGTTTGGATGGCACCAATATCGCCATGCATCAAATCGCTATAGCGAACACCTCGACAGCGGGCTTGACGGCCTGCTGCTCCTAATCGGGTGCCTCCACAATCTGTACACGTGACGTAGCGGCGATATTTCGCCAGCAAAATACGAGACTGCTGTTTGTAGCGCTCAGCCTCGAGGGCAGCGAAAAAATCTTCAATCGAAACAAACTGCGGACGCTTGCTCGTCTTGGATGTTGTCTTTAATGAGCCGGGGGTGGGCGTCCCGACAGACACACCCGACCAAATCAGGGCCTTTTGCGTCTCCGAGAGCTGAGACCACGGAACATGGATAGGAATTCCTAATGACCGGCAGGCTTTCAGCAATTCGTCTTTCATCCAACCAAAAACATCACTCGACCAAGGCTTGATCGCGTTGTCTTCCAAACTCAACCGGGGATCCGGAATGATTTTGGTTTCATCGAGCACTGGAACATTTCCAAGACCACGGCAGGTGCGGCAACCTCCCAGCACACTCTGCCAATCAAGATCACCGGACTGAATCAATTGAGTTTTGTCGTTGCACGTCGGGCAAAAAGGTTGGACGCGAAAAATATGCTCGGCCCGCACTCGCTCACTCTCGGGATCAAAATCAAGAACCTGAAGATTTGAAAAACGATTCGAAAAGCGCACCTGACTCCAAACAGAATCGGCGCGGTTGCGTAACTCATCTGCCAAAATATCAGATGACATGCGATCTAGGACAACCAAAATATCTTCAGGACAGGCCTCGATCTTTTTCTTGTCGCTTCTGAGTTCATCGATCTCTTCGAGACGATCTCCAACAACAACCTTGGATATTCCCTCCAGAACAAAACTCTCCAAAATCTGCAGACGCTCCTTGAGTGCGCCGGAAAATTTAAATGGAATGGCCAAGACTTTATAGCTGCACAGCTCTTCACCAGCGCGCTGTGCCGCGAAAGAATCAAATTCTTTCTTCATCCATTCCACAAGCTCATTTACCAAATGTGTTTCGGCCGGTGAGCCGCAGCGGGCACAACTATCATCCATCAAAGTCAAAAAAGATAAGCGGAGAGGGTCAAAAACATCTGCGCTGCTGCCAATCACAGAGCGCGGATCAGTGGCACGGTTGGTTTGCTTTAATGCAACTGCTGCAGGCACATGATCGATGGAATCAAATTCTCCTGCAGGAAGTCCTTGTAAAAATTGCCGCTCATAGGTCCCGAGTGTTTCAAGGAACCGCCGCTGTGCTTCCGCAAAGATAGTATCAAAAACAAGAGAACTCTTGCCGCTTCCGGACACTCCGGTCACTGCAATCCAACGGCCGAGAGGAATTTCAAGATTCAAATTCTTCAGATTATGCGTGCGAACACCTGTGCAGGCGATAAATGCTTTGGCTGCTTCATGCGAAGCTGCTCCCGGCGGGATGCGATCATCATTCTTTTTGCACTTCATCGATTGAAACATATGCTCGCTCGTCCTGATATTCCCATAGCTGCAAAATCAACCATGAATGGAGTCAATAGCTCTGAATTCTCAAATCAACCATGGCTTGCTTCATGATTTTTGAATTCAGACGGCTTATAGCCGCGCACATCCAAAAAGTGAGTGATCCACGGATCCGAGAGGGCGTGCAACTCGTCCCAGGTCCCCTCTGCCACCAAGCGGCCCTCATTCAAAAGAGCGACCCGCCGCGCAAAGGTAAAGGCCACTTCAACGCTTGAGGTCACACACAACAACGCACTGCCCACATCTGCGGCAAGACGGTGAATCATACTGATCACCACAGCCGAGGTCACGGGATCCAAACCGGCGGTCGGCTCGTCCAGCAAAGCAAGTTCCGGCGATGTTGAGAGCGCTCGGACAATCCCCACGCGCCGGCGCATACCTCCTGATAATTCGCTCGGTAACTTACGGGCCGCAGCGGGCAAATTAACACTCGCCAACATACTGTGCACCCTCTCCTCCATGTCATAGGCGGACATGTCTGTCATATTTTCCATGGCAAAAAGAATGTTTTCGCGCACAGTCATAAAATCAAATAACGCACCTAGCTGAAAGGCCATGCCCACACGTTTCAAAAGAACGTTTTTTTCCTGCCGTCCAAGCTGTGAAAGATTCTGACCAAACAGCGCGACCGTCCCCTCATCGGGAGCGATGAGTCCGAGAATCGCTTTCAGAAGCGTACTTTTTCCGCTGCCCCCGGGACCAAGGATTGAAAGGTGCTCACCTGGACGCATCTTGAAATTTACTCCACTCAACACCCGACGCCCGTCGTAGGACTTGTGAAAGTTCTCAACATCAACAATAATCCGCGCCATATCATTTGATTGCGGTTGCAGCTTACGCGCAGGCATTGATTCAAGGGACATGTCCGCAAGACCTCCGAAACCCGTCAACCCACCCAACAGACTTTGGGAAGTCTGACATGTGAACTTCGGAGGCTCAAGCTCAGCGCCAATGCTGCCGATCCATCGCCCACGACGTGGGCGGGTTTTTGCCCTCAACGAAGGATCACCAAAAGTGACGCATGGGAGTTCAACACGTGAGCGCTCTGAAAGAACTAACCAAACGAAACCCCAAATTGGCTCCCGTCATCAGCACCGTGGTTTGTCTGGGAGTGACGTGGGAACGCGCACAATCTTTTGCTCAATCGCAATCCACGTCACCATCCACATCTGATGCCCAACGACCGCAGACGGAAAAAATCGATTTGCCAATTCCCACGGTGCGGGAGACCGTGACACCCAAGACTGCCCCTGAAACAAAACCAACACGCGCCGATCCACTGCACACAGTTCCTCTCGAACACAGGGCCGTGCAAAAATTCGACAAAGTCAAAACCAAGCAGCAAGCATGCGCTCTTGTGGAAGGGAAAATTGTCACCTACTACGACTCAGCCTCTCTGGTCGTCAACTGCAGCCAGCGGCCCATTGAAGATGGTGATCTGCTTAATGAGCTGATTGATAAACAACGCAAGCCTGTCGCAGAAATCCCTGCGCATATTTACCGTCTTATCCCTTTTGGGCCTCCTTGGACTGTTCAGCAAAATCAGGACTCTTCAATCAATAAAGTCTGTAACGAACTCGACGGAAAGTACGTGACATCGACTGGTATCGATTATTACTTTATTGAAAATTGCAAAAAACGCCCGTTCTCCACCTACGTAGAACTGCAGGCACACAACAAGAAAAACGCTCCGATCCTGACAATTTCCCCTGAGTACCTGGATAAAATATCGAGCGGCAAACCACTGGACGGCCAGTACGACCGCGAAGTCGGAGCTCTTTACAAAGTTGCCGGAGACTCAACGATCAACCCCTTGGGTGCCGAAAATCTCGGAAAAAAGCCGGTCTCGTCTGCAGACGATCTGGCCGCTCTTCCACAAAAAGCAAATGGCAAAACTGTTGATTCAAAAAATCTCTGTCGAGAGTTGAACAAAAAGGTTGTGTCTTTTTACTCACAGATCTTCTTCATCACGAGCAATTGTCAAAAAAGACCCATCAGAGAACTCCCAATCGCTGTGCAACAACGGTTCGCCGAGCGTGGGATCAGCATCACCGATGTCTCGTCACGACAACTGGATTCGCTCTCCACAGGAAAAGAGCTGAGTGAAGACGAAGCGTTGGTTCTGTTTCAATAGGCAACAGTCAGGTCCTGTTTTGCAACAAAACCTGAACGTAAAAAGAAACGCCACTCTACTGAATTTAATAAGTCTCTGCGTGCTCTGTTGTTTCAAGCTCGCCCTGATTGGGTAACATCCGGAGCACGACAAAATCGCTTGGCATCTGTGCGCTCACAAAACCTGCAGTAAACGTATCTGAACCCAGCCCAATTTCAACAATCTGACTTTTCTCAAGACCAAATTCATACCGCAGAAAGCGACCGATACTCTCGGCCCGCTGCAACGTCTCCCCGCGGAGCTTTTGCCGCGAACCTGTCCGCTGTGCATAGACTTCGATCAATAGTTTTCCGCGCGCCTGCGCAAACCGACTCGTCAATATATCACGCAATGACTCTTGTCCGGAACGAGATAAGTCAATCTGAAAACCATCGGCACCATCACTGGAGAACAGTGAGGCCGCGGGAATCATCACTCGGGGTGAAATCTGCTTGACCTGCACCACTTCAGTGCGGCGGACAACAACAAAATCGCCAGCCATGGGCAAAGGGTACAAATTTCCTGCGGTGACCATATCTTCACTCACTCCGCGGGAAATGACGGGAACCTTTCCACTGTGAGTCAGCTGACCTTCCACAAGAGCCCCATTGCGTCCCACAACCTCGCCCCGACCCACGACAGTCCAACGGCCTGGCGGCAAGCAGCGCAGGACATCAAACTCCGCTCCGGTCTGAAGTCTCTGCGGCAGGGTGTCTGAATCAAAGTCTTTGGGCGAAGGGGCCAGAGACCATGACACAAGAATCCGTCCCTGACTCAAGCGCTCCACCCGTTCAATCGACACAGGTTGGTCGGGTAGGGTCCTGCGAAGACCTGCTCCACAACCCGAGGAGGCAACCGCTGCCCAACCGCTCAGTGGAAAAATAATCAACATTAACAGCAGGACAGACACACCAGCGAGGCTCAAGCCAAAGAGCTCGGGCGTACAACCAACAGAGCGCTTTTCGGCCCCACCGGTCATTCTGTACTTGAGTCTCTCCGCAAGCCTCATTAAGGACCCCCCACAGCAAGCACCGCGTCAGCCGCGGCCTTCGAACACCGCTGTATCGGCAATGGGTCGATGAAGGCAGCCTGCAAAGATTTCACCGTGATGCTTTTATTTGGCACTCACCGAGCAAGAGAGAAGACACTCATGAAGAACGCCGGCTCATTGGTAGAGCGGATGAAAAGCGGGGAGGCAGCCCCCGACAAACACTTCAATCCTTATCTCCACGAAGCACTCGAATACCAAAATATTCTCTTCACTGGAGCAGAGTGGGAGGAAAAAAGGGGATTGATCTTTGATGACGCACAAAAACCGTTGCTCATCGAAATTGGCTGCTACATGGGAAAAAACGTTCTTGAATTTGCGGCAAACAACCCTTCATGGAACGTGCTGGGCATCGACATCACGTATAAACGAGTCGTCAAAACAGCTCGAAAAATAAAATCTCTCAATGTTCAAAATGGAAAAATTTTGATCAGTGATGGACGGGCAGCACTCAAGGTCTTGCCCGATCATTCCATTGCCGGGGTCTGTGTCTTTTTTCCTGATCCTTGGCCGAAAAAAAAGCACCGAAAAAACCGCCTTGTTCAAGCTCCTTTCCTGGAACTTTTAGCTCAAAAATTACGAACCGAGGATGGTTTCTTATGGTTTAAGACAGACAGTGCGGATTACTTTGCCGACGTTCAACATCTCGCGGCAGAGCTCGGTTGGCACGAATCAGAGCCCGATCAACTCCCCTCAGGGCTCGAACCACTCCCTTATACAACCGTTTTTGAGTCTCTTTTTATTGGACAAAATCTCCCCATCTATCGCAGAATCTTCCGGCCACCACATACACAAGGTTCAATCAAGGCTGAGAATTCATAATGACCCTGATAGAAGATACTTCGTTGTCAGAGATTTCCGGCGCACGCCGCGCCGCACTGAGGGCTGCCTTGGGTGCGGGAATCTTAGCCTTTTGCAAGCTGATTCTATTCTTTATGACAGGCTCCATGGTTGTTGCATTGTCGGCATGGGATAGTGCTTTGGATGTATGCGTGAGTGCGGTCAATCAAAAAGTGGTTCACTTTGCCCGCCAGCAGCCCGACCGCAAACACCCCTACGGTCACGGAAAAGCCGAATCAATGGCTGCCTTGGCACAAGGAGCGTTGATACTTGGGGGTGCCCTGCTCATCATCATTTCCAGCGGACAAAAATTGTGGGACGCCCTTCAGGGCAAATCTGCCCCGGTTGAATATCCATGGCCCACAGCCGCATTCTTCCTAGTCGCAGCTCTAGCCAGCCACGCCATCACCCGCAGCCTCAAAAAAGCATCCATGCGCTTCAATAGTCCAGCGCTGAGCGCAGATTCAGAACACTACCGCTCCGACGTCATTGCGAATCTGGCGAGTGCCCTGTCCATCGCCGTGATCGCGTTTACTCAAATTCCTTGGCTGGACTCGCTGCTTGCCGCACTCTTTGCTCTTAATATTGGCTATAGCGGATTCCGCCTTCTCTCTTCCAGCACAGACGATCTGTTGGACCACGATTTGCCAGACGAGTTCAAAGAAGAGATCCTCAAGGTCATCGGTGACTGCAACGAACAGATCATTGATGTTCATAATTTTAGGGGACGACGCAGCGGTCATCGCTATTTTTTCGATTTCCACATCACGCTGCCTTCGCACCTCGATTTTCGGACCGTTCATGAAATTACTGAACAAGTCGAAGAGGTCATCGAACATCGATTTGGAGCAGATGTCGTCGTCCATGCCGATCCGGCTGACGATTCGCTGACCAAAGTACGAACCTCTCCTGGCCTTCACAGAACACTGCATCCAATAGAAAAAACGACCTGAATCGCATAAAAATAGCATTTATAAAATTTTCTCTAATCGTGATTAAAATATTAAACAGATGAAGATCACAAAACCACATCCACTCCTCAATGAACACCTGCTCAAAAGCGGAATCGAGTGGTCATCAGTCTTGAATATCGACTCCTGGATGGCATTTTGGGAGCAGAACCAAACACCACCCGAACTGCACGATGACATTGAGGCTCTGCAAAAATGGCTTGAAAAAGGTCACAACGCAGACATGACCTATCTTGCAAAAAACATGCACGCGCGGCAAAACCCACGTCATCTGCTCTCCAACGTCTGTTCGATTTTATCTGTAGTTATTCCCTATGCGACAAGCGGTGTTTCAGCAGCGCGTCAACGCACGTCCGCATCGCAAAAAATTGAACTCAGTGAACAATCAAAAATGTTAGATAAGACTGCGCGCTATGCGCGCGTGGTCGACTATCACAAAGCCATCAAAAAGGAATTAAACAAAGCCATTGAACAATGGCAAACAACGGCCTTAGAAGCGAAAATCATTCAGGCGCCAGTGTCTTGGCGAGTGGTCACCGATGCATTGCCCTTTCTTGATCGTGCACATGCGCGATTGGCGCAATTGGGTTTTATCGGAAAAAATACGATGCTTATACGCCCGGGTATAGGAAGTTATTTTTTCATCGCTCACGTACTTCTCTCGGCTGATTTTTCAAGTGTCAGCGATCCGCACGAGGTCAAACCTCTTGCCGCTGATGCTATCACCCAACTCTCCTGCGGCGACTGCACCCGCTGCATGGACGCCTGTCCCACACAGGCCATCATCGCACCCCGACATCTCAATGCTCAACGCTGCCTTTCGTATTTAACGATTGAACACCGAGGCCTTGTCGACCCATCATGGATTCCCCATTTCGCTGAGCATTTTTATGGCTGCGATGTCTGCCAAGACGTGTGTCCCTATAATTTCAGAATTTCGGCTCTCAAAACAATTGCTGCTTTTAAGGAAAATCATTCATCGCTCGAATCGCTGACGATTGAGGATGTGGCAAGCATGACGCAGCTCCAATACGAACAATGGTTTGGTGGAACTGCGATGACGAGAGCTAAATACGCAGGCCTTGTCCGCAATGCGCTTTATTCTTTACACGCAAGCCATCACCCGCAACTCAACGCTGTTTTGCTGCAACGCCAGCAGGATCCGCATCCCCTCATTCAGGCAACGGTCAGCCAGCTGCTCGAACTCGAAAAGCAAAAATCAGTTTGAAGGCGAGTAAGAGTCAGTCAAACGCGATTCTCTGTTTCACTTTTGAGAAGGAGCCGTTGCAGACTTACACGTTTGAATCCAGTCAGCATCCGAAACGCCGCAATAGCGCCTGTTATAGTGGAACGCACACCACTGACTGGTCTGACTTTTCGAAGGACTCTGAGCGCAGTCATTCCCCTTTGAGGACGATTGTCCGGCATTGCACATGCGGCTTAATTTCTCACCCACACCCTCTGCCCAGCATCCACCATCGCAGGCTTTTCCCCAATTATTTTCACGGCAGCAGCTCCGCAATTCTGGGCGAGCTGGTTCACTTCCCGAGGGACAGACAGTTGCAGTATCCGGATTGTCATTAGGAGGTGGGGCCGCTGGGGGAGGGTTAATATTGCCGGTAGAAGTGACCGGCGGGGTTGTTTTTTTAATGGTCGTTGCTTCGGGAATGCAGCCCATCAAAAAAACTATCACCAGAGAGGCACAAACAGCGGATGAAGTGCGCGACAAAGGAACTGCAAAATCTAGAAAGAACTTTTGCAAGAAGCGCTGCAATAAGATGATTTGCACCGACGTGTCTCCTGTGTCTGGAACATGATCAACAACTCATAAAGCTTCATCCCAAGTTAATACAGAAATTCATTTGAATTCAATTGAATATCTCTTCGAAGCGTCATTTTTCCGGAGAAAAACTCACGCGGCAGCTGACCGACAACGAGATCGATTTGATCTGTTTTTTCCTCGCGAAAAACCTTTATTTTCAAACGCTGTCCAGGCCTTTGACGAGTCATGATCTTTTGAAAATCACTGACCGTCAAAATTCTATGACCATTAGCAGCGACAATAATATCACCTTCAACCAGTCCTGCCTTTTCTGCCGGAGATTCCGTTACGACATTTTGAATCTTTATGCCGAATGACTCGTGATCTGATTTTTCGAATGAAGATTTCTTTAGATTGACCAAGTTTAAGCCCAACCAACTCATCTTGGCCACTCCCGAGGGGCGACGAAGATTTTCCAAGATTGGCTCGGCAACGTCGGTCGGGATTGCGAACGAAATGCCGCGGGCGTCCGATAAAAGGGCGGTATTAATACCAATCACCTCACCCTTAAAATTGAACAGTGGACCACCGCTATTCCCCGGATTGATAGCCGCATCCGTTTGCAGAAAATCATCGTAGGGTCCCGCACCAATCGTCCGGCCTTTGGCAGATAAAAGCCCTGCAGTGACGGTATGTCCGAATCCAAATGGATTGCCGATTGCAAAAACACCGTCACCAATACGCGCACGACTGCTTCGCCCCAACTTCAAAACACGTGCGCGGCTCCAAGGATTATCTAATTTTAAGAGAGCCAAGTCAGCTTGTTGATGAAATCCAACCAACTTTGCACGTAGCCCCCACTTTTCATTTGCCGGAACCACCTCAATGGTTTCTGCATCCTTGACCACATGATAATTGGTCACCACAAAAGACTGATTGAAAAAAAAGAATCCTGAACCACGCGAGCGCGGAGATTCCTGCGTCATCGCCTCGGAAGGTGATACAAAAAGTTTAAAAAAAGGATCCAAATCCGAGGTGTTTTGTTGTTGTTCGCCGTTTGTCACATTTCGCGCAGCATCCTGACCGCGTCCCGTCTGTCGCTTGTCTCGCGTCCGAACATTGACCACGCCGGGTATGACCTTTTCGACCACATCTGCAACCGAAACCACGTAATAGCACTGCGCCCTTTGTGACACTGTGCACACAAAAATAAGTCCCGTCGTCAAAATCACACGCCATAAAACCTGACCTGCAGGAAACACGGCCGACTCCTCGATTCACTATTGCTGCCTTGATGTCACCAAAAACACTCTGACCCTCTTCGATTCTATGCGCATCAGCTGTCTCCGCAGCAGGCTTTTGGTGCCCTCTGCCAATCACATGACAAACCCTCGGCAACTCGCTATGGTCGCGGCTCCGAGCCTCAAGCCCGATGAATGCCGTGAGAGGGTCGAATCTTGGAGAAGCAGCCATTCAAAGTTTTGCAGTGGATGTGCGCTGCTTTTTTCTCTTAACGAGGAATGCGATGACTCAAATGATTCAATTTTTTTACCGAAATCTTTTAAAGCCCTTCGTTTTTTTTCGCACCTCTGTCGGTTTTTTCGCGTGCCTCATCATTCTTGTCGGTGCTTGCACATCGACCCCCACTTTGCGGCAGGGTGTCCAGCCCGATGCATTAGCCCTTAATCCAGCGCGCATCGCCGCCTTTCCCACTCTGCTCATTCCCCATCCCAGCGAACGCACGTCCTTGGATCCTGCGTCGCTGGCCTCCGGAGAAATCGTCAGTGCCGTTGAGTCGCGGATCTTGGCGGCTTTCAAAAACCAACCCGGAGTCAATGGGCTCTCTTTCCAAACCGTTCGCACAGCGCTTAAAGCCAACCCCAAAATTCAAACCGAGATTGATTCTGAAATTCGATCGTTGGGACAACTCGCTAATAGTGGTCTTGCACGGGAAACACTTCTTCTCTCGGCAGAATGCCGTGCACGCCGGCATTTTCTTGATTTCTACAAAAATTGCTTACTCAGATCTCCGCGCTGGATTCAGCTCCTCAATCAATTATCAATGACTGCGCAAAATGCTGATTCAGCACTTTTTCCAATCGTGACAACTTTGGAAAAGCTGACCGATCGAAACACGTATTCAATCCGCTTTGGTCTAGCCCTCATCTTGGTTGACACCAACAGTGGACGGCTCCTTTGGGGACGAGACACCATCATAAAAATTGATTCCCCTGAAGGACTCAAGCAATTTCCAGACCTCAAAACCGCTTATGACAAAGTTTTTAGCGAATCTTTTTGGGCGGAATTTCCGGGACGTCGTTCGAAGCCGGACTCTTTGTCCAAACCATAAATATCAACACTGATATTCTAACCCTTATCCTGCAGGAAGAACCCATGTCCGTTTCACCTGAAGATCAGACTTCAAAATCTGTCAAAAATCAAAAGCAACAAAAGATGCGTTCCGATCGTTTCGTCACAGCATCGAGCGCACCCGTCGATGCGCTCTATGACTCTGCTTCACTTCCGCCCCTCGAATATTTCCTCAAAGAACAGGGAGCACCGGGTGAATATCCATTTACGCGGGGTGTGCACCCGACGATGTATCGCAGCCAATTTTGGACCATGCGGCAATATGCCGGCTTTGCAACCGCCGAAGAATCCAATGCTCGCTATCGCTACTTGCTTGAACAAGGCCAAACCGGGCTGAGCGTGGCCTTCGATTTGCCCACACAAATCGGCTATGACTCAGATTCCGAACAAGCCACCGGAGAAGTCGGAAAAGTCGGCGTGGCTATCGACACACTGGCCGACATGGAAATTCTTCTCAAAGGAATTCCGCTTGATAAAATTTCGACATCCATGACCATCAATGCGTCTGCTAGCGTCCTTCTGGCGATGTACATTGCCGTGGGCGAAAAACAGGGAATTCCCTCCCATCAGCTCCGCGGAACCATTCAGAATGATATTTTAAAGGAATATATTGCGCGTGGGACCTATATTTTTCCACCACGCCCGTCGATGCGGCTCATCACCGATATCTTTGCTTACTGCAAGGAACAGGTCCCGCAGTGGAATACCATTTCGATCAGCGGCTACCATATCCGTGAAGCCGGAAGCACCGCTGCCGAAGAAGTCGGATTCACGCTGGCCAATGGCATTGCTTACGTTCAAGCGGCTCTTGATGCAGGCCTCGATGTCGATGATTTTGCGCCGCGATTAAGCTTCTTTTTCAATGCATTTACCGACCTTTTGGAAGAGGTCGGAAAATTCCGCGCAGCGCGCAGGCTCTGGGCAAAAATCATGCGCGAACGATTCAAGGCAAAAAATCCAAAAAGCTGGATGCTGCGCTTTCACACCCAAACCGCAGGCTCGACTCTGACGGCTCAGCAGCCGGACAACAACATTGTGCGCGTCACCATTCAGGCTCTTGCAGCCGTTCTGGGCGGAACGCAAAGCCTTCACACAAATTCGCGCGATGAAGCATTGGCTCTTCCCAGTGAGGAATCAGCACGGATTGCGCTGCGGACGCAGCAGATCATCGCCTATGAGTCGGGTGTCGCGGAAACCGTCGATCCTCTTGCAGGCTCTTACTATGTGGAGGCAACGACCGAACGTATCGAGCGTGAGGCTGCGGCATGGATTGAACGCATTGATGCCGCCGGAGGTGTCATCCCCGCCATCGAACAAGGAATGATTCAAGCCGCCATCCAGAATTCAGCTTACGTGTACCAACAGGATATCGAGTCAGACAGGCGGGTCATTGTCGGTGTTAATAAATTCTCCATCAACGAACCGCCCCCTCATGGCTTGCTTAGAATCAGTCGTACTGTTGAGGAAAATCAAATCACGAAACTCCAACACATCAAAAACTCACGCGATAACGCACGCGTGGCAGCGGCCCTTGCTGCTCTCAAAGCTGCCGCACAAACAGATGCCAACCTCATGCCTTTTATTCTTGAAGCGGTGCGCGCGTACGGCAGCGTCGGCGAGATCTGCAACACACTGCGGAGTGTCTTTGGTGAATATAAGGAGCGGGTGGTCCTTTGAAATTTGAAAGGACGACCTTGACAGTTTCAAGACCCCGCTTAGCTTCCGCCCCGCAGAGCATGAGGTCGGGTTGACAGGTCAGATGCGATTCAACACGCACTGGTCATTGTATCTTCCCCTCAGTGTTTGCTATGGATAACCCACTTTTTACTAGGAGGTCTCATGAAAGTTCGCCCCCTCGCTGACCGAATTCTTGTCAAACGCATCGAGGAAGACACCAAAACCGCAGGTGGAATCCTCATTCCCGACAACGCAAAAGAAAAGCCCATGGAAGCCACTGTTGTGGCCGTTGGTGCCGGAAAAGTTCTCGCTGACGGCAAAGTCCGCGCCGTGGAAGTCAAAGTTGGCGACCGCGTTCTGTTCACCAAATACAGCGGAACAGAAATCAAAATCGAAGGCGCTGAGCACCTGATTTTGCGCGAAGACGACATTCTTGGAATCGTCAACAACTAATTGCGATAGAAACTTTTATTTTCACTGTTCAACGGAGATAAATTGATATGACAGCTAAAATGATTAACTTCGGTGAAGACGCCCGCAAAAAAATTCTCACGGGTGTGAATATTCTTGCTGATGCCGTCAAGATCACGATGGGCCCACGTGGCCGCAATGTGGCGATCGACAAATCTTTTGGATCACCCAATGTGACAAAAGACGGTGTGACTGTCGCAAAAGAAATCGAATTGGAAGACAAGTTTGAAAACATGGGCGCTCAGATGGTGAAGGAAGTTGCTTCCAAGACCTCTGATGTTGCAGGCGACGGAACAACAACAGCAACTGTTCTTGCACAAGCCATCTACCGCGAAGGCGTTAAGTTAGTTGCCGCTGGCCACAACCCAATGGACCTTAAGCGCGGTATTGACAAGGCTGTGACAGAAGTTGTTGGTGAACTCAAAAAGCTGAGCAAAACAACCAACAGCCGCACCGAAATCGCTCAAGTGGGTACGATTTCTGCAAACTCCGACACAGCGATCGGCAACATCATTGCTGATGCAATGGAAAAAGTAGGCAAGGAAGGCGTCATTCAGGTTGAAGACGCCAAAGGAATGGACACAACTCTTGAAGTTGTTGAAGGTATGCAATTCGACCGCGGATATCTGTCGAACTACTTCGTGAATGAACCCGAGCGCATGGAAGTTAATTATGAAGACGCTTACGTCCTCATGTTTGACAAGAAGCTCTCCAGCCTTAAAGACCTCGTTCCAATTCTTGAGAAAGTTGTTCGCACAGGCAAACCACTTCTCTTGGTTGCTGAAGACGTTGAAGGCGAAGCTCTTGCTGCGCTGGTGCTCAACCGTCTCCGCGGCAATCTCAAACTGGTTGCTGTCAAGGCTCCAGGCTTTGGCGATCGCCGTAAAGCAATGTTGGAAGACCTCGCCATCCTCACTGGTGGCGTTGTCATCTCTGAAGAACTCGGCATGAAACTCGAGAGCACAACTCTTGAGCAGCTCGGCGTTGCTAAGCGCATCCGCATCGACAAAGACAACACGACCATCATCGACGGCCAAGGCAAGAAGACCGACATCGAAGCGCGCATCAAGCAGCTGCGTAAGCAAATTGAAGACACCACAAGCGATTACGATCGCGAGAAGCTCCAAGAGCGTCTTGCGAAACTCGCTGGTGGCGTTGCCGTCATTCGCGTCGGTGCTGCGACCGAAACCGAAATGAAAGAGAAGAAGGCACGCGTTGAAGATGCACTTAATGCAACGCGCGCAGCTGTCGAAGAAGGAATCGTCCCTGGCGGCGGTGTGGCACTCATCCGCGCTCAAAAGACTCTCGCGGCCCTGCGTGACAAAGTCACCGGCGACGAGCGCTTTGGTGTGGACATCATCTTCCGCGCTGTGGAAGAGCCTCTGCGTCAAATCACCAACAACGCAGGACAAGAACCATCTGTCGTTTTGCAAAAGGTCCGCGACAACACGACAACAACATTCGGCTTCAACGCAAAAGAAGAGCGTTATGAAGACATGGTGGCTGCGGGCATCATCGACCCAACCAAAGTCACACGCTCAGCTCTGCAGAACGCTGCCTCGGTTGCATCACTGCTGCTGACCACTGAGTGCATGATCGCTGAACGTCCGAAGGACGAAAAAGCAGCTCCCGCAGCGGGTGCAGGCGCGGGCTACGGCGGCGGAATGATGTAATTTCGCACGGTCGTCTGCTCGACCTCGATGTCGTGTTTTTGAACGGGCTCCGCGATAGCGGGGCCTTTGTTTTTTGTGTAAGGTTTCTCTCGACATTACATGACCACGGCGTCGTCTCGATACGAGCAACCCCGCTGTCATCCCTCAACGAGCGAACAAACCATCCAACTCTTGTTTTCTTCAAGGAGTGCATCAATGAACGTCCACGAGTATCAGGCTAAGGAACTTCTCGCTAAATTCGGCCTGAATATCCCTAAGGGAAAACTCTGCCACACGGCCACAGAGGCGGAATGGGCGGCGCGCTCATTTGGTCACGACAGCCTAAGCGTTGTGAAGGCTCAAATTCACGCCGGAGGCCGCGGTAAGGGCGGAGGTGTGAAGTTGGCACGCACTCCTGAAGAAGCACGTGAGTGGGCGGGCAAGATTATTGGCATGCAGCTGGTCACCCCGCAAACCGGTCATCAAGGAAAAAAGGTTCATAAAGTCCTCGTCGCCCAAGGCTCCGACATCGCAAAAGAGTACTACCTGAGCCTTGTCGTCAACCGCGAAACCGATGCCATCGGGGTGATGGCTTCCACCGAAGGCGGTATGGATATTGAAGAGGTTGCAGAAAAGCATCCTGAAAAAATCGTGACAGCGAATATCGACCCCACCGTGGGATTGATGCCTTTCACGGTTCGCATGATGGCCGCCCGCCTTGGATTTACCGGTCCGCTTGCAAAAGAATTCGACAAGACCCTCCGTGGCCTGTTCAACGCCTTTATGGCCTACGACTGCTCGATGATCGAAATTAACCCGCTCGCCATTACCAAAGATGGCCAGATGCAAATTCTCGACTGCAAAATGGCTTTTGATGAAAATGCCCTTTTCCGCCATCCGGAGATTCAAGATCTTCGTGATTATGAGGAAGAAGATGCGCGCGAGCTCGAAGCCTCCAAATTTGGTCTGAGTTACGTTTCACTCGAAGGCAACATCGGCTGCCTCGTCAATGGCGCTGGATTAGCCATGGCCACCATGGACATCATCAAGCAAAAAGGTGGACAACCTGCCAACTTCTTGGATGTCGGCGGCGGAGCAAATCAGGAAACTGTCACTCAGGCCTTCCGCATCATTCTCAAGGATGCAGCCGTGCGCGGAATCTTTGTGAATATTTTTGGCGGCATCATGAAATGCGACGTGATTGCCAACGGAATTGTTGCAGCCGCCAAGGAACTGGGCCTTAAGGTTCCACTGGTCGTGCGACTGGAAGGCACCAACGTAGAGCTCGGCAAAAAGATTTTGAGCGAGTCCAGCCTCAACATCATTGCTGCAAACTCAATGAGCGACGGTGCGGAAAAAATCGTCCGCGCCGTGCGGTGAGCACAGTGGGTTGAAACTGAATTTGAATTTTGAAGCTCATACCTTTTTTGAATTTGTTATTTTTTATTTTTGAACGACGGGGACTTCACACATGGCAATTTTGGTTGGCAAAGACACTCGCTTAATCTGTCAGGGTATCACCGGCAGCGCCGGCCTTTTTCACTCCGAAAAATGTGCAGAATATGGGACGAATTTGGTGGGTGGTGTCACACCCGGAAAGGGCGGAACGAAAGTTCTCGACCGTCCGATCTTCAACACCGTTTATGAAGCCCGCAAGGAAGCCGGCGCCAACGCCACGATGATTTTTGTGCCACCTCCTTTTGCGGCAGATGCCATTCTCGAAGCCATTGATGCCGGCATTGAGCTCATCGTGGCGATCACCGAAGGCATTCCCGTGCTCGACATGCTGCGCGTCAAGAAAGCACTCGGTCATGCCGATGGCAAAAGCCGGTTGATTGGTCCCAACTGTCCAGGTGTCATCACACCCGGCGCGTGCAAAATTGGCATCATGCCCGGACACATCCACAAACCCGGACGCGTCGGAGTTGTCTCAAAATCAGGGACGTTGACGTACGAAGCGGTCGGACAACTCACCGCACTCGGCATTGGACAAAGCTCCTGTGTCGGTATTGGTGGCGACCCGTTGCACGGCACAAGCTTCATCGATGTTCTCGAGATGTTCAACAAAGACAACGACACCGATGCTGTTATTATGATCGGTGAAATTGGCGGAACCTCTGAAATTCAGGCGGCAGAATGGATCAAAGCCAACATGAAAAAGCCTGTCGTTGGATTTGTCGCCGGACAAACCGCTCCCAAGGGCAAACGTATGGGCCATGCCGGTGCAATTATTTCGGGTGGAAAAGGAACGGCAGCAGAAAAATATGAGGCCATGAGTGCATGCGGCATCCACACCGTGCTCAGTGCTGGTGAGATTGGCGAGACACTCAAAAAAGCGCTGCGGTGAGTTCAGATTCCAAATTTGAAATTGCAATTTCACCGCGCGGGGATCTGTTTCTTGATGATCCCTCAGACACTGCACCCCAAATCTTAAAGGATGCCTTTCTGCGAGGGACAGGTGCGGCTCTGCTCTTTCTCGAAGAATCCCAAGAGAACGTGCTGCACAATCCGACCACACTTTACTGGCGGGATTTCGCCCGCGCGTACTTGTCGTCTTTAGTCAGCGCACAAAATTTTGAAAATATCTCCATCAATGATGATGAAATCGCCAACGTACTTCAAATTGATTTACCTGCCGAGCATATAGAGCGTTTTCTCCTCTCGGCACCACCCATGGCGGGAGGAGAATATCTGAGTGAAGAAACACTCCGACAGCTCTGGCAACAATTGGCCATTTCGCTCAGGGAAGATATTAGAACAACCTCACTCAACATCGAGGAATATTTTCTTAAAAGGCGGCCCTGGCTAAATCTTTTAGGCAAAGTGTGTTTCCACTTGGCGGAAACAAAAAACTCATCAGAATATCCTTTCGCCTTTCTCGCCACCTATGCCCATCGTCTTTCAAATGAAGGCAAAACTCAGCACCTGCCCCTCAATCGTGCTCTAGCGGAATATGGCTCATCACAGCAAAAAGATATGCTTCTGCGACTGCTCTCACCCATCCAAAAAGCCGCCCAGGAAAGCCCATTCCTCGACCGTTTGGTCCGTTCAGGCGAGATTTTTCAAACCCTCGCCTGGACACCAAAGGACGCACACAATTTCTTGCATGATGCTGTCATTTTTGAAAAATCGGGAATTGCGATCCGAGTTCCCAATTGGTGGAAGTCAAAACAACCATCCCGTCCGCAGGTTCTCATCCGGTTAGGAGACAAAGAAAATTCAGAACTCGGTTTGCAGGCACTCATCGACTTCTCACTCTCTGTTCAATTGGGTAATGAAGAGTTAAATCAGCAGGATCTAAAAAAGCTTCTGTCTATGAATGACAATCTTGTCTTCTTTAAAGGGCAGTGGATTGACATTAATCGTGAGAAGCTGAAAGACCTTCTCAATCACTGGAAAACAGCCACACAATCTTTCAATGAAGGATTGAGTTTCGGGCACGCCCTACGCATGCTCTCTGGTGTTGATTCATTGGTATCCGAGAATCTTGAGTCTAATGAATCGGAAGAGTCGAACGCACGAATCATTGCCGGAGAATGGCTGAAGGGAAGATTAACCGACATTCAAAATCCACACCATTCTCAAAAAAACGAAGCGGTCTTGCGAAAACACCTCAACGCTGAACTTCGCCCTTATCAAAAGCTCGGCCTTGCATGGCTCGATCGATTGTATCAACTGCGCCTGGGTTCAATTCTCGCCGATGACATGGGATTGGGAAAAACAATACAGATCATTTCTCTGCTGCTTTTGCGAAAACACACTGTTCAACGCACTTCGCCAAGCATACTCGTTGTTCCGGCCAGTTTATTGGGCAATTGGAATTTTGAAATCAGTCGCTTTGCTCCGTCGCTGCGCGTCTGGATTGCTCATTCCTCCGGACGGGGTTTGCAAAAACCCGAGCTAGACCAAATCGATATTGTTCTGACCACGTACGGAACAATCAATCAACGACTCAGCTGGATTCTCGGGCATCCTTGGAACTGTGTCATTGCTGACGAAGCTCAAAATATCAAAAATCCTTCATCAAAGCAGACCCAGAACATCAAGCAGCTCAAAAGCCAACACCGCATTGCCCTCACCGGCACACCCGTTGAAAATCATCTAACCGATCTGTGGTCATTGTTTGATTTTGTTTCGCCAGGTTTGCTTGGAACGTCATCGGAGTTTCACGCTTTCGTCAAAAAACAAACAAAAGCGCGCGTGGCTCGAAACTCCGAGTCAACTGCAAATCCTTACGCTTCAATTCGCAAACTCATCAGACCCTATATTCTGCGTCGCATGAAAACAGATAAAAACGTCATTCGTGATTTGCCCGACAAGACCGAAATCAAAACATACTGTCAATTATCAAAGGCACAAGCGGCCCTTTATATTCAAACTGTCGACAAACTCGCTGAACAAATCACAACAACCGACGGCATTAAGCGCAAAGGCCTTGTATTTTCTTCGCTCATGAAACTCAAGCAGATTTGCAATCACCCCGCACAACTCTTGAAACAGGTTGATTTTTCGGAAACCAACAGCGGAAAATACCAAAGGCTCCGCGAGATTTGCGAAATCATTCACGAAAAACAGGAAAAGGTCCTGATTTTTACTCAATTTAAGGAATTGACCGTTCCACTCCATTCTTTTCTCGTTGAAATTTTTAAAAAAGAAGGCCTTATTTTACATGGTGAAGTATCAATAAAAAAACGAACAGAGATGGTCAAAGCTTTTCAATCAGACCATGGACCACCGTTCTTTATTTTATCGTTGAAGGCCGGTGGTTCCGGACTAAATCTAACGGCCGCATCGCATGTGATTCATTTTGATCGTTGGTGGAATCCCGCTGTTGAAAACCAAGCAACAGACAGGGCATTCCGAATTGGTCAAAAGAAAAATGTTCTCGTTCACAAATTTGTGTGCAAAGGGACACTGGAAGAAAAAATAGACGACTTGATTGAAAGCAAAAAAGTATTATCCAATGAAATTCTCGATGAAAACGAATCCCCATTACTCACTGAGATGTCTAACGACGAGCTTCTGAGTTTAGTGCGTCTCGATCTCAAAGTATCCACACTCGAAAGTCAAAGCTTCACATAAAGGTAGTTACCAATGGCTCGAGGAAGATCCACAAAGTCGCGCAGGTACAATAACTATAGCCGATTTCCAGAATACGTGAGCGTCGGAGAGAAAAGAGCTCGGGCAGCAAAAGTAGTTCAACGCATGTCAAAAGATGGAACAAACCTTTCTCCTGTCGAGATTCAGGGTCGCAACATAGCAACAACGTTTTGGGGGCAAGCATGGTGCACACATCTGGAGTCCTTCAGCGATTACAGCAATCGACTTCCACGTGGTCGAACCTATGCAAGAAGTGGGTCAATCATTGATCTGCAAATTCATGAAGGACAGGTCTCCGCAATGGTTCAAGGCTCGTCCCTTTACAAGGTTGACATTCAAATAAAAGCGGTTGACCAACAAAAATGGAAAAGAATCTGTGAAGGCTGTTCGAGTGAACTCAGCACAGTGCTTGACCTTCTGCAGGGTCGCCTCTCGCACCCAGTCATTCGAACGATCACCGATCAAAAGTCTGGCTTATTCCCGCTCCCTGAAGAAATTACCTTGCAATGCTCTTGTCAGGATTGGGCAACAATGTGCAAACATGTTGCTGCGTCCTTATATGGTGTTGGAGCAAGATTAGATCACGATCCAGCGCTTCTCTTTAAACTTAGGCAAGTTGATCATCTTGATTTATTCACAGACGTTAAAATCACGACTGCCCAGAACACTGCCGGAGCCTCGTCGCAGACATTCAATGATCAAGATCTCTCTAGCCTTTTTGGAATCGAAATCGACTCAGAAACGCCAGAAAGCAACAGCTCCAATCAGACACAATCTCCGGCAATCATACAGATTAAGAAAACAAAACAGTCAACAAAAGTACAAAGTAAAACCGCTCAGATGCAGCGGAATGAAGTGAAAGCAGAAAAGAAGGACCCACCAGCAAAGAAAAAATCTAAGACCGATGTGAAGATGGACGCGAAGACGTCTTCGGTCACAATAAAATCAAGAGAAATAGATGCAAAATCTGTCAGAAAATCCTCGATGAATGTGCAGACTGTAAAGTCGAAAAAAAAGACAGTCACAATGCCTCCGAAGAAAAAATCGATTTAGTGATTTTGTTAAAATCTGGAAGATTCATAAGAAAAGATACTCAAATGGTCGGATGGTTTGCGACAAGGCGCAAACTTAGGAAGCACCACTGCGCCCCAAACGGAATGGATGCTCCTTTCTCCAAAGGAATAGGGATTCCTTATAGCCTCGAGTGATTCCCGTGTCTGAGGCATTGGACCGTGAAACTTCGTTTCTATAAAATCATAGCCCCTCACCTTGCGCTCAGTCACCTTCACAAAATAATTTGTACCGTTGCTTGGCAGATAAAAGGGTAGATATGGGATCAAAAGATATCAATGTTAGGCGATATATTTTGAGTGGCGCTCCAGGAAGCGGAAAGACTTCTGTTATCAAAGAAATGGAGCAGCGTGGGTATATTGTTGTTCATGAATCGGCAACAGACGTCATTGCCGCAGCACAAGTAAAGGGAATTGAAAAGCCGTGGGAAGAACCCTGCTTTGTTGGCGATATAGCAACCGTGCAAAAAGAGCGGCAGGTAAATACCCATGGCGAACTTCAGTTCTTCGACCGCTCGCCGTTTTGTACTTATGCTCTTGGAAGTTACCTGGCACAACTTCAAAATATTCAATTTCAACCACCGCAAGTGTTATCTGAAGAAATTGATCTTTGCTTAGCAATGAGGATCTACCAGCCCGAGGTTTTTTTCTTCGAAAGTCTTGGTTTCATAGAGCACACGGCAGCCCGCAAAATCAGCTATGAGGACGCCCTGATCTTCGAACAAATCCACAAGAGCATCTATCAGAGATTTGGCTTTGACTTAACTCTCGTTCCCGCTGTGCCAGTTGCGGAACGTCTCAACTATATCCTACAGCGTATCGGGTGGTAGAGTTCTTAAACGTCTCATTGGCTGACCGGAGAACAAAAGTATGAATCGCCGCCATAGTCACGTATCACTCGAACAGACCACCTCGTCAGCAACAACATCCGTCACGGAATCAACCTCCGTATGATGAAATCATTCACACATATTTATCTTGTGGGACTCGACGCATCAACATGCGAAACAGTCTGGCATTCTGATAACGAAACGCATCACGCGGGCCGGAAAATTTGAAAAAACTCCTGAATAAAAGTTACTCTTCGTCTCTTTCAAGTCGATATTGGTTTCCGCTGTTGAACGGTACTCTGAACTCCACAACCAGCTTTGTTTGACGACCGGTAACACTCTGACATCCACAGTGAGCTTGAAGTTCTTTTCCTTGGACCAACTCTCCAATGGAAAAAACAGCTAATCAAACCAAAAGCGCTCTCCTTTAAGGCCGAACCCTGAAAAATAACCATACCCACCCTCAATCACATTGGCTGGTTGGTTGTACTCTACGTTCAAACGATTTTCGCCAGGCTTGAAAGGTAATCTGGTTCGTATTGTGTTGTGGTGCGGCGGGCTGGAAATCTGGAGCACTGCCTTCAGCTTTGGAGTTGCGGAGGCGAGCTCCACTTCGGACTCTCTTCCGTTTGATTCGCTCTTGACGACACAATAATCAAGTCGGACAACAATCCCAATTTTACTGACGTCAGTTCGCTCAAGTCGTTTGCTTCCGATTATCCCAAAGTAAAACTCCAGTGTTGGTGCCAAACTCAACACCGCTACACAGAAAAGGGAGTCGAGTTTGTGCCTTGGCGGGAAGGAATTGCCAGCTTAAATAAGATTGATCGGTAGGAATGATTTCATCTCTGTGACCGACCCCACGCACGCCACACCTTGGAACGAATTGTTGGTCGTTTGGCAGCCTAACGGAACAGGTCACCACCCCAAAGCTGATTCAGGAAGTCAGCCCACGGCAAAATCTCAATTCCATCCTCTGTCAGTCGTGGGCGAGCATTTTGAGAGACAACCAAATGTCTTCGAGTGATTTTCTCTTCCTTCAATGCTCGCATTCCTTTGAGATGTTTGTCTGAAACATCTCTGCTGGACTTGAATTCAATTGCAATTTCCTCGCCCAGAATCAGATCAACTTCGAATCCTGCGGAAGTTCGCCAGAAGCTCATCGGCAAATCTGCTTGTTTATAGCTGATTGCGGATCGCACCTCGAGCATCAGAAAATGTTCAAGCGCGGGCCCAAACAATTCGCCTTCCGCGGTGATTTGCTTGCGATGGCACAGGGCGTTTGTGACTCCAACATCAAAGAAATATATTTTGTTTCGTGAAGTTGGTTTTCTTTTTTTTGTCTTTTGGAAGACGGGTAGACGAAATGCTATGAGAGTGTCTTCCATGATTTCAATAAAGTTAAGAATAGTTCGCGCCTGAACACCGGTATCTGAGGCAATTGAGGTTGCGTTAATTTCCTGACCATTCATCAGAGCCAGAGCGTCCAGCACAGATGCAAACGACGCGACGTTTCGTGTCATGGCCTCTGCCTGGATTTCCTCCCGAAGGTAGAGGTCAACATAGGAACGCAGATCGAGATGTGCCTCTGGATCGCCATAGATTTGTGGCAATCCTCCGGTGTTCAGATAAGTGATGAGATCGAAATTCTCGATCTCCTTGGATACAAGCGGAAACATTTTTAGCTGACGGGCTCTTCCTGCGAGCAGATTTGCCGCGCCTCGCTTGATTTTTCGGGCACTCGACCCAGTCAAAATGAATCTTTGTTGTCGAGTGGAAACAAGTCGATGAACTTCATCCAACAGTGAGGGAAGCTTTTGTATCTCGTCGATGATCGTCAGACTCGAGGCAGACGTCTCTTCAGCAAGAACGTGGGGGTTGCGAAGCAGGCTGCCATAAACCCGTGCGTCCAAAAGGTCATAGTACGCGGTTTGCGGGAAAAGCTGCCGCAAAAGAGTTGATTTGCCGGTTGCCCGAGGGCCCAGCAGGAAGACGCTTCGCCGTTCCGATGCGGCATAAATATCGAGAATTCTTTTGTAATTCAAATTTAGAATCTCCATTTCCAAATTTGATGATATTTGGAAATAGAGTTTCGAGCAAGTCCAGAGATGAACACTTCCGCTCACATTTCAGCTAGGCTGAATTCCTCGCCCACTCTTATTTGAACTGCCACAAGCGAACATAATCATAAAATCGAGTACTAACGATTTTTTTATGATTTTGGTCATTTGAACTTACGATTTTTCAAGATGATCGAAAGTGAAGGTTTCAATTTGAAAAAAGCAGGTATCGACGGCTCGTTGGATCTCTGCTCGGCCCTCGGGCGGTGAATCTTTCTCTTCGGTCCCCGTCGGACGGGAAAGATAACTCACCTCGAGCATCAAATGAAAATTGCGCCTGCTCTGAAGATTTCTCTGCTCGACAGTGCGCTGTTTCCAGACCTGACGACCAAGCCCAAGACTCTTCCGTGGACGAAGGGAGCATGAAACTCAGTCACCTTTGAAGCATCGGATCTTCGTTGGCTCCGGAAGACCTGAGCTTTTCGAGCAGGAAGATCGCCTCTGTGGCCCTCGGAGCAAACAATTAAATCCACCAGTCGTGCGTGTGTCTCCGCGGGTGGATACTCTTAGCATGTGGAAACCGCGATCAAAGCTCATGAACGAGAGCGTCTTGAAAGACTCGTGCGCACTTTGGCCCAGCACCTTCAAATCACTCATGGACCTTCACTGCTCTTATTGCACTTCAAGGAGGGCTCACTCAGTTGAATCTCATCTGTCATGCACTCAAATGAACGCTGACCTTCGCGAGCTTTTAAACTCTCAAGCGACTGCAGGCATTGTTCTTTGCTCTCGAAAGATTGTAGGGTGTTCGGAATACGTTCGCATTTTGCTAGCTTGAAAATAGCAATGACTATTTCATTGCTCGATGAGCTATCGATGGGTTCAAGTTCGACCAAATCCCAGCGTACGACCTTCTGTGGGGCAGGGCTCGGAGTTTGAGTGCTCTTATCAACCTTGTCTTTTTTTCCGCATGAAAAACTGGACAACATCAATGAAATTAGACCCATAGAAAAATATTTCATAAATCTCCTCACTCTACCGGTCATTTCCTAATGAATTTAGGAAAAAAATTCTGGTGAGGCCACCAGAATTATCCGGCTAAAACAATGCAATAGAGGAGTCAATTGAAATCTATCAAGCTCAAGAAGCTCCACAGAAAATCTAAGATTTCCTTCAAAAACAATCGTGCACGACTGTGGTCATCAACGGACTTTTCCGTTGACAAAACGTGCTTCGAGGCATACGAAGCGGCCGATTTGGAGGAGTCATAAATGAGGTTCCCACTGAGCTCGGTTTTATTGCTCCCACTGCTTTCCACGATTTCCTGTCACTCCGGTACCTTAGAACAAAGTCATTCGCTTTGGGTGACTCAACCTCAGTGGGTATCTCAGCGCGTTGTTCACGACCGAAAAATTCCAATACTTGACGCCATGAATATTCGATATCAGGTCAGCGTCCATACGAGAGCTGGCGCGGTATCTAACACAGATCGCATTGGGCCATTTGCGTCAAATGAGTTTGTCGGTGTGGATCTATTTGAAGTGAATAAGGCCAACTGCGAGGCTCTCCGCAAACATTTTTCAAACAACCGTTCGCTCCTCCAGTGCTCGGAAAGCCCAAGTGATTACGTTATCTCAGATTTTCTGGATCCTGTGATTCAGGCAACCATAAATAGCATCGAACAACGACGCGATGATGCTGAAAACATTGGTTCATCGGATCTTCCGGTGGGCGGTGAAAATTGTTGGGCGCTTGCCTACGAAGTTGCTCGATTGGCC
>Ga0315901_10001485_pt1 | contig 33967 bp, 51 predicted proteins | sample LakEriMetagenome_10_FD_203761 | JGI IMG/M metagenome (GOLD analysis project Ga0315901, IMG submission 203761) | Freshwater fungal communities from buoy surface, Lake Erie, Ohio, United States - Buoy 2 MA116 | ecosystem: Environmental > Aquatic > Freshwater > Lake | place: USA: Lake Erie, Ohio...
ACTGGGTGTGTAATTTGCACACTAATCGCTGTAGTTAATCGTGCAATTCCAAGACCCATACCTGCATAAGCAGAGTTTGAGGATGAACGCCAGTAGTAACGTTGACAAGCGGCTAACTCTCCCTGGATTGTGTTCATTGCCCTACGGAACGGCTGAGCCACAGACCCAACGTCTATCTGTATGCCAGTCACCTCATAATAATCATTGGTCGTAGTTGAACCAACAGGGGTGTTCTTAAAATAAATGCCAAATTCGTTGGCAGTTGCACTTACAGTTCCAGTGAAAGTAAAACGCTGCCAAGTTGTTGTCAAGGTTGCGGATGAATTAATCGGAGATGCGCCACCTGTGTAACCAGTCAAAACATTTTGGTCTGTTCCTGTACCTGAGTCTATTTTAACGATTAACTGACTAGATGCAGCGGAATAACCTGAACCTTTTCTAGCATAGAAAGATAAGGTAATGGTTTTGCCAGCATACGGAATTGCATTTATCGTTTCAAAAGATTGTGCAAAATATATGTCATTGGTTCCCGTTGTTGTTCTAGCAATTCGTGCACAATATTGAATAAAAGGTAAATTGGTTGAATCGCTGGTGGTTTGTCTTGTCACTTGTGCGGTAGTGCCAACACCATCGGTAACGACTTGCCACCTATCTGCTGAATAAACAAACGTGCCAACAGAAGTGATTGTGGTTCCACGCTGCCAGATGTCAAAGGCCCCATTCAAGACAGGGTTGCTGGAACTTAACTGGCTACCGTAGGACTTCCAAGCCAGACCTGTTGATGCGGCAGAGTCAGCCACAAGAACTTGGTCATTGCTGCCAACCGCTAGACGGTTGACCGTATCAGCAGCAGTTGCTGCGATTAGGTCACCCTTTGCGTCAACAATAGTCGGTTGGATTCCGCCCTCTACTGAGGGTATTCTTCCAATGGTCATATTATGCAATCTCGCTTCCGTAAGCGTTAAATGACATTGTTGCGGTGGATGAATAAACAGTTACAACATCGCTGGCATTTAGTGTGATGCCAAGTGTTAATGTATCGGTGGCATTTCCAGGAAGTGAAACATCGTAAGCAACATAATGTTGAGCAGCAAGTGATGCACCATCTGGTCTAACTGCAATACGATAGGTGGCGGCAGTTGCTGCTTGGTTGCAAACTGTGATTGTTGAAATAACTGTTTCAGTTGCACTAGGGCAAGTGTAAAGAGTTGTTGCAGTTGTTGCGCTTGGGTTTGATTGACCCAAAACTTTGTATGATGTAGCCATTTACATTCCACCTAACATTAGTATTCCTGGTAAAGCATTTGCATCTAATCCTGCTGGTCCTGTTGCACCTGTCGGGCCAACCGCACCTGTTGCACCAACTGGGCCTGTCGCACCGACTGGGCCTGTTGCTCCTGCTGGTCCTGTGGCACCTTCAGGTCCTGTAGCACCTACGGGTCCTGTTGCTCCAACTGGTCCTGTTGCTCCAACTGGTCCTGTTGCACCTGTTGCTCCATCTAATCCAGCAGGTCCTGTAGCACCGATTGGTCCTGTAGCACCAACATCACCTTGAATTCCTTGAACGCCTTGTGGTCCAGTAGCCCCAGTTGCACCAGCAGGTCCTGTAGCACCGATTGGTCCTGTGGCACCGATTGGCCCAGTAGCACCTTCTGGTCCTGTGGCACCGATTGGGCCTGTTGCTCCTACTGGTCCTGTTGCGCCAACATCACCTTGCACACCTTGTGGGCCTGTGGCACCGATTGGGCCTGTTGGTCCTGTGGCACCTGTTGCTCCATCTGCGCCATTGGCACCTGTTGCACCGATTGGGCCAGTGGCACCAATAGGTCCAGTAGGACCTGTTGCGCCCGTGGCACCGACGGGGCCTGTGGCACCAGTTGCACCTGTCGGACCTTGTGGGCCTTGTGGTGCTTCAAGAGTTGTTAAAACAAATGAATAGTGTGTTGTGCCTTCTGTGACAAAACTATAGTTATGCGCACTTGCATCACCATTGACGCCATAGATTTCAACAATCATTCTTTGACCAACTGAAACTGATGTTGTTGGCAAAGTAATATCTGTCTCTGTTATTACTGGACTTCCTGCACCATTCCATCCAGTCAAACTTGTATCTGAATCACCGATAGTTGATAAAACAGTTCCTGAATTGCTTGCAAGTTTCAAACGTACAAACACAGAGAGATTGTCATTGCTTGCAGGTTTCAACATCTGCATAATGAAACGTTGAGTTCCACCTGGAATAAGAGTGAAATCAAATGGGGTAGAAATATATGAAGCAATCAAAGATGTGGAATTGCCAGCAATATTTACAGTTGTTGTGCTTTCAGCAGCAGATACTGGGTCCTCACCAAGTTGCTTAAATCCAGTGAGTTCTGTAATTGAAGAATTGAAATAGTAATAACGACCAGCAACAATTCCTTGTGGACCTGTCGGACCAGTTGCACCAGTTGCACCACTTGCACCTGTTGCTCCAATTGGGCCAGTTGCTCCTGTCGCACCTGTTGGACCTTCAGCACCAGTTGCACCAACTGGACCTGTAGCGCCAGTTGCGCCAATAGGACCTGTTGGACCTGTCGCACCAGTCGGTCCTTGAATCGCTCCAGCATTAAGCCAGGAAGAAGATGTTGTTGACCAAACATATAAATCTGGGCCAACAATGTAAGCATCACCAGGATTTCCTGTTGGATGCGCTGCTTCTAAAGCAGCAAGTGTTGCATAAGAACCAAGAATTGAAATACCAGCACCTTGTGGACCAGTAGCACCAGTTGGACCAGTTGCACCGCTTGGGCCAGTTGCACCAGTTGCTCCTACTGGACCTGTTGCACCAGCAGGACCTGTGGCACCAACATTTCCTTGTGGACCAGTTGCACCAGTTGCACCTTCAACACCTTGCACACCTTGAATGCCCTGAATACCTTGTGCGCCAGTAGCACCTGTTGCTCCAGTTGCACCGACAGGACCAGTTGCGCCTGTTGAGCCAGCAGGACCAGTTACACCTTGAACGCCTGTTGCACCAGTTGCACCTGTTGCACCTACAGGGCCAGTTGCACCTGCAGGACCAGTTGCACCAGTAACACCTTGAATTCCTGTTGCTCCAGTTGCACCTGTTACGCCAGCAGGACCAGTTGCACCTGCAGGTCCTGTTGGACCAGTAGGACCTTGTGGGCCAGCAACACCTACATCGCTGACAACAACGGTGTTTGTATCTTCATTGATGATAACTTTATTAGACACGTGTTACCTCACCTGCAACTGTAATTTGTCCTTGGATGATTCGCGTAACAACCCCGCCTGAAGAAATTTCTAAATCATAAACATAATAACCTGCATCTAATGCGCCAGTTTGTGCTGCTGTAGCGTGTAAAACAAGTTTGCCTAGAGCGCCTGTGATAACGATGCCACCATTGCTGGTAGTAAGAGTTAATTCAGCAGAATCTGAATTGTAATTCTGACGCAATTGCATTGCTGCTGTGTAGCCAGTCAAATTTATTGCAGCGCCATTTGCATCTTGATAAAGAACATTCAAGTCCCAGTCAGAACCCTGGTCCATTGTAAAATTGTAAATACCTGCAGTCATTATTTCTCCGTTGCCCAGACTAGAAATCCGCCAACCGCCATCAACGCAAGCGGAAGCGAAATCATTGCAACCCCGACTGTAAATAGAGCCACGCCAAGAACTTCAGCGGCTACTGCCCAATCTATTTTCTTCATTGTGGCTCCTTAGAGATTAAGTGAAAAGAATTTTGGAACTGGTTGTTTAGGTTCTGGCGCAGCGGTAGCGCGGTCATAGCCAAAAATGGAAGCAACGGCGGCGTCAATCTTGCGCTTACTTGATGATTTGGAAACCATCACACCACGTGAAGATTGCTTAGTCACGCAGTTGTTGACGTGGCGTGCAAGTCTTTCATCGCCATCGTGTGTGAATGAACCATTGACAACTGCTTCATAAAACTTCTGTGTTGCTGGCACCATACGCTCTGCGCTGTTGGGATATGAAACTACTGGCAATCCTTCTTCGTCGAGAACCATAAATGTTCGCTGCCATCTGGCAGGGTCGAAAACAATCTCTCGCACACTGAAACGATTATCGCGTGCAGTGTTGATAATTGTTTGTTCGACTTCTGCAACTGGGACGTGCCACGTGTTGTCTGCATCTTGCGGCCTTTCCCATAATCCAACAACCATCAAATGTGGTTTGTCGCCACCAAGTAACCACGCAACCAAAGCAGTGGAGTCATTAGAGAATGCACCATCAAATGCCAAGATAACTTCTTCACCTGGTTCTGGTGTTCGCTCTTTATCTTCCAACGCTTCCCAAGTTCCGTGAGGAAGCCACGCGGTCTGAGTCGAAGTCCAGATGTTTAATCTTTTTGTTTTGAACTCTGCTTCGGGTGTTCTCAATACCGCGCTGGCAAAATCATCAGCGGCGCAAATGTCGCCGTATCCAGGGTTTGCTAATTTCCACGCATCTTCTGTTTTGTAATCAAGGTTTTCATCGCCTTCATACCAAGCAAAGAAGAATGTTGAATCATCTACTTCACCTGATGCGATGCGCTTGCCATAATTGTAAAGGTCATAGCACAATGAATCTTTACCGCTTGAATCTGTCTTAACACCAGCGGTGGTAATTGCTACCAACATTGGTTCTGTTCGTGCGCCCATCGCAAGTGACATTACATCAAAGAGTTCACGGTTGGGTTGTGCGTGCAATTCGTCAAAGGCAACAAAGGTTGGTGATAAACCTTCTTTGGTAAATGCTTCAGCAGAGAGAACGCGGTAACTTGCACCGTTCTTTGGATTGTAAATTGCATCGCGATAAACCTGCAAGAACTGCAACTCTGGTTCCAAGCGAATCATCTCTTTGGCATTATTGAAAACAATGCGGGCTTGGTCACGGTCAGCGGCACAAGAATAAATTTCGCCACCTGACGGACCCAGTGCCAAATGCTCAAGAGCCACAGCAGAGAGCCACGCTGATTTACCTTGCTTGCGGGGAAGCCCAATCAAGGCAATCTTATGTTTCAAATACCCATTGTCTTTGACAGCAAAGAGATTGCGAGTCAGTTCCTTTTGCCAGTCACGGAAAATCAAAGGCTCACCAGCATTGCCCGCAACAGAATCTTTAGTTATCTTGCAAAGCGTTTCAGCAAAATCAATTACTTGGTCACCGCGGCTGCCCTGGTATTCATTATCTGAAACCTTAGACAGATACTTTGGTGGCCATCCCCCAATGGCGGTCATTAGTTTCGCTTCTCTCTTCGCGCTATCAATTCATCAAGAGCGCTGGCCTTTTGAACTTCAGCAACTCCAAGACGTGAACGTGATGTTGGGTCAAAACCTAACGCTGCCAATGATTCACGGAAGGCTTTGTTCACTGCAGTAAATGCACGTGCATCAGCCGCTTCAAGTGTTGCCATAAATTTATTTTGCGCAGCAACGTTTGCATCAGCCAATCGGCACGCTGCTTCAACTGCTTGCATATCTGAATCAGGAGAGAGCCACGTAATTGCATAGGCCCATGCGCGTTCCCATAACTTTGCGCCTTCTGCTTGAAGGTACGCAGGTGTTGGTGGGATTTCGCGTGCCATCGCCAGTGGCGTGACCGATGCCAACGCAGGCAAAGGCCGCTGGCCTGGGTTGCCAGTTGCTCTTTTGATTTCGTTTGGTTTCGGTGGTCTGCCCGCTGTCATTTTTTCCTTTTCACATAAAGAACAAAATAAAACTGAGTTTCGTAATTTCGCAGAGATGTACGAAGGCAGGGCGTCGGGGTAGATAAATTTTTTCGCATATGAGGATTTTGCCCGTACTGGGAGATGCCACGGGGGAGTTTTTCTATCTATCGCCTTTTTCGCTATTGCATTTTCTGCACAACACTTGCAAGTTTGAAATCTCGTATCGCAGGTCAGGGTGCAAATCAACTAGAGGAATGATGTGGTCAACTGTTAAATCTTTTGTTGCTCCACATTGTTTGCAGAACGGATGTATCTCACGCAATTGTTTAGATAGTTTGCGCCAACGATAATCGTATCCTCTGTCCAGTCTGGATACCCTGCCACGCTCTTTGATTCGCTGACATTGTTTGCATCGTGATGCACGAACAATAACTCCACAATCAACACACGGTCTAGGAAGCATCATCATTTCTAACAAGATATTCAATTGCCATTGCAAGATGCGCTTGGTTATCTTTGAAGAATCCCAATCCTGAATTACATCTCCAACATAACAATCCACGAATCTTTAATGTTTCATGATTGTGGTCAATGATTAACTTTTTACCAACTTCTTCAGCAGTGATGCCACAGATTGCACACACATTGTTTTGCTTCTCAAGTAATGTTTCGTATTCTTCACGATTAGCAGTGCGAGTAACCTGCCGATGTATATTCCTACACGTTCTGCAAATGTTATGTCTTTTATTTTCACGTGTATTAGAAAAACGAAATTGTTCTACAGGAAGAAGTCTTAGACATTTGCGACACTCTTTGGTGTCGTCATTCGATGTCCTCATCTTCTTCATCATCCGTTTCCAAACCAAGTGATGCCATCCTGTCGTTGACAGGTAATGACATATACATAGTTAAGGTTGACTGCACTGCTCTTGTGAGCAATGTTTCGATTGCATCAAAATGCAACGATTCATCGGTTGTAAGTTCTGTTTCGACTTCCCCGATGCTAATGTTGATGTTCAGCATTTTTGATTTCCAATCGCGTGTCTAGTAGTTCGTCAATGAACTGTTCAACAATCTCGCGCTGTTGTTCGGAAAAGTCTGACTTGTTGCGTGTGACCGCTGCATGAAACAGGGCTTCATCTATCTCTTCAATTTGACTGGAGACAGCAGAATCTGATAATGCCATTATATCAGGTTCTTGTGACAACATTGTCAAATCTTCCTGGCTTCAATGATTCCCGACAAGTCGTACATCTTCCCGCGCTTTTCGATGTTGAATTTTTTGATGATTCGATAAACCTCTCTTTGGGTCATCTGTAGCCACAATGCAATGGCTTCCACATCTAGGAAGAATTTCCTATTTGGGTTACTCATTGCCAGTGCCACCAATCTCAATACAGTCCAACTTTGTTTGCATCCAAAGCAACTGACATCAGCGGTTAAGTCGTCCACATCAATGACAACAAATTTCTTGCAATCATCTGTTGGGCAAGGTATTCGCCTTACCTGTTCTTTGAATTGTTTCGCCGCTGCCCGTCCCCTGGCGTGCAACTGCAAAACCTCTTCCACGAATTCTAAAGCCCACGGCTGCGACATTGACCATTCCAGGTGGGAAAGGTGGAAATTACAGGTGACCTGAACCTCTGCTTCAATCGTCGGCTCCTTAGGCACCAGCGCGGGCGGTGTCAACCGCCTATCTTCGCGGATGACCCGCTCCCAGGAATGTAGGATGGTCAACAGGTCATTTGCCATCACAAAGTCCAAGGCATTGACATTGACCCCAATGGAGCGTTCGGCGCTGACGGCGCCACTGCCTGTCCTCGATGGCTCAAGGTAGAAGCCTGCCTGCCAGTGCAGGGTTGGTAACTCTTCCAAGGCATTGCACATCTTCTTGATACAACTGGCGCACGATAGTTCTGCCCGTGAGTAACGCTTACAAATGACACATTGCATTAGAACGGGAACCCTTCTGTAGAACTGGTGGCATAGACTGGTCCTGGCCAGTAATTCGGGGCATCATCGAGCGTTTCAAATAAAGCCATTGTTGAGCAGTGGTGGTCTGCCAAGATAACCCGATTCTTTCCAGGAGCAGCCCACTTGATTCGGTTGGCGCTTCTTTCCACCGCTTCAAAGGAAACTCTGGTCCGATGGATTTCATAGGTCTGAAGCCCTGATAACTTCTTGATGATTTCTTCCTCAATGGTCAGGCGCTCTTTGTTGAGCAACCTGCTAAATCCAGCCCAAGAAATGCCCGACCAAACCAGGGTGCCGCACTTACTACAAATGATGGGTTTGAAATCAGAAGATGTCATTGGTTGCCCATTTCCGTTTTCATTATGGGCAACAATGAAGTCGTATTACTTATTGGTGCCTCTATATAGGCACCACCAATAAGTAGAACCCTGGTTATGCTTCTTGCCCATTTTTTGGGCAATAAGACAAATCGGACATCCTTACTCATCGAAACTCCTTAAATAATCCGCTGGATACCAGATTTTTGCAGTTCCGACTGTTGAGGTTTTGACCCTGTTGTAGTGCAAGGCAGACTTCATAGCATTGCGCATAGGCTTTGAAGTTGAGTCCACTCCCATCAACTCAAACAACTCATTGGTGCTTTTACCAGGATGAGCGGTAACGGTTTGAACAAATTTATCTTCCATCGCCATCTTCTTAGCAACCTTGGCACTGGCGCCCCCAAGTTTGAGATTCCTGGTGTTTTCGTCAAAGGTCAACTGTTGCTGCTCTAGGAATACATCACGTCCATCGGCGGCGAAGAATCGGCCTTCCTCTGTCTTGGAAAGCAACCAGCGAACGTCAGCCCAGTCATCTAGGCGTGTAGCACCGCGAGCGCGTTCAATGCCGTGTTCCTGGGCGCGGCCTGTATGCATCGGAATCACCAAGTTATCCACATTTGCCCGTTTTTTAATGTAATCAAGCGTATCTAAGAAAACTCCGACATCAGAGTTTGAGTTCTCATCTCCGCTTCCAACAAAAGCGCGAGCAAATGGGTCCAGAATCCAGGTTCCGCAATCAAGGTCAGTAAGCATCTTGATGACCAATTCTTGAACACGGTCAACAATCATAGGCAAACGCTCACCACGTAGATGTACCAGGGTCACGTGGTCGGCGTGCTTTATGTTGACGTCTTTCATCCAGCGCCGATATTGATTCTCTGAGACTTCATAGTTGAAAATCACAATTCGGCGGGGATGGATTGGCTCTTGGAAATACTCCAAGAATTTTGTTCCATCAGCCAGAGACTTGGCCAAAGCGTTCACCAGTGTCGTTTTGCCAGCCTTATATTGCGCTGTAATGGAGATATTCGCACCTTGCGGGAAAACGTCTCTAATGACCCATTGAGCCTGTTTTTCGGGCAACTGTAGTTCATCTTTAAGGCTAGTGATAAAAACAGGGTCTTTGTATTGTTTTGCTGCTTCTTCTTGTTTGATTATCTTGGATGCTTCAAGTCGCATCCTTTGGCGTTCAACTTCTACTTCCAGTGGGTCACGGGCGGTGACTCCGCCGATTGCAGTGACATTGCCATAGGCATCGGCAACTGGCATTGAGTTGAAAGAACTAATCTCACTGACCTGGCCATAACCTTGCTGGCGTAGGGCATTGGCACAGGCTTGGAAGTCGCCGCCAAATTTAGTTAAGGCAACATAGGCAAACTTGTTGTATGAACGGTCAGAGTCCAGGGCTACCGATGATGTGAAGATGTGAAACAGGTCGTTGCCCTGATAGTTAGTAGTGGCGCTGATTCCATAATCCTTACCAGGTCTGCGCCAGTCTGTCTTACCCATTGAATCAGTATGAAGTTTAGTCCAGCCGTCAGGAATCAGGATTTCATCCCACGTTGCTCTGGCATTGAAATCATCACCTGGCAGCATCTGACCTTCAGTGCGCATTCGTGTGATTGGTTCTCTGTATTGCTCTTTGGGCATCTCGTCTAAAGAAATGAAAAGTTCACGCAATGCATCAACTTCATCTTCAGTAAATGTCGGGATTGTTTTTGGATTGCCACGAATGATGTTCCAGCCGTTACCAGTTGGATGGCAGATGCCTGGTGTCGGTGCTGTTACCACAAAACCGCCAGAACCTCTTGATTCTGCCAATACTGAGATGACACCATTTTCATCTACACGGCGAGCAAATTTCTCATTGCCTGGAACCATTCCTTCACTTCTAAGGAGCCAGTGAAGGCCGCCAGATGGTGAGCGCTCAACATATCCGTTGTTTAGTTTTTCAAATATGTCAATGATGTTGTTTTCTTTAGCACGGTGGGTAAGAAGGTCAATCGTCTGCAAAGTTGCAGCGCGTCCTTCCAACTCAATCATAAGAAGATTGCCAGAGATTTGCCCACAAAGAACGCCGACGCCATCTGCTTTGGAGAACCATTCAATGATAAGTTCTTTGGTTGGCATCTGGGTTTGATACTGAGTCCAGGATGAAACCGCTGGCGCCTTTTGACGGTGACGATTTACTGGCAGTGGGACAATACCTTCAAGATAAAATTCTAAAGCGCGGGCCAAGATTGATTGATTAGTAATTTGAACGGTTGATGGTTGTGTTTGCATTAGTCAATCAACCCCTTGAAAAACTTCATCAAGGGTTTTATTGGCAATCCCTTTTCAACGCGATAATTGCAAATAAACATATAAGTGAAAAGTTCAAGGCTCATTCTAAAGCCTTTTGCCATTATCCAACCATCTGAAATTTCTGAATGATGGTCAGTGCAAAGCAAAACCAAATCTTCCAACTTCTCGTTGTATAAATTGGCATAAGTAACGTGATGGAAGTTAAAACCCCTGGCGTTTAAGGTCCAGGGCAGATTACAGGCCCAACAATAATTAGGTCGGTCAGATTCCCAATAAGCACGTTTTCTGGCTTCCCACTCTCTGGAATCCAAATAGCGTAAATAATTTTCTTTGTGGCTATATACAGAACTGGGTATAAATGGTCTAAGATATGTCATATCGACTCCTTTGCAGTCGGTCACGCCCCTGGCAGTTAGCGCTGCGCGGGGGTCTTTAATTACCCCAGATGGTACAAGTTTTGCTGACGACATTCTCTCCCCCATTTTTCCGTTTTTAGATTGACCACCAACCACGCAAGGTTCCACCTAGCGGGCAGATGTTCCAATCTGCTTTACCTTCTTCAATCCATTTCCTATGCAAATGCCTTTGTAATTCAAAATTGGTTTCGTGGGTATCTCTCCCACAATCAGGACATTGGGGAAGTCCAATCTTCTGATAGATGTGTCTGCATTTCACTTTCCGCCCCAACCATCTCCTTTGAAATGAATTGCTGGTGGTGTGAACTCTTTGCGCATTATCGAACCGCAATGACCACAGTTGACTGTCGGTTCTACATCAAATGAGAATGATTGCAAGATGACATCTCCGCAATCGCTGCAGGTGAATTGATATGTCGGTGACATTGCTTCCTTTCAGGTCGTTTGAATTTTGTGGAATCGGTGGAATCGAACCACCGCGCCGTACCCCGTGTATTGCGGTCCCCAGACATTCCTATCCCACTTGAAGAAAACGGAAGGGTAAAACTTCAAGTGAGAATCTTTATACTGGCTTTGCTCCTAGTTGACCTAACAGCGCCATCACTTCTGGTGAAAGATTGTTGGGGTCAATCGGTGCCGCGGGCGCAGGCGCTGGCTTTGCTGTTGCAGCGCCAAGATAGGCATTTGCTTTTGCAACTGCCGATGCATCGCCTGTGGCGTCAATGAGAATCCACGGCGCCGATTTGCCAGGCTTTGCAGTGCCTTGGCCAATACGTGCCAGAACCTTCTGGCCAGTTTTACTCTTGAGAGCATTGCGTAGCGCGACATTGAACCAGAGCAATGACGAATGCTCTTTGTTGGTATCAAGGTCAATCACGTTCACTTCAATTGCTTCTGCTTCTCCGTGAACTGTTGGGATGCCAGTCTTGTATTCAACTGGCGAGATGATAAGAAGGTGATTGGCAAGGTCTGCCACTTTCACCGTCTCTGTTGCATTACTTGGTGCAGCGAAGGTCATTCCCCCGACTCCATTTCTGTTAGTTTGTCTGTTCTAACTCTATTCATTGCATCTTCTTCATTGTTTTTTACAATGTCGTTGATTGTTTGTTCGTTCTCATAATAAATAAGACCAATGGGAACTCCTTTGAGTCCCAAGCATCTAGCGACGAAATATAAAATGTTCTCTTTCCACGTGGGCAAAGTTTCAACTATCAATTTACGCGATGGTGTCGCCATTGCAACCTTTCGATAAGTCTTTGCTAAATGGTAGGAAGTACGGACACCAATTGCAGGTCCGTGTGGGCGCCGACGGTATCACTGTCAGCATCGCAGGGTTGGCTTCTACATCTACCGTTGAAAGTAAGGTGTATAGGTCATCAATGCGAGAGAGCGCTTTGAGCGCTACTGATTCATCATAATCAAAGAGTTCAACGTGCATATCATCAAGTGAACCCGATGTTGGCAGATAGACCAATCCAACTTTGTTGACGGTTGCACCTGATTGGGCTTTGCCGTAACCATAAAGTTGAATCTGCACCTGCTGCTGGATTGTCGCGCCTTCGCTGCGACGCTCCTTGAGTTGATTGAAACCGACAGTTTTCCAATCTAAGACAATGCCACGAATTGAATCAAATAAATCAATCGTGCCTGCAAGGTTTGAACGAATCTGAACCTTCTGCTCAACTTCGTAACCTTCAAGTTTGCCAAAGACTTCTGCTAGGTAGGCGTGAATGGCAGTGCCAACTTGCGCCGCCCAAGAACTGCTCCCACTTTCGTTAGGCTTCTCCCAGTCCAAGAGTTTGTATGCAAGTCGGCGACTGCATTCGTGTCCGATTTCAGATGGCCCGATAGCAATTTGTTTTCCTCTTGGTGACCAAATACCCGCTTGAGTAATCAGTTCACGCAGTTGGTTGCCAAGTTGCTGCCCAGGCGTTGAAATACTAGCAAAGGTCATTCATCATCCTCATCTTCATAAATTTCTTCATCAGGAATTGATGGAGTAATCGGGTCAATCCACGGGTTGACAATACTCATTGACCATCAACCAATGAAAATCGGCGAGATTGTTGAACAACTTCCAGCATCTCAATTACTTGTGGTGGCAGAATTTCACGGGCGCGTTTGGTATCAAATCGCCGTGATTCAATCTGTGTCCAGCGAACAACAGTTTGACCATTGTGCAAACCTTCTTCACAGTCACCCAGAGCATTCTCCAGGTGACTGCGAGCGATGTCTGCAACTTCTTGCCACTCTTTAATCTTGACTAACGCTTCACGGTATTGCTTTAGCCATTGGGCGGTGTTGTCATCTAAGACTTTGACACCCTTTTCTATTTGCATTGACATAGTTTCCCCCTAGTCAGTTTTAGTACCAACGATTGCGCTTGAAAAACTCCCAGGCGGCACAGGGGCCACCAGAGCCATATTTTCTACCGATATACGCAAGTGTTGCTACGGTTTGAGCCACACCAGATTCAGAATGTTTCATTCCAAGATTCTGATATGTACCTTCAAGCAATTGCCCGATTCCTCTGGCACTACTTGTTGGATTCTTGGCCTTGGGATTCCACGCGGATTCCTTACCGACCAATTTTGTGAAGCAGGCGAACTGCTTCTTTGTGAGCAATTCCCGCGCTATCTGCTTTGGATTTACCTGCATCAAAGCAGGTGGGTCCTTGTAGATGACGGTGGCGGGAACTGCCATTTGTGGTGCAAAGGCAGCATTGACAAACAATGATGTCATTGCTGAAACCCCGATGATGATTGCGACTCCTTTGAGAGTCTTTCGATTGTTAGTTGTGATTGGATGTCTCCTTCTAATTTCACACCAGCACGCTTGAGAACAGTCGTCACATACGAATGTTCTACCTTCAGTGCCACTGCGATTTCTTTCGGTGTGCATCCCGACTTAAACATCACGCGAACCTTTTCCGCGTTGTTTGCTTTCGGAGCATTTGCATAACGAGCATTGAGCATACGTTTGCGTTGTTCCGTAGTGAAACCAGCCCAAATACCGCTGCTGATTTCATTGTCGAGTGCGTAGTCCAAGCACTCCTTTCGTTCGGTACAACTTTCGCACAGTGCGCGAATAGTTGGGAGCGACGTTCGCTCTTCTGCACGTGATTCGGGAAAGAAAATATCTGGATTCTCAATATCCCTGCATTTGGCTTCTGGTAGTTGAGGAAGTATGGGAAGGAATTCAAAGAAATTCACATCCTCTCCTTCAACCAAGAGTCCAAATCTTGAACCACGAAGGCCTTCTCAATGGAAGCATTTCTGCGTTTGATAACAACAAATGCAGGTGGCGCTGAATCCAAGCCACGCGCTTTGGCATAGTTTTTGGATTCAACAACCGCTTCTTCCCAGAAGGCTGGCAAAGTAATGGATTTGCGGTTCTTCAACTCAAGGATATGAGTCTTGCCCGCGATGATGGCAACAATGTCGCCTTCATCCTTCTGACCCGATAGGCGCAAACGCTCTGCTGATATTCCGTGAGAACGCAACCACTTGAGAACTCCCAGTTCAAAAGCAGCGCCTTTGCGACCATTCGGGTTAGCCATTACTTCACCAATTCTAATTTCACGGGCTTGTTGTTCTTTGCCCGATGTTCTTTGACAATCATTATGAGTTGCTCCGCCAGGGTCAGCGCCTCTGCCTCTGTCATCTTGCAAATCTTTGCAACGACATCTGGCATATCGGCACGGACAATATCTAGGCGGGCGGCGGCATCAGGGTTCTTGAGAGCATCAACGCTTGAGAACTCCTTCAGCCCTGCAAGGTCAATCAGGTTGACCTGTTCGGTGACATCTTCCAGCAGGTCCAAGTTGGCATCCTGCTCTTCTAGGTACAGGGCAAACTCCCCATCACCTGTAGCGTGGACGCTAAAGAGCGGCTCACGGTGTCTGGTCATTTGCGCTCCAATGCTTGCTTGATGCGCTTCTGCTTAGAATCCCACTGCTGGGCTTCTCTGATGGCTTCATCCATCGGGCTGGCATCATAGCGCAGAACCGCCACAATAACCCCTAGAATGCCCGCTAAAGCCCCAATCATCACTATCTGGTTCATTCGGACCCCCTTTCGTTTGCCCCAAGTATGACCCAGGGGACTGACAGCCTACGGGCGACACGCCGACGGTGGCAATCTGGGGTTGTATTGACAATCGTATGGATAGATGGTTCAATTCTCTTATTGGAGCCAAGCACAGTAACTCCAGGAAACGGAAGAAGAAAATGGCACAGGCAGTAGTTTTCAAAAACAAACAAAATAGTTACACGTTGCGTTTAGAAGCAGATAGCGGTTTAGCAATTGCAACTTATTTTTTCAATACACGCAATGAAGCAATCGCAAAAGCAATAGATTTCAATTACACCCCTGAAATGATTGTTGAGGTAAATGCATAATGAAAATCAAATATTCAGTTGACAGCACCCCACGTCCAGCAATCTTGGCTATGTGGCAAGATTCAACTCATCGCATAACAATTTTTGTTTATGAAAACCTTAGTTATGAAGTTATCCGCAATGGTGTAGTTCAACGATTCGATATGAACCACTGGTACATCAGACCACAAAGCGTTGTTAAGCACGTTGAAAATGATGTTGCTTCAGGTGTTTATCCAGGCGTTAGGAGAGTTGCATAATGAAGTGTTGCGACCATAGATTCATCAAGAAGTCTTGTCTCTGCCATAACTGTTCAGGCAATCAATGTGACTATTCAAAGGAGCAAAAATAATGCACAAAGGAACATACGTGAGTTATCGCGAAAGCAAAGATGGTCAGTTCTATATGTACGGTTATTACCCAACAGGCCATTCAGTTCAAAGATATGACATAGGTAAAATCACAACCCAGGGTTCTGAAGTAATTGAAACTATAAGAGGTTTCAAGAATGCTCTGCAATTCTTCAAACAATTACAGACAATGGAGACTCAACAATGCTAGACCTACTCTTTGGCACACACGTTGCTGGTTGGCAGGCGATGGTGCAGTTCTGGTTCTGGTTTTCAATCGTCGCATTCTTTGCAGTGCGCTGGATGAAAGGTAATATCAAATGAGCGCGATGGGTAATTATTATCTTGACCGTCAGACAGAAGCAATCCGCTATTTAGCAGCACAAGGCATTGATGAAGAATCTCTCTGGGATGCTGCAGAAGATAGTTACCATCTTGTGATTGGTCTTGCTGAAATGCACCGCAATAATGTCAGTATAGATACCATCAAGCGCATAATAAGCGAAGCAAAACTATGAGCGCGATGAGCAATCTACACGCAGAACTTTCCACTGCAATGACTCACGTTGCAGACAAACTCAATGAAGCAGTCGCCGATGGTTGGGGCGAAACAATGGAAGCCACCTGCCTAGTGGCAATTGAACTCTTGCAAGTCTGCGCCAATGCATTTGAGCAGATTCGCACTATGAGTGAAAAGGTGGCAGAAGGTGGAAATTAGGCGCTGTCAGCGATGCGGCCAGATTGATTGGCAGCAAGGTTTTCATATTCCGTGCAAATGTAATCGAAAGGAGAAGAAGTGAAGAAAATCAGGTCCGTGCGTGTGTCAGATGTGCTGTGGGCAAAAGTTCAGGCTAAAGCCAAGCAAGAAGATAAAACTGTCAGTGAAGTAATCGTTGAACACTTGCGTGAATATGTAAAAGCGTAAGAGACAAAGAAGAACCCCTACACGGGAAAGGTGGCCGTGTAGGGGTTTTCTTATCGCTAGGGGATAAAGACTATTGCTGGTCCTGCTTGCGTTTGATTTCAGCGAGTTCGGCGGCAATGCTTGCATATGCTGCCAAATCAATGAAGGTATCATCTTTAGAGTATTCGTGATTTTGTTGCAGTCTGGCAATCTTTACCAACGCCATACAAATTGAAACCTGCATTGGCGAAATCTCTGTCCCAAGATAGGCAGACCACAAGACTGCAATTCTTCTGTGATTCTCATACGGTGTTCCATAATCTTCTTGGCGGTCACCATACATCAGCCTTTCGGCTTCTTTGAGAACTTCCCCCCGTTTCATCAGACTTACTCCTGTTCTAAATCATCCACATCTGTGTAAAGCGCAATTTCAGTTTTCTCATTCTCAACACGTTGTGCATATTCACCAAGTCCAAGAGCAGATAACACGAATGCAACTGCTGCTTCAACTGGCATATCTGGTGAGAGCGCGGAAACTACCAGCGCAACTGCTGATGATACAAATGCTGCAACACGTGCAGGATTGCGGTGAACAAATGACTTCAACTTTTCCATTCTTACTCCTTGAACTTAGGCTTACCAAATCCCACAATTGAGACTGGCTCTTGGCGTTTCAATTTCAATCGCTTGGTTTTCTTGTAGGTTCTGGTCTTGAAGGCAACCATACCGCCATTGCGCTGGTCACCTTTTGAATCGCCAGAAGTATTTCCTTCAATTGTATGGACGACGCCTTTGCGAGCCTGCACGCCGATGACAATGCCGATGTGTGAGATACGCTCAACCCCGTCACCTGGGAAGTCAAAGAAGGCTAGGTCGCCTGGCTCTGGCGTGGCGGTGGCGGCGTCCTGCCATTGATTGCGGGACTCGAACGCCTGCGCCCCTGCCTGGGTTGAAATGCAGTTCGGGATGCGCAGCCCTACCTTCTTGGCGCACCACATAACAAAGGAGCCACACCACGGCAGATAGTTGGCGCCCATCTCTTTGCCAAACTTTGTCTCATTCTCTTTCGGGCCTTCTACATATCCAACTTCAGCCCACGCGACTTGAATGAAATTGTCGCGCTGTGTCATTTCTTCTTGCGCTTTGATGGTGTTCCCCCAATGAGAATTGCATAGATTTCATCTACACGTGCTTCCAAACGATTTACTTGGTCTTTGATACTTGAGCCAGAATTAGGCTTGAGTTCTGCCAAATAGTGTTGGACTAGCCATTTGACCCCATAGGCAAATGAGCCAACAAGGGTACTGACTGCAACAGCAAGGGTTGCCATATCAAGTGGTGTCACGTGGTTTTCTCCTTCAGCAAGACCTGAATATCATCAAACAGGTCTATATGGTCATCAATCGTTCTTCGTATTGGAACAAGTTCCGTTACAAGGTCCATTTTCTAACTTCTTGATTCTTGCCGCCAAGATTGCATTCTCTTGTGCCATTGCGCCAATCTGTATTCTCATTGCTGCCAATATCTCATTGACATCAAGTTCTTCGTTCATTTATTCCCCCTTGAGTATTTGAACTTCTTTGTATAAATCCTGAATCAAAGCCAGCAATCCAGGAACAATCATTCTATCGTTCCACGATTCAACTTCGCCGTTTTCATAATCTGCAGCCACAGGATATACAGCATCAACTTCTTCTGCGATAAATCCAGGAATCAAAGCACCAAAGCGAGAATCAGATTCAGAGAGATAATCTTCGCGGTAAGTAAATGCGCGAACTGGTAAATCCAACAATTTCTTTGGGTCTAATTCATCAATATTACGAACTGGCGTGATATTTTCTTTATAACGCTCACTAGATGCAGTGCTTCTAGTAACACGGCCAAGTGAGATAGTAACGCGGCCATTGGCGGCATCGGTGACCGTTGTATGGTTTGGAGTAAATAGGTCACGTCCAGCAGTTACATCTAAAGTTGCATCAATACTTCCGCCAACATCAAGACCGCTGCTGTCAATCAATGCATAACGAGTAGTGCTTTGAGCAAGAGATATTGCGCTCGCACCAACATAAAATTGTGGATAAGAATTGCCAACAGGGTCTGCTGTTGCGCCATAGTGAATCATTACAGCACCTGAAGATGCTGGCAAAATATGACCATAAACGGTACCCAAGTATTTGAAATACATTGAGTTTGTTCCACCATCAAGAGTAACTGCAGTTGTTCCAGAAGATGTTTGAACAACAAAACCTGTTAGAGTTCCAGCGCTTAATTTGTCTGTGGTAATCGTTCCTGCAGCAATCTGTGTCGCAGTAATTGTTGCTGATGCAATTTGTGAAGCAGTAATAGTATTAGCGGCGATATTATCAGCAGTGATTGTTGCGGCAGCAATCTTTGCACCAGTGATAGTGCTGGCTGCAATTTGAGTTGCTGTAATTGTGCCAGTTGCAATATTTGATGCTTCAATTGTAGCCGCTGCAATTTTTGTTCCAGTGATAGAAGCAGATGCAATTCGGTCAGCATTGAGTGTGCCAGTTGAGATATTGCCAGCATTGATATTTGAAACCGTAACAACGCTTGCATCAATAGTTCCGCTGGTAATTTTATTTGCACTGAAATTTGCTAATGCATTTGTGCCAAGGTCATTAGCAACCCAAGCAGAACCGCTCCAGCGATAAATACGGTTGTCATCATCAGTATCAAACCAAAGGTCGCCAACAGCCGATGCCGCAGGCGCTGACGTCTGGCGAAATACTTTATTCTTGCCATCAGCCGTGGTCTGGGCTGCAGTGGCGGCGGCAGCGGCGGCGGTTGCTGCTGATTGTGCTGCTGCAATAGATGTGTCTTGAACAGATGTCCAAGCAGTTCCATTCCAAAAATATTGTTTGAATCCATCATCGGTGTCAAACCAAATGTCGCCAACTTCAGATGCTGTCGGTGCTGATGCCTGATAGAAGGTCTTAATTTTACTATCTGCAGTTGCTTGGGCTGTTGCAATGGCATTATCTTGAACTGATACCCACGCAGTTCCCGTCCAGTAATAGAGTTTGTTGCCATCATCAGTATCAAACCAAATATCGCCAATTGTTAAATCACCTGTGGGGGCAGTTGTTTGACGGTATATTTTATTTTTTCCATTAACAGCGGTTTCAATAGAATCAAAATTAGCAGCCAAGCCATCAGTAGTATCAGCGACAACAGGAATCACAGATGTAACAGTAAAATCAGCAGTCTGTGTGACCGTGATTGGCGTGTTAGTAATCTGTGGACATAATGGCATTATCTGACCCCTAGATTGTTATTGAATAAGGATTGATGGGCGATGTGTGGAATGAAACTCTCCAGTCATCGTTTGTAATTTTATGGTTCATACCTTCAATCACAAGGTTGTATTGCAAGTTGCGATTGTCAACTGTTTCACGCTTTACACTTACCTGGTCGCCAATTTCACAGGCTAGGAAATCAGGATAGAGAACTCCAAGATTCAAAGCGCTGAAATCAATCTGCTTTGCATAAGTCACAGGTGTTGCCTGTTGGCGTGATTCATACAGCGCAAGATTGGTACCAGAAGTTTCACTCAAGATAGGCGCATCAAAACGCTTTGATGTAAGACCATAAGCATCTCTGCTTATCGTGTATGTGGAAGTGACCGTGGCACTGGCGCCACGGTCCACCACAGCCTGATTGACCACATAAAATGTTCCAGGGTCAACAACAAGGCCTTGGTAATCCAAAGAATAGGCATCGCCTTGGTCGCTAAAGAGCAACTGAGTTGGTCGTGAGAATTTATCTGACAGTGGCACCAATGTTGCAACGCCAGAGCGAGAAATGTAAAAGCGCCCAGCAATAGAGTTGACTGCTTGATAAATCATCTGCAGACAGGATTTTCCTTGCACTGTCTTTTGCATCGTCACAGTACCTGTCAGTGAGCGAGCAGTAGCAGACCAGCCAGCGTAATCAAGCATTCTTGTAACGCGAGATGCGGCTGTCTCTTCAAATTGTAGCGAAGCCAAGACTGGTGCTTGTGCATCGGCGATATAGCCAAGACCATCAACAAAGTTCATTGTGACAGTTGGATAATGACCCTGATTGACAACACTTGATTCTAAGAATCCTTGATAAATCGTATAACCAGTTGATGACCAGGTTGCCACAATGCGCATCTGAAGTCCTGCTTTGAGCAATCCTGCATATGGTCCTGATGAATTGTCTGGGTCGTAGGCACCAGAGTAATTGTTGAAAATTACAGAAGCAGCGCCAGCCTGTGCCAATATGTCATATTGTTTGCGACCACGACGAATGCTTGTTTCCAAGACATCGCCTGCTGTCACAGATGTCCAAGTAGAACTAATAAAAAACTGCACAGCAATTGACGGCGCTGTTACCCCATTATAGTTTGCCATTATTCAGGCCTTGTTCTAAAGAATCCGCCGCCAGCGCCTGCGCCACGGTATCTTTGTAACTTATTCAAACCGCTTTCAATTTCTACAACAACATCATCTTGAGTGATGTATGGAGTGTTGACATTGACTTTGACTATTGGATTTCCTGAACCTGATATGACATTGCCAGTTGCAGAACCATCGCCTTGAGCGGCAAGTGAGACTGTTGGAGCGTTAGCAATTGCCTTTTGACGCTTTAGATTAGCGTTAATAGCAGCAGCAGTTGCTTTTGCTTCAATTTCTCCAGTCATTAAAGTTAAACCATACTTCTTAAGCATTGCATTGACAATCTTTTGCTCAATTGTAAGTTCTTTTTTCTTGGCATTATTGAGTTGATTCTGTGCATTGAGTAATGAGTTAGCCAGAAGGTTGCCACCACCTGTAGTTCCACGTGTGCGCATACCACGAACTGCTGTTCGACCACGTTCTGAAACTGAAGAACTACTACCTGCTAAGGCTTGAGCATTTTTTGCTCTAACTTCATTGCCTGCATTTTTAAGAGCAATATAACCACCAGTAAGAGCAGCAGCACCACCAATAAGGGCAAGTGCGGCAGTTGCCGATGCAACAGAAGCGCCGCCTGTGGCGTATGCTGTTGCAACAGCAGCAAGACCTGCTGATGTTCGCAAGGCTGTGAAGGCTGCAGTTAATTTACCAATTACAGTTGCAAATGCTGCAACTTTACCAACAGCGAACAATCCACCAACTATAATTGCAAAGGTTTTGACAAGACCTATGTTGTTTGAAATCCAATCAGAGAATGAAATGGCAATGGCAATTAGATTTACTGCTGCTGTGCTGGCATTGCTAAATGCTGTTGTCAACTTCTCGCCATTTGCAGCAATCCAGGCTTCTACCTGTGGCAAAACTTTTGTTTCAATAACTTTGGCAAATCGCTCTATGACTGGAAGTAATTGATAACCAAGAGTTTCAAGGATTTCACTATAACGAATGCGAAGAATTGCCAATCTAAATTCTAAAGTATCTGCTCTAGTTGCAGCCGCACCTGATGTTATTGCTTCAACTTCTTTGAAGATTTTAACTAAATCTTTTGATTTTATAGTAGTTAGGTCAATGCCTTTAACCAAATTTTGCAAACCACGGAAGTTACCTTGTAAGGCTTTTGTAATTGCATTTGTCGCACTGTTTAGGTCGGCACCAGAAAATGCTGATACATCTAATGCAGTTCCCAATAATTGCTGGGCGCTAGCGACATCGCCAGTGACTGCTGCGAGTTTGGAAAGAGCAGGGCGCAATTCGTCATCGGCAATGCCAACTTGCAATTGTAGTTTTGAAATGTAACCTTCAACAGATGCAATGGCAGCATTAGTTGCACCAGTGGTATTGCGTAGGCTGTTGGCAAGAAGCGCTTGGCTCTTCTGGTCTGCCATTGCAGCCTGCACTGCATCTTTGCCAATCTTTACAGCGAAAACACCAACAGCGGCTGTAACAGCAGCAAAGGCCCGTACTGCATTTTTGCTGAAGTTATCAAAACTCTTGCCAAGGTTGGCAATATCTTTTTTAGCGGCTTTGGAACCCTTATCAGAATATTGGGTTATGATTCGCGCTACTACTGCGCCAACTGCCATCTCTAAGCCCGCTCTCTATTCAAATGTCTCTGTAATTCTGCTTTTGCTTCATCTAAAGCCCGCTTCACATTGGCTTCAATTTTAGCGCGGTCTTTATCAACAACGCGCCAGACCAAACGTGATGCTGGTTTGAATCTTGCAGATAAGGTTCGCATAAACTGGTCGCCTTGCCTTCTGCCAGTTGCATTCTTGCCATTGTTACGGCCAGCAACTTCAAAAATTGCTCCAGCGGCTGATTTGTTTATCAAAGCACCAGCGCTGGTTGTGTAATCGGCGCGAACTTTACCTTGTGCCTTACTTTTACGAATACCAGCAATAACTTCGCCAGTATTCCAGGCAGGCCATCCAACACCGCCACGGGAACTTCTCTGAGGGTTGGCAGCGTTATATGGCCGCCAACCGCTCATTGGAGTATCTGTTTTACCGTTACCGATGCCACGTGCGATACCGTGTGCATCTCGTTCTGCATTAGCAAGTTCCGTATTGATAACTTTATTGAATCGGCGAACAGCGGATTTATCAAATTCTTTCAAAGCATCAACTGTCTCTTTGATGCCAGTGAGAACTATGACTTCATCTGCCATTTTTCTTTGCCCGCTCCTTCAAATAAATTCCTATTGCTTCCAAGATACCTTCAGGGGCATCAAGCAAGGCAACAGGAGAAATGCCTGTCTCCACCGCAATTGCTGCAACCGTATAGGTCAGGCTTTCGCGGTGGATTCGGAATTTGGGTCGGCGTCCAACTCTGCATTGAGAATTGTATCCAAATATTCAGGACCAAATGGCTTCACAATGACGCCATTGACCTGCTGGGCTTTCCAAGCCAACCAATAGATGTGTTCAATTTTTTGCTCTTCACCTATAAGTTTTGGAAGCCCTTTACCAAAGTTTTGCTCAAATGCGACAATGATTCGTGGTGTTAGTTTGTACACCTGTTCATTACCATCACTTGTTTTTACTTTTATTGCTAAGCCATCCATTGTTTCCCCCTTAGATTATCAGGATGTTGCTTTTGTAATTGCGCCAGAAATCGGCCAAGTGACCGATACGGTTGCGAGTTCTCCAACGCTTCCAGATACTGATTGCCATTCTGAAATTAGCGCTGAGAATGAGTAGGAAGGATTGGTTGCAGATGTAGCACCGCTGGTTGGCTTTACAGTCATTGCAACTGCTGTACCAATCTTTGTTGCTGCATCGCTTGGATAAATCAAGGTTTCAAGAGCGCCAGAAGCAAAGTCCTGGTTGAACTCAAGAGTGATTTGGTTGTCACGAAGGCCAGCAACACGGGTGCGGCTGGTGTTTGACATACCTGTTGTTTCCACAACATCGAGTGTTGAGGAAAGAGTCACGGATGTGACATATTGCGAGATGTCAGTGCTTGCCAACACCACATACGCATCAGTTAAAACAATACGGGCCATTTACTTATACTCCTTTTGTGATAGCGCCTGAAATTGGCCAAGTCACACTTGCAGTGGCCAATTCTCCCACAGAACCTGACAACTCTTGCCATTCTGAAACAAGAGCAGTGAATGTGTAGGAAGGATTTGTTGCAGATACTGCTGCACTTGTTGGCTTTACAACAACGGTTGTTGTGCTACCAAGAAGCGGATAAATTGTTTGCTCAACCGAGGATGTTGCAAAATCCTGGTGGAACTCTAGGGCTACGGAATTGTCAGCAAGACCAGATACACGTGTACGGCCTGCTGCGATTGTGGAACTGAATGCGCTGGTGTCAATAACATCTTCTGATGTTGAGATTGTCACGCTGGCAATATGGTCTGATAGGTCAACTGAGTTGATAACTATAGATGCATCAGTAAGAACGATGCGTGCCATTATTTAGTGTCTCCTTCTTGTGTCGGTGCTGCTTTCGGTGTTTGTGCTGACACAAGATGGCCACCAGCAATGAGTGCTGGAATGTTGCATCCTGCTTCAAGCAGTTCTTTATCGGATACTGACTCACCTTTGGCCTTTAGAGCAAAGCGGTCAGAATTTACTGTGTAACTCATTATTCTCCTTGTCCCCAGACGGTTAGCCTGTAGCGGTAAGACAGATATTCCACATCTCCTGCAAGATATGTTCCAGATTCTGCTGATGTCACACGCAAGGTGTTGCAGGCACCGCCAAGTGTTAAATCAGATTCAATTGCTGCTTTGATTGAATAATCACCAGAGCCAGTCAAATATTTGTCTAAGTTATCTTGCGCAGTTCTTTCAGAGAAGCGTTGCACAAGAACATAGACATCCAAGTTGGCCTGGTCTAAACCACGGCTATTGTTCAAATCAAAAGTAAAATCTAACTGACCTATGACAGCGCAAGGTGGCTGTGGCAAGTCAGGCATAATGTCGTATGAGCGCAGACCTTTGATTGAAGATAGATTCTTCTTGATGCCTTCTCGTACTTCACTTGGCTTCATTTGGCCATCCAGGAAACTTTACGGAATGGTCTGCATAGGAGTTCAACATCTGGGTCTAGGCGTGAGCCAAGTCTGACAGTTCCTAGTTCTGGAGTTCCAGCCACACCAAATGGCGACTGGCGACGAACAAACAAACGCGCAGCCTGTAATTTGCAGGCCATTTGAATTTCGTGTGGAACTGAGGACCATCCCCATACTGCTTTGACGCGTACCGATTGAGGAAGATTGAATGGGAAGATATAGGCACCGATTGCGAGCAATCTTGTGTAAGGCCATCCGCGACGTGGATTATTGATTGGCTCAACCATATAGTCTGAACTTGCCCACACTGTTGTGTATAACTGGTCAAAGTTATCATCAGTTGCAATCTCGCTGATGCTGATGAAGTCATCAGTATTGGTTGTCCACCAATCCTGTGCGGTGTAGTAGCGAGTCACTGGTGAAGCAACGGTTCCATCTTTGTAAAAGAATCTGCCCGTGTAGTCGTCAATCATCCGACTTGAAGCCATAATTGCTGCTTCAAGCGCAGTATCATCCTGAATATCTTCAATGTTCAATGATTCTTTCAGGTCTGACAGTGTGCAGTATGCGTTGATTAGTGCCACGCTTTTTCCTCTTCTCTGCCTTTGGAGCAACTGCCCGTTCTAAATCGGGGGTTGCAGTTGCGGTTTGTTTCCGCCAAAACTTTATTCTTTCCACGATAGGTGATGTTCCTCTGATAGCCAATAAGACTTTTGATGTGGCAATACCGCTCCAGTGTGAACATAGATTGGAAAGCCTAATTGTCTTATACGACGGGAAAACAGCAAATCTTCACTAATCCAATTGCCTTCAATTGGACCATCCCAGAACCAGCACCAATCTTGGCCTTGATTAGGGTCTGCTTGCTCTCGCATCTTTTCTAACACGCTGCGATGAATCAAAACACATCCAGTGCCACAGGCGTCAATTTCAAACAAACGATTCTGGTCATACTTGAAAAGCGGCAAGAATCCTTCAGGTGCATCTTGAAAGATTGCTGGCACAGGCTTTGGATATAAATGTTTGTGTGCATCAAAGGCTGCAAATACTAAACCTGATACAACTGGTCGCTCTTTATCGTGAGCGGCTTGAATCAAAATATCAAATGCTTCTGTGGTGAGTTGTTCATCAACATCAATCAACAAAAGCCAATCAGAATCTGTATTGTCAAGAAATGCTTTCACCACACGATTGCGCATCTTTGAAAGCAATCCAGAGCCTTTGATTCTGACAAATGGCCCTAGTCTGTCGCGGCGGTCTTGGCAGAGTTGAAACATCCGATATGCCCACGCCGCATTGACGGTGCCTGGGTCGCAGGCGCCGATTGAAACCTTATGTCCTGTTTTCACTGAATCCCCCGATTCGTTAGGAAGTGTAGGAGCGGGCAAGTCGGGGGATTCCTGCCCGCCCCTACACAACTATTTAGTTGTTCGTTCTAACTAGAACGATGGTGCAACTAGACCAGTACCGCTGATGATTGAAGCGGCCTTTGGATAGCGCTCTGCTGTGAAAGCACCAAAGCCATAAACAACAGTCTTGATGGTTAGGCTGCCAGGGGCAGTTGCATCAAAACGGAGTGAGAATGGTGAACCTGGTTGCTCCCAGAGATGCATTTCGCGGGCATCAACAAGATAGATTTCATCTTGGTTGGTTGCTGCGCCGTAGTTTGTTGCTACGTTTGCATCTGTGATGATTGGGAGTCCAAGTAGTTGATAACCACTGTTTGCGTACTGTGCAACACCTGCGCCAGTTGAAACTGCGTTCTGTGGGCCACCTGCAGTTGGAACAACTACTGGGCGTCCTGCAGTATCAGTTGCAGCGAGCAAGAATGCTAGACGGCGTGGGTGCATAATCCAGTGAGTTGGTGTTGTGAAAACATTGCTCTGAACTTGCTGTAGAGCATCTGCCAACTTTGGATATAGCAATGCAACAGTTGGTGTAGTTGCAGTGAAGGTGATTGCGTTTCCACCTGATGCGCGGATTCCCTTGAACTGGCCATTTGAGCCTGTTCCATTGAGAACCTGTGAATCAAGTGTTGTGTGCCAGGAGCGGATAAGGTCAGCGATAACGAATGTATCAATGCCTGTTCCACGCTCAATTGCTTGGCGGGATAGGTCTTGCTGTCCAGCGATTGTGCGTACTGGAACGCTGAGAAGTGTGTCATCAGCATCTGTTTCAGAAACAGCAGTGTTCTGTGTTTCCTGGATTGCTGTTGAAGTACCAGTCGTCATACGGCTGATTTCAAGTGACATACCAGCAGCAGGAAGAACCATCTTATTGGTTGCGAAATCTGCTGTTGGACGACCTGCACGTGCCAATGGCGCAGCAAGGTCAACGAGATATTGTGGAACAACAAGTCCAGCGAAGTTGGATGTATCTACATCGCGACGCTCAACTGATTCTTCCTTCATGTGGCGAGCAAGACGCTCTTGTGCGGAATAGTCTCCGCGTACTTGTGCATTGAACGCATCGCGAACAAAGGAAGTTCCATTGTCTGCGCGATATGTGCGCTCTTCACGCACGATTGAAGTTGAAGCCTTTGGAAGAGCATCTGCAACAACAGAACGTGCTTCTGCTGCCTTTGCATCTGCTGCTGCCTGTGCAGTCAACTTCTCAATCTTTGCGTCGAGTGAACGTGATTCTTCTACGAGAGCATCAACCTTGACGGTTTCCTCTGCTGTGAGGTCTGTGCGGTTCTCTGCAGCAACTGCATCAAGAACTGCATCCATTTCAGCCTTCACTGCATCACGGCGCTCAACAACTTTGTCTAGGTAAGACATTATTGAGTTCTCCTTGTGAGTGTTTGTAAGGGTCCGAGGTGGTGGCGTAGATATTTCACGGCGCTCATTGAGGGTGTGAGTCTCGCTCCGACTTCGTATCTGTTCGTTTGAACAGAAATCTATTTATTTGCGTTGATAATTGCTTTCGCCAAACGAAGTGAGATTGTTCTGTTTTGTTCTTCGCTTGGTGCTGGTAGCGCATCAATTGCACGAAGTTCTGATGCTTTGTGTCCAACAAGAACTTCTGTTGCTTCCCAACCATCACGAACTTCGCGATAGACGCGAATGAGAATTGCTGGGTCATCTTCTTCAGCGGTGATGGAGAAGTCAGAGTCTGGAATTCCAAGAACTCCTTCTCTCATTACGTGTTCGATGCGGCCACGTGCGGTTCCGCCTGATGAATCCCATTCTACAAAATCACCGACGACATCAACGGCACGTGAATCTTCTTCTAAAACATCTTCTACATCTTCTGGTTGTTCAACATCTGATGGTTCTTCAGGTTGTACACCAAGAAGCATTTCAAGCATTGATTTGCCTTCGCCAAGGTATTCATAAGATTCATCAATCTTGTCTAAAATTGCTTGAACTACTATCAAAGATTCACCAGTTACTTCGCGGCCTTCTTTGATTGCCTGCAAAGCCTTCTTGATATGTTCGCGGGCTTCAACTGATGTCGTTGGGTAGGCAGGATAGGTGACAACTGAGACATCGCCATCTGCCAATGAAACTTCAGTCAGTGTGCGCTCTGTCTTATCCTTGCTCCAGTTCTGACGGATGACGCGGAAAGCAAAACTCATTTGGTCAACATCGCCGCGTTGAACAAGGGTATAGATGTCGCGGGCTTCTTGTGTATCTGCAAGTTCTGCATCAAAGCGAAGGCCACGCTCATCTTCAGTAAGTGACAATGTGCCATTCTTGGTGCGAGCCAATGGCAATCCTTCGTGATTGATAAGAAGTCTGACATCAGGCATTTCGGTAAGTGTCTTACGGAAAGCACCAGGTGCAATTCTCTCTTTGAATGGTAGTGGCACGCTGGCATCGTTGAACACTGCAGCGTATCCTGACAAACGCATCACGCCATCTTCTGCTTGGCGTGCTTCCACATCCTGCACCACATATGTGCGGCGTTCTATTTTCTTCATTTTGCTCCTTGAATCGGCTTCAGCATCCAGCGCGTCAATCTTGCGTTGCGCCCAGTTTTGCGCTCTGTCACTGAAGTTGGAATCGCCGCCCCAGAGAAGCCAAGCAACTAAGCCTGCTCCTGGATATTCAGCGTGCGAAGGGTCACTGTTTTTTGGTGCCTGTCCGTCAACCTTATGGCGGGCAAACCACGGTGCCATTTTGCGCACCTTGTTTTCTGAGATTCTTCCTGCTGCCATATCGCGTGCTTCACGCTTGGTGGCATCAGTTAAGCCATCTCCCCCAAAACCTTCTTCAAGATATTTCAAACCACGTGCAGCGTTTTCACGAACAAAGGAAGGAGCAGATAAATCAACTGCTCTTATTTCTCCACCTGGTTCCATATCTTCAGAAATTGAAACTGCAACCATCTGGTCAATCGCATCTTGTTTATTTGCGTGACATCCAATGGTTGTGTACGAACCATCTGATTCTTCTTTTACTGCTGCCCACCCATCGCAATCACCTTGAGAATCTGAGATGTAGTAAGGCATTATTTGACCTCATATACAGATTCAGGATTTGCAGGGTCAATTGTTGAGACTGCCTGCAATTGTGTTGATGGAACTCCAGTGTGCTTGATATTTGGCATCTCCAAAGCCTTGAGAACTGCTGCTGGGTCAAAGCCAACTTGAACAAGTTGAGCAATGATTTCAGCACGCAACTTCATACCAACTTCAGGTGCATCTGCAGCATCAATATTCTGCAATGGAACACGGTATTGGTCGCCTGCTTCGCCAAGCGGTGCTAAATCTTCTACAGCACGAACATCGTTGAGTGAGAGGAATCCTTCACGAAGTCCTTTTGTGTAAGCGTCATAGCGCTCAAGAGTTGTGCCACGAAGTAGCGCATCAAGATTGAACTTGATAAAACCATCTGATTCTGGAAGTAGCGGAGAGAGAGCCTGTTCAATGCGCTCCAACAATGGACGCAATGAGTGTTGCACGAACGATAAGTTCTGTGCTTCAACTGATGCAAATGACATTGCACCAGCAACAGGATGACCCAAAAGCGAAATAGGAACGCGGAATAGGCGGGCTATTTCCTCAACCCCAAAGCGTCGTACTTCAAGCAATTGGGCATCGGCAGCGTTCAAGGTAAGCGGCTTGAAAGACGCTCCACCTGTTAGCACACCGATTTTGCCCGCTCTATATGGGCCAGTGTGAGTGATATTCCAATCGCGAGCCAAGTCATCAACTTGCTCTTGCGTCATCTCACTTGGCGTTTCGATAATGCCACCAGGGTTGGCAGCATTTCCAAAATATGAAGCAGCATAAACTTCAGCGGCCATTGCAGAACCAAGAGTTACTCTGGCTGCGCCGATTGGACCTAGACCAAGTAATTGGCCAGGAAGTCTAAATAGTGGGATGTGAACAATTTCATTTGCGCTAAGTTCAAATGAGAAGTTTCCATAATTATCACGGACAAAATAACGAATAGGTTCTCCAGCAATCGGACGTTCAACACGAACATCGCGAGGATTGAGAACATAGAGTTCAAGAACTTCGCCCATTTCATCCATAACTTTGAGGATGAAAGCGTTTCCTTCTAAGTTCAAAGAAGCAATGATTTGTTCGTAGAACTCAAGACGTGTGGTGCTTGGGTTTGGATTATTGACCCAGTTTGGTGTCTCGCCATAAACAGCAGCGTAGGAAATACGGTTGCGACCACGGCGCACATATGCACCTAATGGAAGTGAGGAAATCGTGTCGCCCAAGAGTCGAACGCAGGCATACACCGTTGACATACGAACTGCTGTTTCAGAGTTGACGTCAACTCCTGCAGGCGATGCATACGCTGGTCTGCCTGGAATCAATGGTTCAACGAACTGATTCTGCGCACGCTTTTCACCTGCTGCGCGAAGTCTTTTAGATAGACTCATTGCCTGCCTTTTCTGCTAAGTGATACCAACCGTCATCCCAGAGGGTTGACAGTCTGAGGAAGTAATCTTCGTACTCTTTGGCGATAACATCTAAGTTGTATCTGCCAACAGAATGTTCTCTGATTTTCTTTCGGTCTAGTTCTTTGACCTTTTCGGCTGCATCCATAAACTCTTGCAGCGTTCTGCAACGGTAGCCTGTTAGACCGTTGATATTGTTTTCAGTAAATGCTCCCCAATCGGTTGTGATTGTTGGAGTACCACAGGCTTGGGCTTCAATCACCACGTTTCCAAATGGCTCAATGTAGAGAGTTGGAGCAAAGGTTGCGATTGCACCGCCCATTAGTTCTGCCCGATGCTCTGGCCCCACTGAGCCAACAAACTCTCCATATCCTGATTGTTCACCAGGTCCTGCAAGGATAAGTCTTTTGCCCAATCTTTCGCATACTTCTTGAGCAATGCGAAAACCTTTGCGTTCAATCAAGCGACCAATGAACAGGTAATAGTCGCCATCACCTTTGCCAAGTGGAAACATCTCTGGCTCTAGGTACCCAGGAATCACAGTGTCAAAGAATTGACCATCAACTGCTGTTGGGTTTTTGTGTCCTGCATAGATGCTATGCATCCAGGCGTATGATTCAAAAACGCGAAACTTGCTAAAGACACCGCCATAACCAACGCCAAATTCAACGCTGATGTGATTGGGGTATTTATCAGCAATCTCTTTATGGGCATATCCGCCAATGAGACAGATAAAATCTTGCGGCTGGATATGGCTTTGCATCAGCCTAATCACATTGGTGTTGAAGATTCTCCAGTGCAGAGCATTGGTATCAAAACTTGCCGATGTGTAGTGGCCGTTGCCAACTGCCTGCGCCCGTCGCTCTTCTGAGATACAGGTAATGAGTTTTGTAACTGGCGCATCAACCTTTTCGCCAGCGTACAAATAAACTTCGTGACCAAGGCTGGTCATCATTATGCAAAAGCGGCGCACCTTCTCTGTGAAAGCACAACCGCTAAATTCTTTTGTTACCTGCGTGTGTGGCAGGCTTACTACGTGAAATCTCATACATCCCCCGATGTTTAGATTAGATTGACCAAAGACCTTGTGCGTCCTGTTGAAAGTTGTGTGTACACCTGTGTGGTTGCAACACTTGAATGACGCATCAAATCTCTGACTGCTAGTAAATCACCACCTGATTTTTCAAGCATCGTAGTGGCAAAATAATGTCTGCAAGCGTGAAAGGTTTTCTTGGGTATGCCAAGTCTTTTCATTTCCGCTGATGTTTTCTTTGTCAGGCGGTTTGGCGATACTGTCCACAATCTGCCATTTGTATTGTGGGCAAGGATTGTTTCAGCCACAGTCTTTGCAACTGGCACTGATAGGTCAGTGCCGCCTTTGCCTGCAATGCGTAGAACGTAGCCATCTTCAGCCTGCTCTAAATCAACCCCACGAAGGTTGGCAACTTCCATTGCACGAAGGCCAGCCATACATCCCAAAATGAACCAATCGCGCATTGGCTGCCTGGCTTCTGTCATCAGCATCTTGGCTTCGTTTGGAGTTATCGGATGTGGCAGGCCACGCGGTTTGCGCACATTGGGTAAATCTTCAATTGAGTTGTTATCAATCAGGCCCATCTTGCGCATTGCCTTGAATGTGGAGCGTAGGCGGGCTGCGTAGGTGCCTTTGGTCGAACTTGCATTGACTCCAAGCAATAGGCGCTGGAAATCATCCACGGTGGCATTCTGGGGATGTACCCCCAAGCGCATCAACATATTCCAGTCGTTGCGAAATAAGGCCATTGAATAGCCTTGTGTTTTGTACCGTGACTCTAATTTCTCACGGATTACTTCTAACGGTATTTCTTCCATTCCGTTAGATTATCAGAATTCTACGAGATTGTGCCGTTTTCTTTGGCGGCTTCTAGTTCATCCCAAGTGCTTTTCAGCATTGAGGTATATTCGCCGTTGCCTCGGTCAATAATGACGTGTTCTACTTTTGTGCCGTCAGTTAATTCCACTTCAATGATTTCATAGTTCATTTTATAACTCCGCACTCATTCCGATGTAAGCAGACGTAGAATTGTTTGCTCTAATGACCATTAAATTTCCACTTGTCAATCCTGAAGCACCTGTAACGTTTACTGTGCTAGTCGTTGTTCCAGCATAATCCAGCGTCAATCCGCTTAAACTTGAGGAAACTGAAACAAAATCACCAAGCCCAAGATTAGCAAAATCAACCGATGATGGTTTGGTTCTCATTGGCACAGGATTATTAATTAACATTGTTGCGGTAGTTGTTGCCGTTGCTCTGCCCAAGCCAAATGGTTGATAACCGCTATCTCCACCTGCTCGCCAGTAATACCTCTGGCAAGCGGCTAACTCGCCTTGGAGTGTGCCTGTCGCAGTTTGGAAGGCGGTTGCTACTGAGCCTGCTTCAACCTGAACGCCCCAAAAATCAATAGTTGCATTTTGAATACCTAATGAGTTCGTGGGGGCGTTGAAATCTGTTCCTGCAGAAGTCCACAATCTAACATTAAGAGCATCGTCGTTTGCTGTTCCGATTGTTTTGCCAGAGATTGAGGGAACCGCAAAAGTTACAGAATATCTAGCCCAAGATGTAGTAATTGCTATTTTGCCACCAGCAGTTTGAACGTCTCCAGAAGGTGAACCGCCGCTTCCAAAAGTTTGAACTACGCTGACAGCAACGGACGGAGTTCCGCTTGATGCTTTTGCCCAGAATGATACTGTGATTGTCTGATTAGCAAATGTTCGGACTGATTCAATTGCTTGTGAATAAATAAATCTATCAGCCGCTGCCGACTGTCCGCTAATAGCACAACGCACAAAATTCTTGCTTTCGTAACCAGCAACAGGTGCAGTTCCAGGAGTGAAAGTTTCAGCCGAAAGAGTTAAACTACCGCCCGTTCTAGCAAATGTCCATCTATCAAAATTGTAACCAAATGTGGAAGTTGTAGAAGTAAATCCTCTTTGGTTAATGTTGAAATCACCGTTAATAATCTTATTCTTCCCAGCGGCGAAATTGCCTTGCCAACGAAGTCCCGTTGTGGCGGAACTATCTGCCAGAAGTGTGTCGCCGTTGTTGCCTACTGCGAGGCGAGCCTGTGTAGTGCTATAGGTGAATAGATCACCCTTTGCGGTAAGCGGCGAGTTCGCCGTTGTAGGTACGCGTCCTGTTGCCATTAGATTAGGCCCCCTTCAGTTTGTTTTGCTTGCTGTTCATCCCATACCGCTTTAGGCATAGAGGTAAATTCGCCATTACCTCGGTCTATGATGATGTGCTCTACTCCGTATAAATCGGTAATTATTTTATTATCCA
>Ga0315901_10001488_pt1 | contig 33929 bp, 28 predicted proteins | sample LakEriMetagenome_10_FD_203761 | JGI IMG/M metagenome (GOLD analysis project Ga0315901, IMG submission 203761) | Freshwater fungal communities from buoy surface, Lake Erie, Ohio, United States - Buoy 2 MA116 | ecosystem: Environmental > Aquatic > Freshwater > Lake | place: USA: Lake Erie, Ohio...
GCACGTTCGACCACCCGGTCGGCATCGATGCCGCGGCCATCGTCGGTGATGGCAATGCGGATCTCGTTGCCGGTCTGGCGGGCCGAGAGCATCAGCCGCCCGGTCGCGCGCTTGCCGGCGGCGGTACGTTCGGCGGGGGTTTCGAGCCCATGGTCGATCGCGTTGCGGACGATGTGGAGCAGCGGATCGCGCAGCAGCTCGATCATCTCGCGGTCCAGTTCGACCTGGCCGCTCTCGATCTCGAGATCGACCTGCTTGCCCAGCTCCGCCGCAAGGTCGCGGACCATCCGCTGGTAGGAGCCGAGCAGCGTCCCGATCGGCTGCATCCGCACCTGGGCCATGGCTGCCTGCATTTCCGCCAGCAGCGATGACAGGCGCCCGAAGTTGGCCAGCAGCGCCGGGTCGCCATCGTTCAGGCGCAGCTGCCGTTCCAGCTCGTTGCGCACCAGGATCATGTCCGACACGCCGCTCATCACCCGGTCGACCAGGCTGGTCGGCAGCCGGACCGAGCGCTGCGCCTCAAGTACCCGCGCCGGACGCCCCTCGCCAGCGGCAGTCGGCGTGGCTTCAGCCAGGAACGGTTCGGGCTCGATCGCGCCAAGCATGGCGATCAGCACGCCGTCGTTTCCGCCGGCAATGTCGTCCCCGGCGGCGACCTGTTCGACCATCTCGCCGATCCGGTCGATCACCGCGAGCACGGCATCGACCAGCCGGCTGTCAATCGCCCGCTGGCCGGCGCGGACCTGGCCCAGGGCGTCCTCGGCGGCATGGGCCAGAGCCTCCAGCCGGGGCAGGTCGAAGAAGCCGCAGTTGCCCTTCACCGTGTGGACAAAGCGGAAGATCTCGTCGAGCAGGGCGCGATCGCCGGGATCGCGTTCCCAGGCGACCAGCCCGCGCTCCAGCGCGGCGAGCATTTCGCGGGATTCCGCGATGAATTCGGCAATCAGGTCATCCATTGGCCTGGCGCATCCCCCGGAGCAGGCGGTGTCTGCCCCCGGCTATGCAGCAAGATAGTTAACCACCGGTTATGCCGCTGGCCGTTCACGCCTCCTTTGTTTTCACCAGCCCTCGCAGCCTCTTACCAACCATTAACCATTCTTCGTTAGCTTCCTTCCGGCATAAGAGTGGGGCCCGCATGTACCTCGACAAGATCACCCAAGGCGTTCCGATGCTTGATCAGTCCGCCGCGACGCACAGCGGCGAGCTGGCCGTGGGCTGCTCCGAAGCGGCCGGCCAGATCGAGCGCGCGACCGACCAGATGCAGCGCCAGATCTCTGACCTCGCCGAGCTTGACGAGGTCGCCTCCGCGCTCGAGCTGGACCAGCGCCAGATCGCCGAAGCTGCGGACGAGGCCCGGATGCTCTCCGCCCAGGCCTATGACCGGCTCGACAAGGGGACCGAGCGGGTCAACGCCGCCGTGGTCGAATTCCGCGCGATCATCTCGCTGATCTCGCGCCTGGGGGTCCACGTCACCAATTTCGCCACCGTGATGGAACAGGTTCAGCAGGTTACCAAGGGGATCGAGACGATCGCCCGCACCACCAACATGCTGGCGCTTAACGCCACGATCGAGGCTGCCCGCGCGGGCGAGGCTGGCAAGACCTTTGCCGTGGTTGCCTCCGAAGTGAAGAAGCTCGCCCAGAACTCCAGCTCCGCCGCCGAGGAGATCCGCACCGCCGTCTCCAAGCTGGTCGAAGAGGCCGCCGGCCTGGTGACCGAGATCCAGTCCGGCGTCGACCAGTCGAGCAAGGCCGAAGAGCGGCTGGAAACCGTCACTGCGGTCCTCGCCGAAACAACCCGCCTCGTCTCCCAGCTTGACGAAAGCGGTGAGCGCGTGGCCCAGGCCAGTGTCGAGGTCCATGCCAAGGGCCAGGCCGTGCGCGGCGCGCTCGATACCGTGATCGGTTCGGTGCGCGACAATGCCGTGCTGCTGGAGGCGACCCGCGGCAATGTGCTCCACATGGAGGCCACTTCCAACAAGCTGTTCAACGCGGTGATCTCCGCCGGGGTTTCCCCCCGCGATACCGAGATTGTCGAGCTGGCCGCCCGCGCCCGCGATGAACTGGTTGGCCTCACCGAAGCTGCGATCGCGCGCGGCGAGCTGACCCTCGCCCAGCTGTTCGATACCGATTACCGCCTGGTCCCCGGCACCAATCCGGAGCTTTACCGCACCGGCCTGTCCGATTGGGCGGATAGCCACTGGCGCCCGCTGTTTGACCGGCTGCGCACCACCCACGCCAGCGTGATCATGTGCAGCGCGGCCGATATGAACGGCTTCCTGCCGACCCACGTGACCGAACACTCCCGCGCGCCCATCGGCGAGCTGGCCCACGACACCCGCTATTGCCGCAACGGCCGCATCCTGCTCGACGAGATCGACAAACAGGCCAAGGCCAGCCAGGCCCCCTACTTCATGTCGGTTTACCGCCAGGAAGGCGATGGCACCAATTACGTCGTGGTCCGCAACGTCTACTCCCCCGTGATCATCCAGGGCCGCCGCTGGGGCGATTTCGAAGTGGCTTACCAGATCAAGGCTTAGGCCAGATCAAGGCTTAGGCCAGATCAAGGCTTAGGCCAGATCAAGGCCTAGGCCAGATCAAGGGCTGACCCCGCGCCGCGCCCATCCCCGGCGCAGTCCATGCACGCCCGGTGGACCACATGGACCACATGGACCACTGTTCTGGTCCAGAAAATCCGACCCGCCCCAACCCGGCGCGGCGGCACGGCGGAAGGTATCAAGCAGCGCCCAAGTAGGAAAACTGCACTTCTACAACATCGCCATCCCGATCGAGATCCGGCGGGCGGCTTCGACCACGCGGGGGGCGAGGGCCAGGAGGTCTGGTTCGCGCAGGCGGTTGGCGGCGCCGGTGACGGAGAGGCCGGCGAAGGCCTGGCCGTGCTGATCAAAGATGGCGGCGCCAACGCTGCTGCTGGCGGCGGGTGGCAGGCCGACCGAGATCGCATAGCCGCGCTCGCGGATCAGAGCCAGTTCGGCGCGCAGGGCCTCGGGCGGGACCAGATCGGTTTCCGACTTGCGGCGGAAGCGCGGCGTGGCCAGGAACGCGTCCTGCCGTTCAGCCGGGAGGTTGGCCAGCACGCACCGCCCGCCGCTGGACCAGCTCAGATCCCAGCTGGTGCCGGTGGGCAGAAAGATGTTGACGCTGTTGATCCCGTCGATCCGCTCGATCAGCAGGATATTGTCCCCCTGCAGCAGGCCCAGGTGGACCGTTTCCCCGGTTTCATGGCGCAGCGCGTCCATCACCGAAAGCGCGGCCATGCGCAGCCCGCTGTTGTGCTCTATCGCGCGGCCGCCGATCGAGATCGGCTTGATCGTGACCGACCAGCGCGGACGGGTGCCGCCATCGCGCTCCAGCCAGCCATAGGCCTCCAGCGCCAGCAGCAGGCGGTGGACCGTGGCCTTGGGCAGATCCATCCGCCGGGCAAGCTCGCTTGCGCCGATCGGCTGCCATTCGGCCACGCGTTCCACCAGGGCAAGCGCCAGCCCCACCGGGCGCATCGGCGCCGTTGTTTCATCCATATCCCGAGCCACCGGATCCCCATCCCGAAGCCAAAACCGTTGTTCAGCCCTGCCGCAGCGCATCGGATCACGTCGTTGCAAGTCGGAACCAATGTCTCGTTATACGGGACATTGTTTTGCAGCAAGAGACAATTGTTGACCGGGTGGGCATTCACCTTCACGCTCCCGGAAAGGGCGGTCGATTCGAGGGAGGCGTTACCTTCCCGGCGGGCCGCAACAGACAGTCGCCTGGGAGGGGACTGGCGATGACTGGCGGCGGACGAGCGGGGGCATCCCGGGGGGTCGTCGGCCTGATGTCACTGGCGGCCAAGCGTGCTGCCACCCCTCCCTTCGCGACGAATACTGGCTGGCGCCACCCGGCAGCGGCCAAACAGGAGGGAGATGACGCATGACCCGTTTCGAACTGACTCGCAGCCTGGCCGTGGCGCTTGCCGCCGGCAGCGCCGCATTCGCCGTTGCTCCGCAGGCCCTGGCCCAGACTGCCGGGGACGAGGCCGAGAGCGGCGGCATCGCCGAAATCGTTGTCACCGCGCAGAAGCGTGAGGAGAACCTGCAGGACACCCCGATTTCGATCGTGGCGCTGGGTTCGGACACGCTGGAACAGCGCGGGGTGAACTCGCTGGCCGATCTGTTTACGGGCAGCGTGCCATCGCTGCGCATTGCCCCGTTCCTGGGCCGCGCCTCGGCCGTGACGATCGGGATGCGCGGGCTGGTCCCGGTCGACGCCACCCAGGTCACCCGTGACCCGACGGTCGGCATCTATATCGACAGCGTCTATGTCGGCCGGGTTTCGGGCCTCGGCATGGAACTCTCCGACATCGAGCGGATCGAAGTACTGCGCGGGCCCCAGGGCACCCTGTTCGGCCGCAATACGATCGGCGGCGCGGTCAGCGTGGTGACCAAGAAGCCGACCGGCGAACTCGGCCTCGATATGCGCGGCGGCTTTGGCAATTATGACAGCCGGATGGTGGCCGCACACCTCAACCTGCCCGAAGTGGGCGGGATCAAGATCAAGCTGGACGGGCTCTACAGCGATCGTGGCGGGCTGGTGCTGAACCCCAACCCCAACTTCCTCGACTATGGCGAGATCCGCAAATACGGCTTCAAGGCCACTGCGCTGTGGGAACCGGCCGATGGCCTGTCGATCCTCTATTCCTATGACCAGTCGCACGACAAGTCGACCAGCGCCTACAGCGACATCACGGCCACCGACCAGGCCGCAGCGGTAAGGCCCAGCTTCATCACCCTGCGCGAAGGCCGGGTGCGGACCGGGCGCATCGGCGTGCCGGTGCTGCGCAACCCGCAAAAGGCGCGCGGCCACTCGCTGGTGGCGGAATGGGACGTGTCCGACAACCTGACCATCCGCTCGATCACGGCCTGGCGCGATCTCAACTCGGTACAGTGGGATCAGGATACCGGCGCGGTTACCTCGTGGGGGCCGGGCCGCGTGTTCGGACGGCTCAGCTATGCCCTGGTCGATCAGGACCAGTTCAGCCAGGAGCTGCAATTCGTCGGCGAAGCGGGTGATTTCAAGTACGTCTTCGGCGGGTACTACTTCAACGAGAACGGGGCGGACGAGGCGATCGTCTATTCCGCCGGGCGGCTCAATGCGACCAATACGGGGGTCGACCTGTTTGCCGCACCGATTGCCGATGGCGGCGTTGCCATCCCGGACCGGGCCGCACGGGTCAATGTTAAGTCGAAGGCGCTGTTCGGGCAGGTCACCTGGTCACCCTCGGCCCTCGCCGGGCTGCACATCACCGCGGGCCTGCGCTACACAGATGACAGCAAGGACGGCCGGCTCACCGCGATCCGCGGGGCGAACCCCAACCTCAACTTCGCGTTCAATTCCAGCCGCGTCGATCCGATGGCAACCATCGCCTATGACTTCACAGACGACATCAACGCCTATGTGAAGATCAGCCGCGCCTATCGCGCCGGTGGGGCCAACACCCGCTCCTCCATCCTGCGGCCCTTTGGCGAGGAAGAACTGGTCGCCTGGGAAGCCGGCATCAAGGCTGACCTGTTTGACCGGCGGGCACGCTTCAACGTGGCGGCCTATACCAGCGAACTGTCAAACCAGCAGGTCGACTTCATCAACCCAGCGTTCGTATCGAACACGGAAACGGTCAACGCGCCCGAAAAGCGCCGGATCAAGGGGGTTGAGCTGGACGTCACCCTCGCCCCGACCCGCGGCCTGCTGCTGAGCGCCAACTACGTCTACACCGATGCTCCGCCGACGCCGGTGCGCAACATCTTCTCGGGCGTGATTCAGGATGTCAGCTCGGCCTTCACGCCGCCGCACGCCCTGACCCTGACCGCGGACTACACCTTCCCGCGCTTCTCGTTCGGCGAACTGCGGTTGCACATCGATGCCAACACCGCCGGCAATTACTTTGCCAACAACACCGTGACCTACAAGGCGGACAGCGCTTTCCTGGTCAACGGCCGCCTGTCACTGGGTGATATCGATCTGGCGGGAGGCAAGCTGGAGCTTTCGGCCTGGGTCAAGAACCTGACCAACGTGACTTACAACTACTTCGACTTCCGCGTGGCCAGCCGTCAGACCTCAACCATCTACAATGACCCGCGCACCTATGGCCTCCAGGCCCGCGTGCGCTTCTGACGGGCGGGTAAAGCGCATGCGTTTTAGCTTGCATCTGCTCACCGGGCTGGCGGCGCTTGCCGTCACCAGCCCGGCGCTGGCCCGCAACATCGTGCTGGGTAACGACGATGGCCTGACGGCCAACGTCAAGGCGCTCTACGATGCGCTGAAGGCAGAAGGCCATGATGTGATCGTGGCCGTTCCCTGCCAGCAGCAGAGCGGCATGGGCGCAGCGATGAAAATGCTGCGGCCGCTTGGTCCGCTGACGGCGGACTGTCTCAATGGCGCCGCCAAGGCTGGCGATCCGGGCGCCGGGCCGATGACCCGCGCCGGGGTTGGCACTGATTTCCATTATGTCGACGGCACGCCGGTGATGGCGCTGCTCTATGGCATTGACGTGGTGGCCCAGGCCCGCTGGGGCCGCGCGCCCGATCTGGTCCTGTCCGGGCCGAACATCGGCCAGAATGCAGGTAACATCGTGATCAGCTCGGGCACGGTCAGCAACGCACAATGGGCGATGATCCGCGGCATACCGGCCATTGCGCTCAGCGCAGGCGAGAAGACCAACAGCGGGCCGGATCTGGTCAATCCCCAGTCGGTACAGATCGCCGCCCGGTCGCTCGAACTGCTGCGCCAGCTTGAAGGCAAGGCCGGGAAGACCGGCGCCCTGCTTCCGCCCGGGGTGGGCCTCAACGTCAATTTCCCGGACAACATTGAAGCCGCCAAGTGGCGGATGGCGCGGATCGGCAGCTTCATGCGTTACGATGTCCGCTTCGTCGGCGATCTCGCCAAGGCAATGGGGCGATCGACACCGGCTGGCCAGCCCGCCTTGCCGGGGATGGTAATCGGCCTGTCCAGCAAGACGCCGGGCAAGGCGGAGGCCAAAGACGAAGCGGCAGTGGTACAGACCGATATTGCCGTCAGCGTGATGCAGGTCGGCTATGATGCGCCAACTTCTTCGCAGCAGAAGGCGGCACGGCTGCTTAAGCCGCTGGCTGGAAAGTAAGGAAACGGGGGCGCCCGGCCAAGCCCGGCACTCCGCTGCCGGATTAATGGCCTATCCCGCGATCGGGCCGTGCTTGATCTGCGGCAGCACGTAGCGCGCGAACATGTCGCACTCATTGACGTGCGGGTAGCCGGAGAGGATGAAGGCTTCCATTCCGGCTTCCTGGTAAGCGCGCAGCTTGGCGATCACCTGGTCCGGCGTGCCGACAATGGCGGCGCCGCAGCCGGAGCGGGCGCGGCCGATGCCGGTCCACAGGTTCTCCTCGACGAAGCCGTCGCCATCGGCGGCGCTGCGCAGTTCCTGCTGGCGCTGGACGCCATAGTTGGCGGCATCGAGGCTCTTTTCGCGGATCGCGCGGCCCATCTCGTCATCAAGCTTGGAGAGCAGGCGATCGGCATAGGCGCGGGCTTCGTCTTCGGTCTCGCGGACGATCACGTGGGCGCGGTAACCAAACTTGAGCGTGCGGCCATAGGCGGCGGCGCGCTGTTTCATGTCAGCCACGACTTCGCGCACGTTCTCCAGCTTGTCCGGCCACATCAGGTAGACGTCAGCCGCTTCGGCGGCGCACTCGCGCGCTTCGTGGCTAAGACCACCGAAGTAGAAATTGGGGCACTTGCCCGACAGCGTGGTAATCCGCGCCGGATCGAGCTTGAGGTTGTAGAACTCGCCCTGGAAATCGAGATGCTCGCCATTAAGCAGCGTGCGGATGATCTTCATGATCTCCGTCCCGCGGCGATAGCGCGGGCCGCTCTCCATCGTTTCGCCCGGCATGGGCGAAGAGATGATGTTGACGTTGAGCCGCCCGCCGGTGCCGGCGGCATTGGGACCAAGGATCCGGTCAATCGTGGCGATGCGGCGGGCCAGCTGCGGCGGCCAGTCCTCACCCATGCGGGTTGCCCAGAGCAGCTTGATCCGCTTGACCTGAGTGGCGACGGCGGCGGCGAAGGCAGTAGTATCGACCCCCAGCTCATAGCCCGAAGGCAGCAGGATATTGTCAAACCCGCCCTCTTCGGCGCGCAACACGATGTTGCGGCAATGCTCCCAGCTGGACTTCAGATAAGGATCGGGCACGCCAAGGAACTCGTAATCGTCGTCGCACAGGGCAGAGAACCAGGCGATTTCGCAGTCCATGCCGGGCTTGAGTACTTGGGCGGTCATTTCTGTCTCCGTCTGCTCGGGTCTGGCGGGCTGGTGGGCCATGCTGCCCCAGCCCGCCTTGATCGGTATCAAGCCAGCAAGATCAGGGCAGCGGCACGCCCCGGGCGGCGACCAGCACGGCGTACCAGTCGGTCCGGGTCCACTGCACCTGCAGCGCGGCCGCGCCCTCGGCGATCCGGTCGGCCTGCTGCGAGCCGATGATCGGCACGATCCCGGCCGGGTGGGCCATCAGCCACGAATAGGCCGCGACCGAGCGGGACACGCCGGCTTCTGCCGCCACCTTGTCGAGCGCGGCGCAGATGGCGAAATCGCGGGGGCTTTCCGGCGTCGCAAGGCGCCCGCCGCCCAGCGGCGACCAGGCCAGCGGGGTCAGGCCCAGCATCATCGCCTGATCCAGCTCACCATTCTCGAAGCAATCGATCCGGAGCGGGCTGATCTCTGGCTGGGTGGAGACCAGCTTGTGACCAAGGAACTGGTTCAGCGCGGCGGTCTGGTGAATGGTGAAGTTGGAGACGCCCAGGGTGCGGATCTTGCCGCTGGCCACCGCATCGTCGAGCACGCGGGCCACTTCCTGCGGGTGGGCCAGGATGTCCGGGCGGTGGATCTGCCAAAGCTCGACACTGTCAGTCTTGAGCCGGGCCAACGAAGCATCGATTGCCGAGCGCAGATAGTCGGCGCTCTGGTCATAGGGCAGCGGCGGCATGATCCCGCCCTTGGTGGCCAGCACCATCCGCCCACGCAGGGCCGGCTCCGCGGTCAGCACCTCGCCCAGCAGGGCCTCGGCATCGCCGAAGCCGCCCGAGCCGTTGAACCCATAGATATCCGCCGTATCGAGGAAGTTGATCCCGGCATCGAGCGCGGCATGGACCAGCCGCGCGGCTTCGGCGGCGGTGCGGCCGTTCTCGGCGAGGCGCCACATCCCCCAGGCAATCGGCGATACGGCAATGCCCGAGCTGCCAAGCTGGCGGGCGGCGGGCGGAAGGGGAAGCTGGCTCATGCGGGTTTCCTGTAAGGCGGCGCCACCGAGGCGCGTTCGATCAATTGGTGCGGCAGCCGGCGGTGGGTGATGTCACCCCCGGCGATGAGTATTTCCGCCGCCGTGCGGGCGAGGTCCGCCATCGGCTGGTGGATCGTGGTTAGCGGCGGCCAGACGGTGCGGGCAAGCGTCGTGTCATCGAACCCGGCGACCGAGAGCTGGGCCGGCACCGGAATGCCGCGATCGTGCGCCACGGCCAGCACCCCGGCGGCCATGTCGTCGTTTGACGCAAAGATCGCGGTCGGCGGTTCGGGCAGATCGAGCAGGCGGCCCGCGCCGCGCACACCGGAATCGAAATCGAACTCGCCATCGCAAACCATCCCCGGATCGAAGGCAATGCCCACCCGGTCCAGCGCCCGGCGATAGCCATTGAGCCGGTCGTCGGAGGCCATGTGATTCGGGTGCCCCTTGATAAAGCCGATCCGGCGGTGCCCGGCGTTGATCAGGTGCGTGGTCATGTCATCCGCCGCCTGGGCATCGTCCATGAATACCGAACTGGTCAGCGCGTGGTTGGTGCCGGGGGAGATGCGGACAAAGGGAATATCCATCGATTCGAGCGCGCGTAGCACCGGCTCGCAATCGGTCACCGGCGATGACAGGATGATCCCGTCGACATGGGTTTCGGTGACCAGCCCGCGGACCTGTTCGCCTACCCCCGGATCGGCAACATCGACCGGCTGGGCCAGCAGGCGGATGCCGTTTTCGCGGCAGAAATCCCAACAGCCGGTCTGGATCTGGAACATGTAATAGGGGCTGTGATTGTCATAGATCAGCGCGACCTGGTTGCTTTTTGCGCCGGAGAGGATCCGCGCCGCCACCGAAGGGTGGAAATCGAGCGCTTTCATCGCCTCTTCCACCCGCGCCTTGGTGTCGGCCGATACATAGGGATGGCCGTTGAGCACGCGGCTGACGGTCTTCACCGCCACACCGGCCCGCGCGGCTACATCGCGGATATTCGACCGTTCGCTCATTGCGACTTTAGCCCCGCAAACAGATCGGCAAAGGCGCTGTCCGGGCGGTAAAACACCGGCGGGGTGCCAATCGGCGCGGCCACGGTATGCGTGCCGGCAGCATAGCTCTCACCGCTAAAGGCGTGGACCCACTCGCCTGCCCCCGGCAGGATGACACTGCGCGAAACGGCCCCTTCCTCGATCACCGGGGCCACCACCAGGTCCGCACCATAGAGGAACTGGTCTTGCACCGCGCAGAGGCTGCTGTCTTCTGGGTAGTGCAGGAACATGGCGCGCTGGGCCGGCAGGCCGAACTCGCCCGCTTCGTCGCAGAGGTGGCGGACGTAGGGCTTCAGATGGCGATGTACCCGGCTCCACCGGGCAAAGCAGGCCAGCAGTTCGGGCGTGGAATCGTACTGCAGGTTATCGTCGGGCCGGTTGCCTTCGTGGCTGCGCATGACCGGAGCAAAGGCCGCCAGCTCGCACCAGCGCAGCATCAGCTCGGCCGTGCGGACATTGCCAAGGATCGAGGTGTAGCCGCCGCAATCGGCGTGGCTGTAGGCATTGCCGACCAGGCCGGCCGAAAGCGCAGCTGTGATCACCGTGCCGATCCCGTCATGCCGGGTGAAATCGACCGACTGGTCCCCCGCCCACAGCAAGGGGCAATGCGCCTGGACGCCCGAAAAGCCGGCGCGCATGAAGAAGACCGCGTCGCCGGTCTTACCCCGGCTCTCGACCGCCTGGGCATTGACCTCGGCCCACAGCACCGGCCAGCGGTTGTGCGCTTCCATCGGATCAGAGCCATCGGCCAGCCGCACGTCGGTGGGCAGGTATTCGCCGAAATCGGCCATCCAGCCCGACACACCGATATCGAGCATCTCGCGCCCCAGCACCTTTTCGGCAAACCAGTCACGCGTTTCGGGCCGGGTAAAATCGAGCACACCGCAATCGAACTCGCCGAAATCAACCAGGTAAACCTCGTCGCTGTCCGGCTGCAAACAGAAGTGCCCACCGTCCAGCGCCTCTTCATAAAGGATGCCGTCGTTGCACAGGTAGGGATTGGCATAGGCCAGGAAGCGGATGCCGCGCGCCTCCAGCGCAGCGATGCGCTGCGGCAGGTCGGGGAAGCGCTGGTTGTCGCGGCGCCAGTCCCAGAACAGGCGGCGGCCGAAGCTGGTCTCGCGGATGCCGGCCCAATCCTCGCACCACAGGCCCGAGACGGCCGTACCCGCCTTGATGAACTGGTCCAGCCGCTCAAAGCTGCGCGCCCCGTCCTTGAGGCCGACAATCGCCCCGCCGATCGCCCAGTCAGGCAACGGTGGCTGGCGGCCGAAGCGGGTCGATAACTGGCTAACCAGGCCCAGCGGACCATCCGCGGCAAAGAGTTCGAACCGCACCGTGTCCGTCCATACCTCGAAGCCGTGGACGGCGGGGTCTGTGCAGTCGATCACGCTGTAAAATGCCGCGTCGAGGTGGATCGCCACCCAGCGCGAGGTCAGCAGTGTCGGTTGTGGGTAGTTGGTGTGATAGTAATCCCCCCCGGCCATTCCGCCGAGGTCCATCGCCTGAGTCAGCGCGGTAGACTTGTCGCGCCCGACGCCTGGCTCGCTGGTCCACATCGGGAACCGGCGCTCATTAAGCGCCAGGTAGCTCATCTGCTCGCCGCCGCCCCAGGCGGCCTCGCCCGGTTCGGCATGCCAGCGCAGCCAGATCCGATCATGCCCCGGGGTCAGCAGCTGGACGCCCAGGGCATTGCCATCAAGCTCGAGCCGGGCGAGCGCCCGATCGCCGGAATAGAGCGTGACGCTATCTTCGGCCACATCGCACCCGTCTGCCACCAGCCGGTCTTCTGGCGCATCTTCGATCCGGAAATTGCCCCGGAACATCTCCACGGCGGGCTGGCCCAGCGCGGATTCGAGTACCGGTGCATCGGCCCGGTGCCGCAGCATCAGGTGCCCTGCAAAATGCAGGTCGAAACCGCCGTCAATGGCCGAAAACACGGCTTCCACACCCACTCCCTCGTCCCTTTCAGGCAGCTGTTGCGGCAAAGCCACAGCCTGCTGAATCCCGTATGACACCGCTTGACATATCGAGCGATACACCGCAATTCAAGCTCCAAGCGGAAGGCCATCGCCATTCCGCCAGAGGAGATTTGCCGCAGGGCAGGAGGCCCCCGGCACAAGGGAGGAATACTCATGAAGTCGATGCTTCGCGCTTCGTCCGCGCTGCCGCTGGCAACGCTGGCCATGGTTGCTTTCGCCAGCCCCGCGCTTGCCCAGGATACAGCTGCGGAAGACGACAACGCCCCCGGCGAAATCGTCGTTACCGCCCAGAAGCGTTCGGAAAACGTCCAGGACGTGCCGGTCGCCGTCTCGGTGCTTTCGGGTGAACGCCTGGCCGATGCCTCGCGTCCCAGCATCGAAAGCGCTGCGCAGATGGTCCCGGCCCTGAACTTCCTGAAGTCAGGCACCACGCTGAACCAGACGATCTTCCTGCGCGGCGTGGGCACTGCCACCTTCTCGATCGCGGGCGAGCCCTCGGTTTCGACCGTGGTGGACGGCGTGGTCTATTCGCGTTCGGGCGAAGCCTTCTCCGACATGGTCGACGTGGCCCAGATCGAAGTGCTGCGCGGCCCCCAGGGCACGCTGTTCGGCAAGAACGCTTCGGCCGGCGTGATCAACATCACCACCCAAATGCCGAAGATGGAATTCGGCGGATCGGTGGATGCCAGCTATTTCGATCGCAACGAATTCCGCCTGAAGGGCGCAGTCAACCTGCCGATGGGCCAGGACCTGGCCGCCCGCTTCACCGCCTTCTATGGTGAGTATGACGGCAACATCCGCAACGTCACCACCAACGAGTGGGTCAATGGCTACAAGCACTGGGGCCTGCGCGGCCAGTTCCTGTATGAGCCGAGCGACGATCTGCGCCTCTACCTCGCTGCCGACTACTACAAGAACGATGACGACTGCTGCGCCGACGTGATCGGTACCGGCCCGCTGACCGGCGCCGGCCTGCCCAGCACCAGCCTGGGCTTCCTGGCCCTGCCGGCCCCGGCCGGAGCGGATTCGCGCGCTGTCGCCCAGAACCTCGTCACCTCCACCAAGGAAGAAGGCTGGGGCGTGTCTCTGCAGGGCGATTTCGGTCTGGGCGATCACACCCTGACCAGCATCACCGCCTATCGCGGCTGGGACAACACCGAAATCCGCGATGGGGACTGGCTGGATCGTGCCTATGTCGGCTTTGCCCAGCTGCACGACAGCGGCCCGCAGACCAGCACTACCTTCACGCAGGAACTGCGCCTGACCTCGCCGGCCGACCAGACGCTGTCCTATGTGCTGGGTGCGTTCTATTCACGTGCCGTGTCCGAGCGGACCTTCACCCGCAACGTGATCCAGTGCTCGGCCGCGGCCGGTGCCCCGACCACCGTTCTGGTGCCGTGCGGCAGCGCCTTTGCCGCCGCTTCGACCACTCCGAACGGCTCGGCCACCTTTGGTTCGACCTTCAACAACTTCGCCGTGTTCGGTCAGGCCACTTACAAGTTGTCGGACGCTGTCCGTTTCGTCGCTGGCCTGCGCTATACGCATGACAAGCTGTCGGTCTTCCACAGCCGTCGCTCGCCGCTGACCGGCCCGGGCATCCAGCCCAACTTCGACCAGGGCGTCTACAACGAGTACATCCGCCTGCTCGGCCTCGGCACGGCACCCGGCGCCGCCGCGTCTAGCGCTGTGGCCGCCTCGAACGGCGTTCCGTGGACTGGCGAAACCAGCAACGACAACCTGTCGGGCAAGGCCACGCTGCAGTTCGACCTGAACGACGATACGATGGCCTATGTCAGCTACGCCCGGGGCTACAAGGGCCCGGCTTACAACGTGTTCTTCAACCTGACCGGTACCGGCACCAACGTCATCGAGCCGGAAACCTCGAACTCGGTTGAGGTGGGCCTGAAGAACACGCTGCTTGACGGCCGCCTGACCTTCAACATCGCCGCTTACTATGCCCGCTACAACAACTTCCAGGCCAACAACCCTGACCTGGTTGCCGGCGTGGTGGTGACCCGCTTCACCAATGCGGGCACGATCTCGACCAAGGGCATCGAGTTCGACATGAACTGGCGGATCGGCTCGACCACCAACCTCAGCGCCGGCCTCTCGGTCAACGACGCCAAGGTGGTGAACTTCAAGGCGCCGCTCGGCACCACCCAGGTGATCCCGGCCGGCACCAAGCTGGGCTATGCCCCGGTCTGGAAGGGCTCGATGGCAGTCGACCACACGGTTGAAACCGGCGGCTTCGCCAATGTCGCTGTGGGCGTGTCGATGAACTTCCAGTCGAGCCAGCTCTCGCTGTTCTCGGCCGACGCAGTGCAGCGTCTGCTGGGCACGATCCCGGCCTATGCCCTGGTCAATGCCCAGATCGGCCTGGTCGCTCCGGATGATCGCTGGAAGCTGTCGCTGGTGGTCCGCAACCTGTTCGACGAAGGCTATGCAGCCGCAATCGTCAACGGCGGTGTCGGCGGTGCCTACCGCTACCAGATCCCGCGCGACGCGGATCGCTACTTCGGTGTGACTGGCCGGTTCAACTTCTGATCCGGATGATTTCGGTCTAACCACTATGGGGCCTTCGCCGGCGGCGAGGGCCCCAATCGTTTCGGGGAGGGAACGCAGATGAAAACGATCGCTCCCGGGCGCGCCTGGACACTGTTCGCGCTGCTTTGCGTCGCGGGCATCTTCAACAATATGGATCGCCCGATCATTGCGATCCTCAAGCCCGACATGGCCAGCGACCTGGGCTGGACCGACGAGATGTTCGGGCGGCTTGGGCTGGTCACCCAGCTCGCTGCGGCGGCATCCTTCCTGTTTACCGGCTGGCTGATCGACCGGCTTGGCGTCTGGCGTTCGATGGTCACGGGTGTCACCGCCTGGTCGTTGGCGGCGATGGCGCATGGCTGGGCGATGCTGGGCTGGCAGGTGGTCGCCGCGCGGATCGGCCTGGGCGCGACCGAAGCCATGCAGACCCCCCTTACGATCAAGACTGCCGCAACCTTGTTCGCCAAAGAGCGCCGGTCGCTGGCCCTGGGCCTCAACACGCTGATTGGTAGCCTCGGCACGATCCTGTTGCCGTTCTTTATCCCCGTCATGGCCTTGACTGTGGGCTGGCGGGGCGCACTGCTGTTCGCCGGGATCGGCGGCTTCGTAACCCTGCTCGCCTGGCTCGCCGTTGCACGCGGCGTAAAGTTCAACGACGCAGCGGAGGACGAAGACCAGGATTTCAACGACGATGGCAAACCCTATGGCCCAGTGCTGCGCGAAAGGCGCACTTGGGGAATCGTGATTGCGAAGGCGCTCAGCGATTCAACCTTTTGGTTGCTGACTTTCTGGTTGCCGGACTTCTACCGCAAGGTTTTCGGCCTCTCGACTGCAGAACTGGCCGGACCGATGTCGCTGGCATTCCTCGGCTCGGCGCTTGGTGGATTCGCGGCTGGATACATATCGTCCGTACTGATTGCGCGCGGGTGGGAAACCGCGCGGGTCCGCAAGACCGTGATGCTCGTTTCGGCGCTGATCGTGTTGCCAGTGCCGCTGGTGCTGCAAATGGACAGCGTCTGGCCCGTGGCGCTGATGATGGGCGCGGTACTGGCCGGGCACCAGGGCTTTTCACTCTCGATCTTTGCGACAATCACTGACGTCGTACCGCGCGGCAAGGTCGGCCGAGTGACTGCTTTCGGCGCGTTCTGCGGAAATGTTACCGGTGGCTTGCTGGTCTGGTTCGTCGGACTTGCACTGACAGCAGGCTATAGCTTCACGCCGTTCATCCTATTTGCTGCCATTTCCTATCTGCTGGCGATCGGCTGGCTGCGACTGGTAATGCCACGCGAAGGGAGTGCCAAATTCGCGCAATGAGCCCGACTGACAACCCTAATCCGCCCGGGCCCCGTCCAGCGATCGATTGGGATGCCCTGCCCCACGGCGGTGACCTTTACGGGGAACTGCATCTTGCTGAACTGACCGCCCAAGCGCGCGAGAAGAAGAGCAGCCTGTTCCCCGGCCTAGCGATTTGCGGCGTCGCGGCAGCGGCAGCGGCCTGGCTGTCCGAGCACTACGGCTTCCCGATTATCCTGCTGGGTCTGTTGATCGGTCTTTCGCTGAACTTCATCGCCCGCGATCCGCGCACCCATCCGGGGCTCGACTTCGCCTCGCGCACCTGCCTGCGGGTCGGGATCGTGATCCTGGGCCTACAGGTCACCGTGGGGCAGATCACTGCACTGGGTGCCGCGCCGTTCCTCGCGCTGCTGGTGGTCATGGCGGTTACCGTCTTTGCTGGCATTGCCGGAGCGCGGATCGCCAGCCAGTCGCACTATGCCGGGATGCTGGCCGGCGGATCGACCGCGATCTGTGGGGCCAGCGCGGCGCTGGCGCTTTACGGCGTGATCGGCAAGGAGCGGCTGAGCCAGGCGCAGTTCGCGCTGACGCTGGTCGGAGTGAGCCTGGCCAGCGCCTTTGCCATGTCGGTCTATCCGGTGCTGGCCGCCGAACTGCACCTGACCGACCAGCAGGCCGGGTTCCTGATCGGGGCCTCAATCCACGATGTCGCCCAGGCGATCGGTGGCGGCTATGCCTTTTCGGATGCGGCCGGCTCCTATGCCACGATCGTCAAGCTGGCCCGTGTTGCCCTGCTGGCCCCGGTGGTCGTGCTGGTCAGCCTGATGCTGCGCAATGGTTCGTCAGAAGGCACGGCCCAACCGCTGTGGAAGCGCCTGTCGCTGCCCTGGTTCATCACCGCATTCCTCGCCACGGTCGTGCTCAACAGCCTGGTGTCCGTACCGGAGCCGGTCAGCCACTACGCGCTGATCGGATCGAAGGGCCTGCTGCTGCTGGCCGTAACCGCCACGGCGATGCGCAGCCGGATGGACCTATTGCTCGATATGGGCTGGCGCGCCACTATCCCCGTGATCACCGCTACCGTGGCCAGCTTCCTGGCCGCATTCGGGTTTGCTCTGCTGCTGCTCTAACCCGGCTGCTCGATTACCATGATCGAGACGTCGGCCAGCCCTTCGCGCAGCTTCTTTACCTCGGCATATTCGGGCGAGTTCCAGAAGGCCATGAGCGCGGCCTTGTCGGGCCATTCGGAAATCACCACCGAGGCACCGGGCCAGCCCTCGCCCTCCAGCACTTCAGCACCGGGCGCGCGGACGACATATTTGCCGCCGAACTGGCCAATCAGTTTGGCTGCCGCCGGACCATAGCCGGCAATGAACTTCTCGCGGTCGTGAATCCGGGCGGTGACGATCATCCAGGCGGTCATGGTTTTGCTCCATAGCTGGCGGGCATGGCGAAGGTGGCGGGATCGATCGGCTGGCCGACCACGGCCTTGTCCCAATAGACCGTGTTCTGCCGCACGCCGTTGTAGAACAGCGTAACGCTGCGCGCCTGCAGCCAACGCGGGTTTCGGAAGAACACGAAATCGTCATAGACGCGCTCGTGCCAGCCGCGCGGGGTGGCAAAGCCCATATAGCGGATGTAGCGGCTCTTGGCGTCGATCCCGAACAGCGTCGCCTGCCCCGAGGGATCGACGATCCGCACCATGTCGAGCGCATGGCCATCGACCGTCCGCTCCGGCGCGCGTTCCAGCTTGAAACCCTGTTTCAAGGCCATGCGGATGATGCCGAAGCCGAAATTGGCGGCCCAATAGGCGTCTGCCTCGGCCTTGGGGACCACGCCTTTCTCGTTCCAGGTGGTCTCGCCATCGTAGCCGACGTCGAACAGCAATTTGCTGTCGGACTGGGCGGTGATCCTTACCTTGCCTTCGGGTCCATGCGCGACAGTACGGTTCGGGTCGAGCACGCGCCACATCACATAGCGCTCGGCGCGGCGGACCACGCCCGGTTGGTTCGGCGCATAAAATGCGGCCCGGCCTTCAAGCCGCAGGGTGGCCGGACTGAGCCAGACCTCACCCCCGGCCACCTCGGCGGCCTTGGCGATAATTGCGCGGGCATCATCGGCTTGCACCGGCACGGCAACCAGCAGCGCGGCGGCGGCAATCAGGATGTTGCGCATGACATCTCCTTCCGGGCAGCAGAGACTATGGATTTGTCCGGACAAGTTTGCAATGCTGCCATCCGATCCTCAAGGAGCTTTGCAATGATCAGAACCCTGTTGTTTGCCCTGACTCTGGCGCTGCTGCCATCCGCCGCCCTCGCCCGTGATCAGAAAGCCGAGATTGCGGCGCAAGGCGACCTGTGGAATGCGGCCTATTCAGCTGGCGACTGGGCGGGCCTGCGCAAGCTCTACACCGACGATGCTTGGCTGATGACCGACAAGGCCCCCGCCGCCAAGGGGGCCGATGCGATCATCACCTACCTGCGCCGGTTCAAGGACCAGGGCGCCACGGTCGCCTTCCGTTTTGAGCCCGAACATATCGCAATCGAGGGTAAGCTTGGGATCCTCGTTGCCAAATACTGGATGACCGCGCAGCTCCCCGGCAAGCCTGCGATCAAGACTGCTGGCCGTTCGATGTTGATCTACAAGCGCGCAGGGAACCGCTGGCTGCTGTGGCGCGATATGGACAACACCACACCCGATGTGAAGGCGGACTAGTCACTGCGACCACCCCGCCCCATGATCCCGCTTGTGCGCAGCGCGAAGTTGCGCTTTGGCCCGGCCATTCGCGGTCGGGCGATTCCGGCGTGCCAGAAATTGACGTGGAGAGCTGAATGACGTTTCGTTTGTATGCCGCCGGTGCTTCGCTGCTGGCCCTCGCCGCCCCGGCTGCCGCCGATGAAGGCATGTGGCTGCCCAGCCAGATGGGCGAAGTCGCCGCCAAGATGAAGGAAGCCGGCGCGCAGGTCCCGCCCGAGCAACTGGCTGACCTGACCAAGGCGCCGATGAATGCAATCGTCTCGCTGGGCGGCTGCTCGGCCTCGTTCGTCTCGCCCGAAGGCCTGGTCGTCTCCAACCACCACTGCGTCTATGGCTCGATCCAGTACAATTCGAAGCCGGGACAGGATTACCTGACCGATGGTTTCCTGGCCAAAACCAAGGATGCCGAAGTGCCCGGCGCTCCGGGAACGCGGATCTTCGTGATCGAAGACCTGCGCAATGTCACCGATGCCATGCTCAAGGGCGTGACCACCAAGATGACCGGTCGACAGCGCTATGACCGGATGGATGCCAACCGCAAGGCACTGATCGCAGCCTGTGAAAAGCAGCCCAACCGCCGCTGCGACGTGCGCAGCTATTTCGGCGGGGAACGCTACTTCCTGCAGCAGCAGCTTGAGATCAAGGACGTCCGCCTGGTCTATGCCCCGGCCGGCGGGATCGGCAATTTCGGTGGTGAGACCGACAACTGGCAGTGGCCGCGCCATACCGGCGATTTCGGCTTCTACCGCGCTTATGTGGGCCCGGACGGCAGCTCGGCCACCTATTCCAAGGATAATGTACCCTACCAGCCGAAGTCCTGGCTCAAGATCGCCAAGGACGGGCTGAAGGACGGCGATTTCGTGATGCTGGCGGGTTTCCCCGGCAACACCAATCGCTGGCGCATGGCGAGCGAAACGAAGTCGGTCTTCACCGATCGCTATCCGCTGAACCAGAAGATGCTGTCCGACTATTCGGACCTGGTGAACAAGCTGACGGCGGGGAACCCGGCAGCCGAGATCAAATACGCCAACAGCGTGCGCGGTGCGGACAACACCAAGAAGAACCTGCTGGGCCAGATGGCAGGGGCCGATGCGATCCGCCTGATCGAAAAGAAGGATGCCGACGACAAGGCCTTCCGCGCCTGGGTTGCTGCCGATCCCAAGCGGACCCAGGCCTATGGCGCGGCCTTGGCCCAGCTCGACGCGCTGCTCGCCGAGCAGGACAAGCGCGCCGTAAACGACATCCGCATGACCCAGCTGAACCGTGCGCAACTGCTGTCCGCAGCCTCCACGCTCTATCGCTGGGCCAAGGAGCGCGAAAAGCCGGATGCCCTGCGCGAGCCGGGCTTCCAGGATCGTGACCGCACTCCGCGGACTGAGGGCCTCAAGCAGATCGAGCGCCGCTATGATGCCATGGTCGATCGCAAGATCATGGAGTGGGCGCTGGAGCACTATCGCGCCGTCCCCGCGGCAGAGCGCAACGAAGCCATGCTGGCAAAGCTCGATGCGATCGGCCTCGACAAGCTCTATGCCGAAACCAAGCTGGCTGACACGGCCACCCGCCTGGCCTGGCTCGACAAGCCGGCGGCCGAGTTCGAAGCCTCGACCGATCCGTTCATCCAACTGGCCGTAGCGGCCTATCCCTACAGCCAGAAGCGGCTGGACGAGGACAAGGAAAGCGATGGCAAGCTCAACGCCGCCTCACGCACGGTAATGGCCGGGCGGATGGCCTTCGCCCGCGAACAGGGCAAGCCGGTCTATCCGGACGCCAACAGCTCGCTGCGGATCACCTGGGGCCATGTAACCGGTCGCAAGCAGGACGGCGTGGCCTGGACCGCCTTCACGACGGCCGAAGGCATGGCCGCCAAGCACACCGGCAAGGGTGAATTCGACGCGCCGGACAAGGCGATCGAGCTGGTCAAGGCGAAGGACTATGGCAACTACGTCGCGCCGGAGCTTGGTACCCTGCCGGTCAACTACCTGTCGACGGTGGACATCACCGGCGGTAACTCCGGCTCGGCCACGCTCAATGCCAAGGGCGAACTGGTGGGACTGGCCTTTGACGGCACGCTGGACGGGGTAATCTCGGACTGGATGTTCAACCCGGCGATCAACCGCACCATCCATGTCGACCACCGCTACATGTTGTGGGTCATGGACAAGGTCGACGGCGCAGACAACCTGCTCAAGGAAATGGGCGTCAAGTAACTTGGCACGGTACCGGGGCGGCTAGTTTTTCCAGGCCGCCCCGCCCACGCTGGTCCCCGCCACGGCAGCAAAGGCCGCGACATGGATCTGGTTCCACAGCCCTGCCCCGGCATAGGGATCCTGATCAAGGAAAGCGCGGGCATCGGCCGCATCCGCCGCTTCCACCACCAACATCGAGCCGATCGTCTGTCCGTCCGCGTTCTTGAGCGGCCCGGCGACGAAATAGCGATCGATATGGGCCTCGACATGAGCGAGGTGCGCCCCGATCAGCCGCGGGCGAATCTCTGCGCCGTCCGGCCCGTCGATTGCGTGAATGCAATAGAGCTGCATCAACCCACCTCCACCAGTTCGATCAGTTCGCTCGCATAGCCCAGGCAGGTCCCCGCGCGGCGGCCTTCGTAGAGTGCGCCCTCACGTGCGGAAGGCGGCACAATCCAGTCCACCTTGCAGGCATCCAGATCGCGCATCGCCAGCGTGACCAGCGCATTGCCGGGCGGCAACATCCCGGCGTGGCGGGCGCGGGGCCTGGCCTGCGCAGGATAGTCGTCGACCTCGACAATCGGCAGCCGCCCGGCCTGGACCATCGTCAGCGCGGTGATGTGATCGGCCGGCAGGCCGAAGGCATCGTTGATCATCGCATAGGGCAGCTCGAAGGTATCGACCGGCTCCAGCCCCAGCCGCTCCTGGTACCAGCGGCAGGACTCCGCGCGGCTCGGCGTGCCAAGGATGACGATGAAGATCCGGTCCGTGATCGACTGCGCGCGCGGCAGATCGACATTGGCCATGTCGTTGAAGACCTGGTTCAGATAGACCATCTCGCGCCCGGTCCCCAGCACCTGCATCGGGATGAAGGCATCCATCCCCGGCAGTTCGCGCGGCTCGCCAACGATGGTGAAACCGCTGTCCTGCAGCCGCTCGGGCCAGCCGAACACGTCCTCGACGGTGAATTCATAGGCTCCCCAGCCAAAGGTGGTGGTCGGCTTGAACTCCGGATGGTCGGGCTGTTCAACCAGCCGGATCCAGCACGGGTTGCCGCTCTTCGGGCGCAGCACCGCGTGGCGCGCGCCGGCACTGGCCGGGCAGCCCCAGCTCGCCGCAAGATCGGCTGGCACGGGTCCTTCATCAACCAGATCGAGCTTGAGCACGCCCTGGTAATCGGCGAGTGCGGCGGTCAGGTCGGGCACGACCGACAGTCCGCCCATGATTGCTCCGTGGGGAATGGCCATTATTTGAACTCCGGCTTGCGCTTGGCGACAAAGGCGCTGGTCCCTTCAAAGAAATCCGCACCCGTGAAGGCCTGCGCGAAGACCTCCAAGGTCTCGGTATCGTCATCAGCCTGACCATCGAGCACGCGGCGCACGAAGCGCTTCATGCCGCTGGTTGAATGTAGCGAATTGGCGGCAATGACGTCTTCCAGGTGGCCGGGACTGTCGGCCACCTCGTCCACCAGCCCGATCCGCAGCGCCTCGTCGGCGCCCAGCAGCATGCCGGTGTAAAGCATCCGCTTGGCTTGACCTGGGCCAACCAGATCGACCAGCAGCTTGGTATCGTGGAGCGGATAGACCAGCCCCAGCTTGGCCGGAGTGATCCCCAGCCGCGCGCGGGGGGTGGCGACGCGGATGTCCGCCGCCAGCGCGATCCCGCAGCCGCCGCCGACACAATCGCCGTCGATATAGGCGATCACCGGCTTTTCCGCGCGGGCCAGCACGTGCTGGGCGCGGTTGATCGCCGCCTGATTGGCAGCGCGCCACTCGGCATCGTCCTTGTTGGCCAGCAGTTCGGCAATGTCCGCCCCGGCGCAGAAGATGCCGGGATGGGCGGATTCGATCGTGAGGACCCGTACGGCCGGATCGGCCATGGCCTGCAACACCAGTTCGGGGAGTTGCTCCCACATTGCCTGATTGAAGGCGTTGCGCTTGTCAGCCCGGTCGATGAACAACCGGGCGACGTGTTCACCAGTGGTTAGGCGCAGCGTCATGCCGGCACCGTCGCGGCAAAGTGATCGGCAATCGCCTTGCGGGTCGTCACCCAGACGCCATCGTGCTGGCGAACGTGCTTGAAGAACTCCTCCAGCGCCCAGATCCGCCCAGGCCGGCCGATGATCCGTAGGTGCAGGCCCAGGCTCATCATCTTGGGATTGCCTTCAACGCCCTCGCGATAGACCTGATCGAAATTGCGGATTGCATAGGCCAGCCACTGCTCCGGGGTCATGGCCGGATCGGTCCACATCTTCATGTCATTGTTGTCGAGCTGATACGGCACAATCACCATTGGCTTGCCGGGCACAGTCTCGCGATCCCAGAACGGCACGTCACCCGAATAGTCGTCCATGTGATAGGAGAAGCCCTCCTCGATCAGCAGGCGGCGGGTATTGTCGGTCAGCATATAGCGCGACAGCCAGCCATAGGGGCGCACCCCGCAGGTCTTTTCGATGCTGGCCGCGGCCTTGCGGATGAATTCGCGCTCCTGCTCCTCGTTCAAGCGGAACTGGTGGACCCAGCGCCAGCCGTGGCTGACTGGTTCATGCCCCAGTTCGACGATGGCCTCGGCGATCTCGGGATGGTTTTCGAGGCTGAGCGCCGCGACCGTCCAGCTTGCCATGATCTCAAACTGCTTCAGCAGCTTGACAACGCGCGGGGCGCCAGCCTTGATCCCGTAGAGGTAATTGCTTTCGTTCGAATAGTTGCGGATCGGGGCCTTGATGAAGATGCCCAGCTCGTCGACCGGCTCCATCCCCTTGTCGCCGCGAGCAATGGTCTGCTCGCTGCCTTCCTCGACATTGACGACCACCGACAGCGCCATCTTGGCGTCGCCGGGCAGGTCCATCCGTTCCTCACGCATCAATGCATCTCCTCGCCGCCAGAGACGTTAAGCGCCTCGCCGGTGACGTAATAGGCGTCGTCGCTCGCCAGCCAGGCGCAGGCGGCGGCCGTGTCGCTCGGCAGACCCGGGCGGCCCATCGGGTTCTTGGCGGCCATGTTCCTTAGGTAAGCCTCGACCGTATCGAAGCCGAGCAGCTTTGAGAAATACTCGTTCTGCTGCGCGCCTAGCCCGGTGGTGACATGGTTCGGACAGACCGCATTGACGGTGATGCCGTGCGCGCCCAGCTCCACCGCCGTCGCTCGCGTCAGGCCAATCATGCCGTGCTTGGAGCTGACATAGGCCGGCAGGTGCGGAAAGCCGGTCTTGGCGGCCTGGCTGGCGATATTGATGATCCGCCCACCTTTGCCCGCCGCAATCATCGCCTTGGCCGCTGCCTGGGTGCAATAAAACGCACCCGACAGGTTGACCGCGATGACCGTCGCCCAGTCCTTCGGATCGACCTCCAGCATCGGCTTCATCATAAACCCGATCCCGGCGTTGTTGACGAAGACATCTACCGAACCCAGCGCCGCAACCGCCTGATCGACCAGCGCCTGGCACTGCGCCGGATCGGACACGTCACAGGCAATCGTCGCCACTTTCACGCCGCGCGCGCGCAGGTCTTCGGCAACGCCTTCGACCTCGGCATCGATCTTGAGGTCCGAGACGACGCAGTTCGCGCCCTCATCGGCAAAGCGGCGCAGGATGCCCTGACCCAGGCCCTTTTCCTTGCCCGAGCCGGTGACGACGATGGTCTTGCCCGCGAACCGGCTCATGATCAGAGGTCCTCGGTCAGGATAAAGGTCGGGTTGTCGGTAAATTCGCCAAACCCGGCAGCGACCTTCTGGAATTCGGGATCGGAGACATCTGCGACGAAGGCATCGATGCCGTGGATGTCGATCACTTCGATGTAGTCATAGGGCGGCTTAGCGTCCGAGCCGAACAGGCCCGTGGCGCGGTGGACGGTGAAGCCGCGCACCGAGCCGAGCGCATTGACGCCGGGAATATCGGTGCCGCGCGCCCAGGCTTCATAGGCTTCACGGCTGGCGCCTTCTTTCAAGTTGAACAGGCAGACGATGCGCATCAGTTCTCTCCCTTCAGATGCCGGATTGTGGCGGACGGCGGTAAGCTTGCAACTGGTTATCGAGCTGGCGCGCGAGTGCGATCAGGCTCGGCTCGCTGCCTGGCGGGCCGACCAGCTGGACGCTGACCGGCAGGCCATCCTCGCTCCACCCCGACGGCAGCGCCAGCGCCGGCAGCCCGGCGACATTGGCGAGGCAGGTAAAGTCGGCCTGGTTGGAGGGCGCGCGGGTGCCATGGGCGAAGGCCACTTGGGGCGCGGTCGGCATGATCAATACACCGTCGGTGCCCAGCGCATCACGCAGCGCGGTGCGGGTCCGGGCCAGGACTTCAGGGCGCTGCTCCATCCCGGCGGTGAGCTTGAGGATGAACTTGAGCTCATCGGACAGGCCGGGATTGTCCTCGCGGTATTCCGGGCCGAGATCGGCGATCAGCCACTGGCCTGCGCTGACCAGACCGGCCATGCGGATATCGGTAAGGCTATCGGGCAGATCGATCGTTGCAGGGGTCAGCGGCAGGGCGCGCAATGCGGCCTCAAAGCCAGCGGTAACGGCGGGCTGAACCTCCACCTCACTCTGGCGACCCAGAACGAAGGCGCGTGTAAACTTGGTGTTGTGGCCCGGATCGCAGGCGAGGATCGGCCAGGCCCGCTCCAGCACATCGAGGCTGGCGGCCAGCGGACCGATGGCATCAAGCTCCGGCTCCAGGAAAGCCAGCCCGTCGCTGCTGACCGCGCCCTGCGTAGGCTTCAGACCATAGACCCCGCAATAGGCCGCCGGGATGCGGACCGAACCCATTGTATCGGTGCCCAGCGCCAGATCGCACAGCCCCGCCGCCACCGCTGCGCCGCTCCCGCCGGAGGAGCCGCCAGGGGTATAGTCGTGCCGATGCGGATTATGCGTCCGGCCGAAGAAGGCGTTGTCGGTATGCGCCCCGAGCGCAGCTTCATGCATATTGACCGTGCCGAGGATAGCCGCCCCGGCAGTGCGCAGGCGGGTCACGACTGCGGCATCGCGGCTGGCGATCCGGTCACGGTAGAGGCCCATCCCGCCGGTCCAGGGCAGGCCAGCAACCATGATGTTCGATTTCACCCCTACAGTCAGCCCAGCCAACGGTCCCTCGCCGCCATGGGCGCGGGGATCGAGATCGACGAAGGCATTGTAGGGGTCGTGCATTACACCCCCCGCTCGTCGATCAGGCGGATCGGCTTCTGGCGGGTGTCGATCTGGGTCGCGGCAGCCGTTTCACCGGGTGCGCAGAGTTGCACCGCCACTTCCACGCCAAGGCCGCGCCGCAGCACTTCAGCAAGATCCCCGGCATTGCTGCCGCCGCGGCTTTCGATCGTCACCACCATGTCATCACGCTGCGTCGCGGAATCGCGGCGCAGGTGGCAGACATATTCGCCGGTCAGGTCCGGCCGGTTCTCGATCAGCGCGGCAATTGCATGCGGGAACAGGTTGATGCCCCGCAGCTTGACCATGTTGTCGCTGCGGCCCTTGAACCCGGCGATGCGCTTAAAGCCCAGCTCGCCGCGACCATCCAGTTCATGCGTGATGTCATGGGTGTTGAAGCGGATGCAGGGGGCGATGTCGTCCTTGAACAGGCAGGTAACGACCATGTCGCCGGTCTCACCCCGCGCCACCGGCGTGCCGCTCTCGATATCCAGCAGCTCTAGGTACTGGGCGTCTTCCCAGACGTAGAGCCCGTCGCGGTCTGGCCCCTCACCCGCTATCGAACCGGTATCGCCGACGCCGTACCAATCATAGGCCTTGGCTCCGTGCCAGGCGGCCTCGGTAGCGGCGCGGTCTTCGGTACCGAGGTGGCCGATGATCATCCGCAGCTTGATCCGATCAAAAAGCCTTTCAGCTTCCGCAACTTCAGACAGCTTCCTGATGTAGTCTACGAAGCCGACCATCACCGTCACGCCAAAATCTGCCAGCAGGTTGACCTGATTGACAGAGCGCGTTTCGATCCCGGTCCCGGCGGAGAGGAACAGCGAATTGGTGAAGTGCGTCACCGCCTCGCGAATGTAGTGCCCGCCATTGATCATGCCGTGACCATAGACCGAATGAACCACGTCTTCCGGCTTCAGGCCCATCCAGCGATACATCCGGCCGACCAGCAGGTTGGTCACCTCACGTCCCTTGGGCCCGAACATCAGCGGTTGCGGGCGGCCGGTGGTGCCGCTGGTGGTGTGGAATATCACCGGATCGGCGCCGCGCCCGTCGAAATCGCCATAGGGCGGGTACGCGTTGACCGAGGCCATCAGGTCAGACTTGTCGTAAACCGGCAGCTTGGTGATGTCGGCCAGCCCCGTGATATCACCGGGTTCGATACCCTGCGCGCCCCACAGCCGCTGATAGAACGGGATCTGCCACCCGCGCTGCATCAGTCGCTTGAACTGGGCATCCTGGATCGCAAAGATCTCATCCCGGCTGATGCTGCGATAGCGCGCGGTAAAGGCGTCCCCGACCGGGTAATCGGCCAGCATCTGCTTGATATCGAAGGTCTCGAAATAGGTCGGGAAGCTCATGTTGGGTCCGTGAAATAGGTCAGGGGGTCTAAGAACAGGCGCGGATCGTGCCCGGCGGGAGCGAGTTCGCGGGCGAATTCCAGCTTGGCCTGAGTCTGGGCCGGAGACAGGGGCGCATCAGGGCTGCCCAGCGTGTGCGGAACGGCGATGGCCTGCATGGCACCGCCGGCCAGCGTGATGCGCAGTTCCTGCGGGAACAGGGCGTTGGGATCCTGGTTGCCATCAGCCACCAGCACGACCTTGCCCGCGAGGGCCGCGAGCGCTGGATCGGCGAAGTTTTCGGGGGTGAAGCGGCGGGGATCGATCCGCCCATCGGTCAGCATCAGCGCGGCGAGGAATGGCAGGCACAGCCGGGCATAGGCGGGGGTCATGTCTGGGCGATAGGGCCGCCCGACCAAGCGGTGAATCAGCGGCGGACAGGCGAGTTCAATCCGCTCGATTGCCTGACCGGTTAGGCTTTGCAAGGGCCCCAGCGCGGCGTGGCTGGCGCGGCCGGAGGGGAACGGCTTTGTGCTGATCTCGGCAATCCGCCAGACCTGGCCGAGCTCGCGCGTGTAGCGTGACAAGTCGCCCTGATCGATCAGTCTGAAATAGCCGAACGGGCCCTCCAGCGGATCGAGCGGCGCGGTGAAGCCGGCCTTGGCGAGATCGCTGGCCGTCACCGCGGCACGGGCGGCATTGGCGACCTGGAACGGCAGGGTGATCGAGCCTTCGACATGGGCCTGCATCGTCCCGGCCGCGCTCGAATAGGCGAGGCCCAGCGCATGCTCCAGCGGCGCGCCATCGATCCGTGCCACGGCCAGGGCCGCACCGATCACGCCGGCCGTGGCGGGGCGGAAAAAGCTGAGCGCGGAATCCGCCGCAATGCCGAGGCCCGAGGCAACATCGACGCCGATCGCCAGTGCGACCAGCGCTTCCTCGGGATCGCAGCCACCCTTGCGGTCAATCGTCGCCCCCAGCGCGGCAGTGACCACGCTCATGGCATGGACCACCGCTGGCTCGTGCACCGCGTCCCATTCGAGGCAATGGATTCGGTAGCCATTGACGAAGGCCGCACCCGGTGCCGGCAAGCGTTCTGAAGTCCCAATCAGGCGGGCATCGGTGCCGCTGCCCATCGCCCGGGCCGCCGCCAGAATGGCTTCGGCCCCTGGCGCGGTCGTCCCCGCCGCACCGACCGCCAGCGTATCGCCCAGCAATCGCAACGCATCGGCGCGCACGGTTTCGGGCAGACGGTGCGCAGCGCCGGCAAAGGCGAGGAGATCGGCAGTCGCGCTCATGCCAGCCAATCCTCGAGCAGGCTGGTGATCGCTGCTGCATCATCGCCCTCAAGCGCGAGCACGCAGGCCCGTTCGGCCTCGTCCGGTGGCAGCCCGCCCCATGCCGCGAGCGTGTGCATCTTCTGCTTGATCACCGCCTTATCGACCGGCCGCTCCGGATCGCCGCGCGTGTCGATCAGTTCCAGGCCATTCACACGTGCCCCGAAGTGTGCTGGATAACGCTCTGTAATACCTTTATCTTCAACCACGGAAACCTGCGCCCGCAGCGGAGCCAGTTCGGTGATCGCCTCGGGCGTAAAGTCCTCCGGCCTGGCCTCGCGCCCGCTGGCAATCACCGCCACGGCGTGCTGCAGGCTGAACTTGGCATCGACCTCGGTCACCGGGTTGGGCCGATCGCAGAAGGCCATGGCATCGGCATAGGTCTCGACCCGGAACGGCGCAGTCAGCCTGCCCAGCGCGCGCAGTTCAAGCGCACAGTCGATCACCGGGTGGGCGTGGCGGCAGGCGGCCCAGGGCTTGAAGCTGACTTCGTGGATGCGCCACTGAGTCGGGAAGGTCATGGGCTTGGGCTCACGGCAAGTCGCCGCATAGAGCCCCTGAGGCCCTTCGAGGATCGCGGCGGGGCCAGTCAGTCCATCGGCCGCCATATAGGCTGCCTCGCCGCCGGTTCGCACTGCATGAAGGACGTGCCACTGCTTGGTTAGCACATTGTCATGGCGCATGTGCCAGAAACCGCCTGCGACCGACCCGGCATTCGCCAAAGCGGCCACCATCTGCCCATGCTCAAGATGATAGAGTGAACCTGCGGTCGCAGCGGCGCCAAACAGACCGGCGGTGGCGGTTGGGTGCCAGCTGCCATAGTGGTGCGCGTCGAGCGTAGCGCCGACCGCAATCATCGCTTCGTAACCCCGAACGGCAGCAGCCAGAATCCGGTCAAGCTGGTCCTGCCCCATCCCCAGCGCAGTCGGCCAGATTACCGGCCCCGGATGGAGCAGTGCCGCCCGATGGACATCATCCATTTCCAGCAGATTGCCCATCAAGGCAGCCCGGCCCACCGCACCGGGGATCGCCAAGGAGTGCAAACTGCGCAAGGCGCTCTGCCGCGCCCCAGCAACGCAGGCCAGCCAGTCCAGCAGATGCAATCGCGCACGCGCCCTATCGCTTTCCGTGATCGGGCGCGCTAGTGTCCGGACAAGTTGGACCAGCAGGGGCTCGCTCATGGGCGCCCCCGTGGAGCCGATGGGAGCAAGGATTGAAGGCCAGCATGACCATTCCGCGTGAGCGTGAAGCCCCCCGCTATCTGCAAGTTGCCGGGGAACTGCGCGCCGAAATCCTCTCCGGCAAGTTTTCCGCGCGCGATCAGTTTCCGACCGAAAGCGATCTGTGCCAGCGCTATGGCGTGTCGCGCTTCACCATTCGCGAGGCGCTGCGCCGGCTGCAGAACGAAGGGTTGATTGCCCGCAAGCGCGGCTCGGGCACGGTGGTTCAGCCAGCGGCCGCGCGCGGCGGCACGCTGCACCAGCCGCTCTCCAACGTCGGTGAAATTCTGCAATATGCCCGCGATACGCATGTGACCTATGAACCGCGCGGCCGCGGCGATTTGCCGCGCGAGATTGCCGAGCAGATCGGTGAGGATACCAGCGGCGCCTGGATCTGCTTTCGCGGCGTCCGCAGCCCTCAGCTTGATGGCCAGCCGATCGCCGCGACCGATGCCTATTTCCACGAAAGCGTCGATGGCGCGGTGGCACGGCTGGATCTTGGCGCCGGCACCCTGTTCAGCCAGATCGAGCAACTCGCCGGGGTCAGCATCGGCAAGGTCACGCAAGACATCCAGGCGGTTGCTGCCAGCGCCGACATTGCGAAGGCGCTCGATCTCAAGCGCGGCAGCCCGGTTTTGCGGATCCTGCGCTGTTACATCGATGCCAGGGGCCAGGTATTCGAAATCTCGGTCAGCCACCACCCGGGCGATCGCTTCGCCTACTCGATGCATATCGATGTGGACGGCTGACATCGCTTAACCCTCGCCCAGTGCGGGCACCTTGCCAGGCAGCCACGGCGCCTCGTTGGCAAAGCGGATCGGCGGGGCGATATGATGACGTCCGTCAGCCTCGACCAGCAGACCGCGCTGGACAACGTGCGGCTCGTCCAGCGCTTCGCGAAAATCGAGCACGGGTGCGAAGGCCACGTCCTTGTCGTGGAACCATGCCACCCATTCGTCGCGGGTCTTGGTAACGAAGGTTTCGCGCAGGAAAGCGATCAGCGGCGCCTGGACCGGGCCGGCATCCTGTTCTGCCAGCGCAATCAGGTCCGGCCGACCGAGCGCGGTCAGCAGATTGGTCGCAAACTTGATCTCGCGCCCGCCGAGGACGACGTGACGGCCATCGCTGGTCTGATAGACCTGGTAAAACCCTGCTCCACCCAGCGAACGCTGCTCACTCGATTTCGGTGAAGGTCCCCCGGCAATCGCGGTACCGGCGGTATGCGCGCACCACGGCAGGAGGCTGTCGAACATGGCAACGTCGATATAGTCGCCCTCCCCCGTCTGCTCGCGCCCGATCAGCGCCATCAGCACGGCTGACAGCGCGGTCAGGCCAGCGGCAAGGTCTGCCGAGGGAGCACCGGGTACCACCGGCGTGCCATCCGGCCCGTCGTTGACGCTCATGAACCCGGCCAGCGCCTGGACCGCCATGTCATGCGCCGGATGGTGCGCCAGTTCACCCTCCTGCCCGAAGGCAGAGATCGAGCAGTAGACGATGCGCGGATTGAGCGAGCGCACCGCCGGGTAATCGAACCCCAGCCGCTTCATCACGCCGGGCCGGAAACCCTCAACGAAGACATCGGCCTCGGCGATCAGCGCGCGCAACGCGGCCTTGCCCTCTTCGCTCTTGAGGTCGAGCACCTGGCTTTCCTTGCCGCGGTTGAGGTTGGCAAACCAGACCGACTGGCCATTCTCGAACGGGGCCTGACTGCGCACCGGCTCACCGCCGCGCGGCTCGATTTTTATGACCCGCGCGCCCTGATCGGCCATCATCACGGTCATGGCCGGGCCCGGCAGGAATTGCGTCAGGTCGACAACGGTGATGCCGCTCAGCTTGCCCATCGCCCCCTCGGTCAGACAACGCCGCCGGAGCGTAGTCGGGCGAAGTCATCCTCGCCATAGCCAAGCTCGGCCAGGATCGCGGCGGAGTCTGCCCCCAGCAGCGGCCCGGCCCGGTTGGGCAGGCGCAGACCATCCAGCTTGATCGGGCTGGCAAGGACCTGGAAATCGGGATTGTCGGGATGGGCCACACTGTCGCGCATGCCAATCACCCGCAGCCACGGGTTATCGAGCGCCTGGTTGAGCTGGTAGACCGGGGCAACCGGCACGTGCCCTTCCAGCAGGGTCTGCCAGTGGGCCATCGGCTGGCGCGAGAAGATGCCGTCCAGCACTTCGGTCAGCGCAGCGCGGTTGGCCAGCCGATCGGGGTTGGTCTTGAAGCGCGGATCCTGGCCCAGTTCGGGGTGGCCGATGCGTTCGACCATGATGTCCCAGAACTTGGGCAGCTGGCACATCACGAACATCCACCCGTCCGCCGCCTTCACCATCTGGCTGGGCGTGGCACTGGGGTGGGCCGAACGCGGCGTGCGACCGGTGACATCGCCATTGTTCATGTACCACAGCGCCGGATAGCTGGTCTGGTGCACGGCAGCAGAGAGCAGGTCGGTATCGACATCGCGCCCTTGCCCGGTGCGCTGGGCGTCGATCATTGCTGCCAGCAGGCCGATCGCCATGATCGTGCCGGTCATGAAATCGACCATGGAGAGGCCCATTCGCTGCGGCTCGCCATCGGGATCGCCGGTCAGCGCGCAAAAGCCGGCCTCGGCCTGCATCAGGTAATCATAGCCCGGCCACTTGGACCGCGCATTGTCGCGGCCGTAAGCGGAAAGGTGCGCGCAGACGATCGCCGGATTGACGTCCTTCAGCGCGTCATAGGTCACGCCCAGCTTGGCTGGCAGGTCGCCGCGCAGGTTGTTGACCATGGCATGGCTGGTCGCAGCCAGTTCGCGCAAGATGGCCTGCCCTTCGGCCGCATTGAGATCGAGGGTAAGCGAGCGCTTGTTGAGGTTGAAGGCGTGGAAATAGACGCTCTCGCCCGGCCGGGTGAAATGTGGGCCAACTCCGCGTGCCGTATCGCCCCCGCCCTTCCCGTCCTTCTGCGGCGGCTCGATCTTGATCACCTCTGCACCCAACTGGGCCAGGAACATCGTGCCATAGGGCCCCGCGCCGTACTGTTCGGCGCTGATGACCCGAAAGCCCGAAAGGGGAAGGTGCAACTCGCTCACGCCGGGTTCCGTTTGACCCACTGCTTGGAGATGATCATCCGCTGCATCTCATTGGTGCCCTCGCCGATGCACATCAGCATGGAATCGCGATAGAACCGCTCGATGTCATACTCCTTGGAATAGGAGTAGCCACCGTAAACCCGCATGGCTTCCTGACTGTTGGCCACGGCCGCCTCGCTGGCGAAGTACTTGGCCATGCCGGCCTCCAGGTCGCAACGCTCGCCCTTGTCATAGGCAATCGCGGCGTCGAGGGTCAGCAGCCGGGCGGCGCGGGCGCGCGTGACCATCTCGCCAATCTTAAGCTGGATCGCCTGGTGCTCCGAAATCGGCTTGCCCATGGTCTGGCGTTGCTGGGCATATTCGGTGGCAAGCCGCAGCGAACCTTCCGACAACCCAACGCCGCGCGCGGCGACGTTGATGCGGCCTAGCTCCAGCCCGCCGGTGGCCTGGAAAAAACCCTGCCCTTCCACGCCGCCGATCAGCTGGTCAGCCGGAATGCGGTAGTCTTCGAAGATCAGCTCGGCGCTGTCGATCGACTTGTACCCCAGCTTGTCAAACTTCTTGCCGGTGGTGAAGCCTTCGCGCTTGTCAGCGATGAACAGGCTCATCCCCTTGTAGCGCGGATTGGCATCGGGGTCGGTCTTGACCAGCAGGGCAAAGCACGAGCCGTTCAGCGCGTTCGAGATCCAGGTCTTGGTGCCGTTGATGACGTAATCGT
>Ga0315901_10001490_pt1 | contig 33917 bp, 43 predicted proteins | sample LakEriMetagenome_10_FD_203761 | JGI IMG/M metagenome (GOLD analysis project Ga0315901, IMG submission 203761) | Freshwater fungal communities from buoy surface, Lake Erie, Ohio, United States - Buoy 2 MA116 | ecosystem: Environmental > Aquatic > Freshwater > Lake | place: USA: Lake Erie, Ohio...
AATTTTCCAATTGCTTCTACACCTAATTTTTCTTGGAGTTTTTTTACGTCAGCTCCTTCTGACCCAACTTTTAGTACCATAATTTTTGATTTTCCTATAAATAGTAAATTCTCAGACAAAGTAAAGATTTTATTATAAAAAAAACCTCAGTTCGTGAATTTTGAGATACTTATTAGAAAAAGGGAATTATGGGATACACAAGAGAACAGGTCGAGGCTGCCGTCAAAGCCAAAGGTTATGTTTACTTTGAAGACACAAACAACAAAGGGTTCGATGTAAACATTGTAGGTATAAGAAATGCTGCTACCGGTCAAAAGGTAACAAATGCGTTTGATGACTTATTAACAATAAGTTATAAAGATGAAACAGGTGCGTGGAAATATCACGAATGGCCAGCAACCACAGATCCTGGAAAAAAAGGTGTAATGGAATATCACAACGCCGCAGGAGTTGCTAGACTTGTTGAAGGACAATACAGAGGTTCACACGGAATCGGTCTTCATCAAGGAAAGTACGAAGCATTAAAACAAGCAAAAAATGTTAAAGTTTATCGTGACCCAAATCGTGATTTAACTTATGACGAAACAAAAATTGCTGAGGGTGTATTTGGTATTAACATTCACAAAGCTGGCGCTGATTCAACTTATGTAGAAAATTGGAGTGAAGGATGTCAAGTTTTCAAAAGATCCGCAGACTTTGAAGCGTTTATGAAAATCTGTAGAAAGGCTAGAGATACTCACGGAAACTCTTTTACTTACACATTGATTGAATCAACAGACATAAAATAAAAACTAAAACTTAAGAACCACGTAAATGAAACAATTCAAAAGTCTGTTATTCGGACTTTTATTCTTTTTACCATTCATTGGTAAAGCTCAAGTACCCGCAGCACCATCAAACGGATTGTGGGGTATCATTGCAGCCCAATATCAAGTTGGGACAACAGCACAAGGCACAACAAACGCAAAGATTACATTACAAAACACAACCCTTACAAAATTTGCAGGGGTACAGTTTAGAGTATTCTACGATAATGTAGCGTTTACAAATGCAACCGTATCTCTTATCGGATCATCAACAAACTTAGACCTTCAGTTTATCACCAACACAACAAATGGATACATTACCATTACTTTGGTTTATACAGGTCCAAGTGCGACTTACACGATTCCAAATGGTGAGAGATTTCTAATTACCTTTACTCACGCACCAGCGGCAACATTTAATAACTTGGCGTCTATCTCCAACTTAACTTGGACGGGACCTCAGTCTTTTACACCATATGCCGCTAAACAAGATGGTATGGACACAACATTAAGTGTCCATAACTATGGTGGTGTGTTTACTCCTGTGAACTTTGCTTATCATGGAACGTTCACAAACGTTACAGGTTCTCCTGCCAAATATCTGAATTTAGCATTACAGAGAAGACCATTTGGTGGAAACACTTGGACACAACATTCTACTTATGTTACTGATATCAACGGGGACTTCAACATCTCAGTTCCATTAGATACTACATATTGGGATGTGAGACTTGCAATTCAAGGAGACACAATGGGTGTTGGTAATATTATTTCGTCAACAGATGCTCAGCTAATCAATCAGTGGGTTTTAGGTAACGGAACTATGACTGGATTTGATTACTACACGGCAGATGTGAATGGTTCTAATAGTACAACTATATCTGATGTATGGGGTGTGTTTGGTAGAATCTCAGGAAGATTTAACGTATGGCCTAACAACACAAAAGATGTTAAATTCTTTACTGCATCTGAATATACAACTATTAACGGATCGGCAACTAACTACACATCAACAATCGCAGGGGTAACAAACTTTACATTTGATATCTTACCGGGTCAACCTGACTCTGTGGTTTATTATGTGATGGTTCCTGGTGACGCTAACGGTACAGGTTACAACATGGCTCGTGTTACTCCAATTGAAGTATTGGTTGGACCCATACCAGGTTTAGAGTCACAAATCTATAATGTAATTGATACTAAAGTTGAGTATGATTTCCCAACATCAACAATTGAAGTAAATGTTCCTCACATTTCTGTTGAAGCTGGAAACTTGGTTGAATTACCTGTTAAAGTTTTCACAAACGGAGAAGAGTTATCATCACTTCAGTTTGGATTGAAATATGATACTGACCTATTAGAATTTAAAGGTGTGTATTCTTCATCAAATGCTATGGAATGGATTACATATGTAAATCCAAACGATGGTCAAGTTGATTGGGGTGGATTTGATCCTACAAATAATGAACAACCATTAGTAGATGGTGATGAGGTTGTGACTTTACAATTTATCGCAAAACAACCACAGAACCTATGGGAAGAAAGTCCTCTTTACACTTCTTTGAAATTCGCAGGGACAACTCAGTCTGAAGATTTAACAATCACACCGACAAATGGAATACTTCAAGTACTAAAGAGTAATATGGGTGTGGTGATTGGAAATACAATCTCTGTAGTTCCTAATCCTGTAGTTGATGAAGTTACCATTTCATTTGAAGTTAAAGAAACAACAAACGCAAACCTATCAATTTCGGATGTTGTTGGAAGAAAGTTAATTACAATCTTGGATGGTCAATTACCAAACGGAGAGTATAACTATGTTGAGAACTTAGGTAGTTTAGAAAGAGGACTTTACTTAGTTACATTAACTATGGAAAACGGAGAAACTAAAGTTTCAAAAATTGTAAAACAATAAACTCAAAATAAACAAAAACAAAATGTCAGAAGAAACACAAGACACAAACGACGGAACGTGGTCAGGATTAAAAAAGACCATCGTTGGTACATTATCAACAGTAATTGCTGGTGGTGGAACATGGTTAGGTGTTATGTTATATGGTGGAGGTGAGGAAGAACCAAAAGAGGAAACAAAAACAGAACAGTCTGGAGGTCAAGCACCAATCACTATTAACGTACAACAAAATCAAGAGAATAAACAAAAAACTGAGAACAATAATGGTGGTGGTGTAATTCGTGAAAGAATTATCGAAAAACCTGCGGCTCAACAACCAACCCAACCTCAACCTAAAAAAGAGGAAGAGTCTTGGTAATAAACAATAAATAAAAAAATAAAATGGCACAAAAGAAAACAAAAAAATCATTCTTAGTAAGAATGTTTATGGATCAAAACGACATCAACGAAAAATCAATCGTAGGTTTCGGATCATTTTTAATGATGGTAATTTGTTTAGGTGTAGATATCTACACAGGATTTCACGGACAAGAAATGCCAATCAACAAATTTATCTACGATGGTTTTTTATGGATCACTTTAGGTTCATTTGGAATTGCTTCAGTTGACAAATATTTGTCAGGTAAAAATCAGAACAACGAAGAAGAAGAAGTAGAAGGGTAATGAAAAGAATACTTTACATATTACCACTTTTATTGATTGGATGTAAAACATTACAAGCCCAGCCCCCTCAAACAGGAGGGGGTATTGGCTCTGTTAAGACAGAACAATATGTTGCTGATTTTGAAAAGAAACAATCAATAGACTCGGTTGCTGATTACGACGGATCAATCCAAGTTCCAATCCAATTACTAAAGATTGGTATTAATGAAGAACTTTACGAATTATATCCTGAGTTAAAAGATAAAAGAGTAGGTCTTGGTGTAACAAATATTGTAATTGAATATTTGGAATACACTAACAGATTTATTTTCACCGAAGAAAAGGAAGAGATCAAACAAAGAATGATTGCACAAGATAAAGCATCAGACAAGGGAGTATCTTCAAATAAAATCGAAGTGAAAGGTAATGTTGTATTGGCTAAGTACTTTGTTTATATTGAGGTATATGATTTCTCAGTATCAGAAGACGAAGTTGTAAAAGTTAATGGACAACAAACCGTAAATCAAACTACAAGATTAGGTCTTCAGATCAAATTTGTAGATGCTGAAACAAGTCAAGTGATTGTAGGATCAGGACTTGGAGAAGCAGTAACAATTAAAACAACATCAATCTTGGGTGATATCTCAGATGATGTTAAATTCAACCAATCAACTGTAGGTATATCTACAAAAAAAGCTTTAGAGACAGCTTCATCAAGAGTTGTAACTAGACTTATATCAAAAGGTGTATTTCCAAAGTGAGAATAAACATTTGTATATCTTTGTTGTTCGTCTTGTTTAGTTTCTTCAATCTAAACGCACAGACCTACAACTATTCTTACACCGATCCTTGTACTGGAAATGTAAAAAATATCATAGTCCCCATCAATGGCTCAGTCACGGTGGGGTATTATGGTTTTGTCGAGAACTTCACTCAACAACAATTTGTCGATGGAACTTTTGAAACTTGGGTCAACCAAGTTTTTTCACAATATGACGGATCTCCTTGTTCAGAAATAATTGGACTTGGTGGTCAAATAAACATGGCTCAAGATGTCGCATTAAACACGATAGGTATTATCAACTCATTATCATCTTTAATGGACATATCAAACGGAGCCACAGATTTTCTTAGCGGTAGTTTAACCGCAGCATCTAATTCTTCTAACACTAACGGAAACAAAGGTAACAAGAAGAATGGGAATAGTTCCCAAAATGGAAGTGGAAATAATAATACAACAACAAATACTAATAACACCACGACCAATAACAATCAAATACAAAATAATGGAACAAGTAACACTAATGAAGGAAGTACAACCACTTCTGGAACAAATGAAACAAGTTCAAACAACGGAGGAAATGGAACCACTAATCAAAATGGTGGAACTCAAAATCCAACATCAGCAGGAGGAACTACAACTGAGGGTGGATCAAATGAGAATGGAAATTCACAGGCTATCGAGCCTATAAACAATCAAAACACTAATACAAATGAAAACAATAGCAATACTTCTGTCGGTGGCAATACTGGGGAGTCTAGTGGGAATGGGACTAGTGGGAATGGTGAAGGAAATAATCAAACAAACCAAGAAGTAACAAATAATGGTTCTTCAACTAACCCTAACGGTAATGGTTTTAATAACGGTGGGAACTCTGGTATGGGGAATAATAGTGGAAACCCACCCAATGGGGAGGAAACTACAACCCAAACAGAGGAACAAGGAGGACAAACAAACATTACCCAAGGGGCAACCAAAACAGTAAATCAGAATAGGGAAGGTGGAAAACCCACAGTCATTGCATCAAGCGACTTTGTGGGTTTTAACTTTCAAAACTCTGAAGTTAGAACAGGATTAAAATTAACAGGGGGATATCATAACATGCGTTGGGACGGTGAAACTGCTCGTGGTGGTTTAGTTGATTATGTATCGGCACAGAGAGGACCAAACATGACAGGATATCACGCATGGATCAACAAAAGGAGTGTGGGACTTTTATCAGGAACTTTATCTTTAGGATTTGAAGGTAGGGGATCTGTTTATGGTACTTTGGCGGGAGGACAAATGTTCATGTTCCCAAAGGTGCCGAGTCTTAAAGCGGTTTATATGGGAACAATATCATACGGACAGGTCTATAAAACACCATTTATCGGATCAGCACTTATTGCTGGTGGAATGTACGACTTAAAGTTTGGTAAAAGAATAGATATAAAGTTAATGACTTTATTTGTCTATTCACCATATGTAAGTTACTATAACGATTTAGTATTGAAATCACCTTATGTTATTCTACCAAGTTTAGGAACTAACATAAGTATAACGAAAAGATTTAAATTCAATATAAATGCAGGAGGGGCGTGGGCAATCAAGGTAAACACTTTAAATTATACAATAACATGTGGAACAAGATTATTAGTTGGACAATAGTCCTTTTTACTTTCTTTTCTTTAGATGCTCAACCATTTACATATTCGGGTTATGTTTATGGTGCAAATAATCAAGGTATATCAAATGTAGCGGTAAACCTTTATGGTAGAAGGGTTGACCCTTATGAAGTAACATTTCCCACTTACAGTACTGCTGCTGCTTACAATGCAGGAACCGTGATTCCTTCATCAGACGATGTAACTCATGGACCATTCAACATTGGATTTACTTTTACCTTTTTTGGTAATAACTATACCCAATTTTACGTAGGTTCAAATGGGTGGATTGGATTTAGTGCGAATCAAACAACAGGTTATACCGCAGCATACATACCAAATGCAGGATCACCAAGGAATGTTATCATGGCAGATTGGGAAGATTTATTTCCAGGATCTGCAAACATTTACTATACTACAATAGGGACAGCACCGAATAGAAAATTAGTGGTGTCCTTTAATTCAGTTCCACATTATGGATGTAGATCAAACCTACACACCTTTCAGTTTGTTCTTACTGAAACTTCTAACACAATCGACATAAATTACCTATCAAAACCATTGTGTACTGGTAATAACTCAACAGCAGGTCTTGTGAATATTGATAATACAAATGTGGTTCCTGTAGGAGGAAGAAACGCATCTGCTTGGTCTACCTCAAATTCGAGTGTAAGATTCACACCATCACCAGCAGAAACAGTTTTCACGCTAAAAGGAACTTATCTTACAAACGCATCAGGTTACTATAACATAGTTCCAAATTTAGACGCTCAATCCTTTGTATTCGAAGTAAGGTTGGAAACAATACCAATTACATCATATACGATTACAGATGCTAGAGCTCCTCTTATGATTTTATTAAATAACACAACAATGAACTCAAAGTTGTGGTATCAAATGGACATTAACGGAGATACTAAAATTACTGTTTCAGATTCGTATAATATTTATGGAAGAATTTCAGGAAGATTTACATCTTGGTTCTCACCTAACTATAGAATATTCACACCGGCTCAATGGTCGGCGATAAATGTAGGAACCACAGATCTCAGAGTTTTATATCCTGGAGTTCAGTCCATGACTATAACACCTGTGAATGGGGGATCAACTAACTTTCATGTTATAAGAACAGGAATAACAAATTAAAATTATGAAAAATATAATCTTACTACTCAGTATGTTACTACTTGGTAACCTCGCAATGGCTCAACAATGTGTTTATGTTGATTCAGTTTACAACACAGCTAAATTAAAAGAAATGGGAAACCGAGACATTCGTTTTGGTATTAGACAAATTGTTGAAGACGAACTGTCTGAAAAGTTTTGTTTATCTGAAGATGGAAAGGATATTGATGTTGAGGTGTATTACTTTGGATTACCGAAAACGACAATTAGAATTGTTGGTGTTGAGAAAACAGAATCAGTTACACAGGTTGGTGTAAGATTATATTACGATGGTAAATGTTATGAAGGTATTGGGGAATCTGAAACTGAGATTAAAGCAATCATGATTGAAGTAAAAGAGGGTATGTTACCTTTTGAAAAGATGACAGTATCATCAGCACTAAAAAAGGCTATTCACGAAGCCGTTATCAAAATATGAAAATATGGCAACTTTTGATATTGTTAATGTTTTGGTCATCATCTTTCTCGCAAATCCGTATTGCAGATGTTGGAGATGGTTGGAAAAATAAAGTAGAACAAGCTTTAGACACCATAAAGAAATATGATGTTCAGAAGTATTATCTAATTATGGAGAACTGCTCTAATGTTGCGTATTGGAACGGAGGATTCTCAACGACAGAAGGAGATAGTACAATCACCATCCCAACAAGAGAAATGAAAGACGGAAATATCTATAACATTTCTGCGATACTTGTTCATGAATCCCTACATTTATTCTTTAAAAGAACAAACTTCAACCTAAAACCTAATCTTGAAGAAGTTGTATGTTATCAACACGAGTTGGAGTTTTTAGAAAAAATACCTTGTGTTGATTATTGGTTAATAGAAAATGCTAAAAACAAAATCAAATTTTATTCAAAACCATAGTTGATTTAACAACACAAATCATTTATTTTTCGGGTATGAAAAAAACTAAAACAGACCCAAACAAAATTATTAGAGTAAAACCAAGAATGATCAAAGAAGGTCCTGATGTTGCTCCATTATTTACAATCATACTTGGATTTTTACTTGGTATCGTTTTTATGTCTTTAGTGTCCTGTGAAGAACAAAAATCACAAAAAGAAATTCCAACAGAAATTACAAATGTAACTGAATACACTTACCAAGAGTGTGAATACATCAAGGTAGGAATTGGCACTCGTGCTTGGGGAACACATAAAGGAAATTGTAAAAACCCAATCCACAAAAAATGACAGATCAAGAAATACTTAAGTTCGGAGAGATTCAATATCTTAAAGGAAGATTGGATGAATTATACAAAGCAATTCCAACAATAACTAATATGGAACGAAGACGAAAACTTGACCAACGTATTGAAAAATACATTACTAAGTTGAAGAAAGTTGATGAGGTTGCTTATAAACTATACGAGGTCCAATTAAATGCAACTCACAGGGTTAAAGTCAAAGGAAAATTAGAAACAGAAAATTTACTAAAAGAAATTTTGGCAACTGAAAGTATAACAGATGAATATCTAATTAAAAAAATTAAAGACAAAATTGAAACTTTATAATGTCAAACAAACCTGATAATGTTTCCGACAACCCTGGTTTACTTCCTTATGGTAGTAATGTAGGAGCACCTGCAATTAAAGTTTTAAATATAGAACATTGGAAAGAACCAAGAGTTTTGAATGTTAACAAACAATTTGAAGATAGGTTTGAACAATTAAAAAAAGAATATCAAAAACTTATTGACGAATATAAATGGAATGACTTGGTCTATAAATCAAAATTTAGTTTTGAACCAGTTATTGGAAAAATTTATCACCTATATTATGCTAATGATGGAAAAATATTTCTATCTTTGATATCTCCAAACGAGTGGAAGAGAGAACATATAGGTAGTTTTAAATATAATCACGATAACAAATGGGAAAAAATAGAAGATTAAAAATGGCTTACGAAGATGACTTTCAGTATATTACAAAAATTGTAAGTTCTTGTGAAACTTACGAACAACTTTTAACTTCAAAAAAATTATTTGAAAACTTCAAACAAAAGTGGGATAAGCAAATTCCAAAAATGGAAATGATAAACTATATGTATCGATTTGAATCGACATATGATATGAAAAGAACAAAAATATGTTTAAAAGATTAGAATTTTTCGTAAGTACTTTCAGAGGACTTGGATTGGGAATAACATTTAGTTTCTATGATAATTGTTTTATATGTGTTGGAACATTTTTATGTTTTAATATCTATTTTGAATTGAATTTGGGAAAAATTTATTAAATTTGTAATATGATACTTACAATAATTTCTGACACTCACAACAAACACAAACACGTTACAGGTGATTTGAAGGGTGGTGATTTATTATTACATGCCGGTGACCTTTCTTCTATGGGTTACGAACACGAGATCCGTGAGTTTGCTAAGTGGTATAATGGTTTAAACAACTACCACCATAAAGTGTTTATTTCTGGTAACCACGATTGGGGATTTCAAAACAATGTTGAGAAAGTCAAAAGTATCTTATCTGAATATGACACTATCAATTACCTACAAGATGATTGGATTACAGTTGGAGATGGTGACCCACATGATAATAACACACAAACTGTTAAAATTTGGGGTAGTCCATGGCAACCTGAGTTCTATAATTGGGCGTTTAACTTACCACGAAATGGTGAAGAGTTGAAGGCGGTATGGGATATGATTCCTGAAGATATTGATATCTTGATTACTCACGGTCCAGCTTGGGGATTCTTGGATGATGTAGAAGGTCGTCGAAATGATCACTTGGGTTGTGAGTTACTTGCAGAACGAATCAAACAAATAAAACCAAAGATCCATATCTGCGGACACATCCATACTGGTTACGGACATTACTATGATGGACATACACACTACTTCAATGCTGCAGTATTGAATGAACGATACTTATACGCTCATTTACCTTGGCACATTGATTGGAACCCAATAACAAATGAAATACAATTTTTATAATGGAGAAAGCACACTTTATTGAAAACAGAGTCTTTAGAGATAAAAGAGGGACATTCAGCCCATTAGATCTTGCCAAGTTAGATAAGAATTGGTTACAGAGTAATATTAGTGTAAACCCCCGTAAATACACACTTCGGGGGTTACACTTTCAAAAGAATGAATACGCTCAAGCCAAACTAATTAAAGTTATATCTGGTAGGATATTAGACTTTGTTGTTGATCTTAGAATGGTATCAGAAGATTATAATAAAATTTTCTTTTTTGATATGAAAGAGGGTGATGAGGTATATGTGCCAAGATATTTTGCTCACGGATTCATAACAACCGAAGAAAACTCGGTAGTTCAATATTTGGTTGATAATGAATACAGTCCTGAGAATGAAGGAGTTAAAGTTTGGACTGACTATCCTGAGATAGTTAAAGAAGTACAAAAATACAATGAGTGGTTCCTTGAGGAATTTGTAGTCATACACGATAAAGATTTGGTTGAAAAATAAAAACTTGATGATATTTATAATAAAAAATATATTATGGATAAGTTTGATTTAAGTGAAAAATTGAAAGAAGAACTAAAGAAAAGAAATCTTTGGGAACAAGAAGAAGACGAAGATGACGATCAAAATGAAGATAAAGATCAAGATGATGAAACTTCTTCAAATCACAATGAAGATTTCTGTGATATGGTTTGCCAATTACTTCACTCACAAACTCAAGTACATATATTCCATTTAGGTACTAAATCATATTCTGAACACAAAGCATTACAAGGTTATTATGAAGGAATTGATGCTCTTGTTGATGGTGTTATAGAATCTTATCAAGGTAAATACGGCCTTTTGACTAATTACAAGTCATTCAAGAACCAATCCTATAAAAACAAAAACCAAGTATTAAAATACTTTACAAGTTTGTTAAATATGATTGAAGAAAAAAGAGACTGTTGTGACGATTCTTTTATACAGAATCAAATTGATACTATACAGGAGTTGGCTTATTCGACTATGTATAAGTTGAAATTCTTACAGTAATAATTTACCACCAAAGAAAACAAAGTTATTATCATTTAGATCATCTATTTCATTACCTACATTCCAATCGTATTTGATATCTTCCATGCTGTAAGTTTCTCTAAAGTTCCTTTCTCTTAAGGAAGGTTGTTTGAGTACTAATGAATTATAATAACGCCCCTCAAATGGATGATCGTCATCCATGTTACCAAGTTTATTTGTAGTATATACTTTATCGTAAAATTCATCATAACCCATCACATCTGTTTCTACATTTCCACGACCATCGCATTTATAACAATCGAATTCTCCGTCGCCACCACATTCACCACAAATATCATTTCCACTACCATCACATTCACTACAAGTATCATTACCACTTCCACCACATTTACCACAAGCATCACCTTCATCATCCCCACCTGTACCATCACAAGTAGAACAATCTTTCGTACCATCACCATCACATGACCCACAGGATACATAACCTTCACCGTCACAATAATCACAAGCTTCTTTACCACTTCCATCACATTCCGAACAGTCCTCCTCTAAATAACCCATTTCTTCATATGCAAAGAACTGGTAACCTTTAAGATTTTCTAAAACATATTTTACTGATTTTGTGGCATCACCTGTTATGTGATAGTAATAGATTGAAAAAAATAAGTACATTTCTTCAGATCCATTTAACTTGGAAAGATATAAACTTAAAAAATCGTCTTCATGGATTTCATATTTAATATCAGCAACAGTGTTAAAAACATCAGGATGGGAAGAATCCTCCAAAGATCTATGAATTTGTTTTGTGAATTTTACGAGTAAAGGAATTTTATTTGGATCCATTATGAATTTCTTTTTTCAAATAAATAGTTTATTTTTAATAATGATACAATAAAAAAATATCAATTAAACAATAGTATGGCACATCCAATATTACATGCAAAGAGTTCAGCCAAAAAGTTTGGTGGAAAGTGGGAAGATTACATTCATATTCATAACTGGTTAGATGAGACCAAAGGATGGTATGGACATTCTTTACACAGAGCGTTTAGACACCACTCAGAAGGTATATTTGAACTTCAAGAAAAGTTCGGACCTGAGTTTAAAAATAGTGATGATAAAACTGTTTATACTAGATATGTTGGAGAACAACATGTTAAAGAAGATTGTGATGGTTATATTCCTTCAGCATCAGAATGGATAAAAATATTGATGTCTGGTGAAAGACCGACATGGGCAACTCGAACAAAAAAGTTAGAGTTTGAAGATTAAAAGTATTTATTAGAAAATATCATATGGAACTTACAGAAAAACAAATACAAGATTTAAAAAAGTATTCAAAGTTACTAAACTCATTAAACATGGAGGATGGTGTAACTTGGTATTACCAATGCTACGACGGTGAATTTGAAAGTTTGTATGGTCCTATACATGGAGGTAAAAATGTTAGTGATGAATTATCGTTTTTACCTGGATCAATTGAAGAATTCTTTGAAACCATTAGAAATAATTTTGATACAGGAAATTTTTATAACGACTATTATGATAATGAAAACGGTACTTTAACTTTTACAATTTTTGCTGAAAGAAATGAAATAGATGTCATGTATGATTATTATGAGATTAGCACCGAAGATAGTAAGATTGAGAAAAATTTTTCAGACTTTTCAGATATGAGACCAGGGTGGAGAGGAGATGATAGAGAAGTAAAAAAACTATCAGATCCTACAATCGTTGAAGAATTGAAATCTGTTTATGGTGATTCTTGTACATGTAGTTATGACGGTAGCGGAGATAGTGGATGGGTCCAAGATATGGTAGATTCTTCAAAGGGATCAAAAGGTTTAAATCAACAATTAGAATATATTTGTTACGACTTATTAGAATTATATTACGGAGGTTGGGAAATAAATGAAGGATCAAATGGATCTATCAATTTCAATTTCAAAGACCAAACTGTTGAATTAAATCACAACCAAAATGTAGAAGAAAACGTTGATGAACATTATATGACTTGGAAATTTTAATTATGAATAAACTAATTAGAGAAGATATTGAAAGGATAAAAAGTTTGATGCTTGAGTCAGAAGGTAAAACAGAATACAACTTTTGTGATAGGTTTTCAGGTAACAAACAAAAAATGTATGTGTGTAGTAAAATCGGATCATTAAAAGGATTTCTTTCTCGAAGTAACGGTCTTGATTTGAAAACGGTTATAGAAAAACAAATTTCAGATTTAGAGACTGAAATACCAAAAGATTTACAAAAAAAATTTATTGATGGTGCTATTTTTTTAGAATCCCTTGGAAAAATAACTGAGGATAAAAAAAATGATTTTATAGAAAATAACGTAATAAATAACAAATTGGTTTATTTGAATGGAGAATGGCAACCAATAAATAAGTTGAACACAAATTATTATGATTTGGCAGAACTTCTAACTGAACTGATCTACAAAAATAAAAACAACACTACATTCCAAGCTATTATCAAAGACCCTAAAACAACTTTGATGAGAATGAAATCAGAATTAGAAAAAATGATCGAAGATTATTTTGATGATCCTATGATGTTGCTTGATTACACCAAAAACATCCAACGAACAACCCAACAGGGTGAAAGTGCCGAAAGGAGAGTTAAAGAACATTTACAAGATAACGACTTCAAAGTTGAATATGAAGGTGGTAACGGTGATTTGATTGATATGGTATTTGGAACTGATCTAATTATGTCTCATCCTAAGTTTGGAGTAAAAACGATTCAAGTTAAGGCAAATGAAAAGGCTTATGATCAAGATTACAAATATGTTGATTGGATAATAATTGCAGACCCTTTCACTATTTATGATAATAAAACAAAAGAAACAATTCAATTATGATGACATCAGGTCAAACATGGGTTACAAGAAGATTATCAGATATTATTGATTTTGTTGAGGAAGCTGCAGGTGATATTAGTATTGACGACTATCCAAATTTTGAAATATGGATGATGGATGTCTTTGATAGTGCGTTAAATAGACTTAGTGATGAAAGTTATAGAGATGAAAATAAATTTTTAGATATCTATAGTTCTGTTTTATCGTCATTGGAAGACATCTTTAAAGAACAATTACACGATTTTTATTTATCAGAAAAAGATAATGATGTAATAAACGAAAGTTCAGAAATACCAATTAGATTACTTAGACGATCTGTAGATTTAGAAAAGATTGGTGATATAGTAGAATACCAAACAGAAATAAATAATCCTTGTGATTTTGAGGATGAAGAAGACTATTCCGACTTTTGTATTTTACAGGGAATTCATTTTTATTACTGTGATGAAGGATATTGTGATGAAGACGAAGATACTGAAGATTATGAAGGGCCATCACCAGCAATGGTAGAAGTAAGAAATGAGGTTGAACAATATATATATGATAAATACTATGACTATTTAGTTGGTCTTTATAATGACGCAGATTGTTAATAATGAAAATACTAATATCAGAAAAGCAGGCAGATAGAATATTCAACGACAAAATTGAATGTGAAAAGTGTGAACACTCTTGGAAGAAAGAGAATGATGACCCTCATCCATTTTTATGTCACGATTGTGGTTGGGATCAAAAGAAAGAAAAGTATGACAAAGAAAATCTATTTAAGTTTTGGAAAAATAAACTATCCAAAGAACCAATCGACGAAAAATGGTCTCAAAAGTATAAAAAGTCAATAAATTGTAATAATCCAAAAGGTTTTAGTCAAAGAGCACATTGTCAGGGTAGAAAAAAAAGAAATTGATTTATGAAGATTGCTGTTTGTGTTCATTTGTATCATACCGATATGTGGGATGAAATTGAAAATTATTTGAATAATTTAGATTTACCATATAAATTATATGTTAATTTACCTTATGAAACTGACGGAAACAACTTTTTAGATTTTCAGTGGGAGACTTATGTAAATTATTACCAAGACTTGAAAAATGCGGGGAAAAATAATAATGAAAAGGCTTACAAACATTTTATTAAACATGGACTAAACGAGGGAAGATTTTATAGAAAAGATCATTTGGATGTTTATGAAAAAATAATCAAATTTAAGAATGAAACTAAAGTTTTTCTATCTCCTAACAGAGGTGTTGATATTGGTGGGTTTTTATATACGTATAAAAAAATCGATAATGATACTGATTTAATACTCAAAATACATACTAAAAAAGGTTTAGGTTCTGAAAAAGTTCCTTCACTAGATTTAATGAGAAGAGGTGGTGGATTTGCAATAAGTCATGGTAGGAATTGGTTTCATGGATTAATGGGTGGGGTTTTATCTAATAGTGTTCAGGTAAATAATATAATTAATAACTTTACTCAAGACAATACCACAGGTATGGTGGGGTTCAGAAAGTATAAAAATTTTACAGTTAATTATGATGAAACCTTAAAAATATTATCCAAGCTTAATGTAAAAAAAATACCCGAAAATTCTGATTTTATTGGGGGAACTATTTTTTGGGTTAGAAATGAAATTCTAAAAAAATACTTATCGAATAACATCATCAATGAAATAATTGAATTGATGCCATATGGATATGTCAGAGAACCATCAATAAATCATGCAATGGAAAGAGTTTTTGGTATATTGGTTTATTTTGAAAATAAAAATATTAAAATTATTAAATGAAACATGTTATAGTAACAAGATGTAAATTTGGAAAAGATGAGGAATTCCAAAAATATTTTGAGGTTATGAAAAAAACTTACATACCATCAATAAATTCACAAACAGATAAAAATTTTTCAATCGCATTAATTGTCAATCCAAGACATTATGATTTGATTAGGAATGAAATCAATAAAGAAATTGAAATAGTTAAATTTTTTGATCAAAATGATGAGTACAAAGATTTAGAAGTTAGACAAAAAATAGATTTAATACCTTTTTCAGACACCAAGAAAGATTATAGAGACTTTGTAATAAAAAATAATATCACAATTCAAACTAGACACGATTGTGATGATGTTATGGCTCCAAACTATATTGAATATATACATAACCTTTATAATCAAAATAAAAACAATTACGACGATTTTATTTTGAATTTTCACCCAACAAAATTAGTTGTTGAAACAGGTAAAGAATATACTCATGGTAGAGATTACAGTAAGGTATGTTCGATGTTTAGTACTTTAATACAAAAGAACGTCAAACACGGAATTATGGATTGTGTACATGATCACTTGAAAGGATTCACAAGAAATATTATATATATTCCAAGAGGATATGTTAAATTAGGAATTCACGGTAATAATACTTTATCTAAATTAACCCCAAATGACAAACCATTGAATTAATATGAGATTTACCTATGCATATATAACATACAAAAAGGATGTTTATGACCAATATTTAGGACCTTGTTTGGATAAAATTAAAGACAGGGTTGATATTATAACTAAATCTAATATTAAATCATCAAAATTTCATAATGAAGTTATTAACGAATCCCCAAATAGGTATATTATATTTTCCCACGAAGATGTAACATTCTCTGATGATATTATAACCCAAATTGAAAAAACAATAGATCAAACTCCAAATTTTGGTGTGTTATGTGTCGTCGGAAAAAATGGTGATAATAAAAATGTTGGGGCTTTAGCTTCTAATAGATATGATCTAAAATTTTGTGATCCTTGTTTTTTTGTTATTGATAAAGAAAATCCATTAAGATTTGATGAAGTCACATTTGATGAATTTCATTTTGGTGTTGAGGACTATTGTATTGGAAGTCAGGAAAAACATGACAGAGGAACATATAGTATATTAATTAATTGGGGTAAAGAAAACTCACCATTATCCTTCAAACACCACAGCTATACCTGTAGGACAGTTAAATATCAGTGGGGTAATTATGCGGAATACAAAAAAAGATTAAAACAAAAATGGGGCCATTTGACAAATATTAAAAATTTTTAATAATGATAAGTATCATAATCACGGCACACAATAATGATTTTTTTTTATACGAAACATTAGATTCTATAAATAAAAGTAATGTAAACTTTGATTATGAAATTTTATTAGGTGTGGATAACTGTCAAATTACGATGGACTCGATTAAAGATAACATCAATAAAATATCTGAAAATGTTAAGGTCTTTTATTTTCCTAAGGTTGGAACATATGTTATTAGGAATAGTTTGGCAAAAATTTCTAAATTTGATGATCTCTTGTTTGTTGATTCAGATGATATATTAACAGATGATACTTTGGGATTTGTCTATGAAAATTTAAAAAAGTATGATCTAGCCAAATATAAATTTGCAATGTTTGGTGGTAATTTTGATATCAATAAAGTTAAAACATATAAAAAATACGAAACAAGTCCAGCGGGATCATTTGGTATTAAAAAAAATACTTTTTTAGAAATGGGGGGATTTGAACCTTGGTCTTGTGCTGCTGACGGTGAATTTCAATGGAGAGTTGAAATGACTAAAAAAAAGGTAATAACAAAAAACAACGTTGGACTGTATTATAGAAGACACAATTCAAACCTTACCGTTGATAGTAAAACTGGTATGAAATCACCTATAAGATTATATTATCATTCGCTAAAAAAAGAAAAAATTAAAAATAATAAATACGGTAACATAGAAAATATTAGTGTTTCTGAATATTTGGAAATAAATAAAACTAACATTAAAAATTATAAAATTATTTTTGAACATTTGAAGTTACCAAACCCATATAATTTTCAAGAAATTTTTGAAAGGGAAAAACTGAAAAAAAGTCAAGCTTTAAATGGAGTCTTGAATTCCAGTACTGAAGTAGAACCTCCAAAAAATGAATACAAAGATTTATCCGTTAAAAGTACTATCGAACAAAAAAGATCTCAAATAGATTATGATAGAGTTAATTACGTTTTTCAAAACAACAATAACAAACTTACTTCAATGAGAGTTAACAAACCCACAATACCACAACAAGTTAGAAACAATACAAGTTTTCTAAATAAATTGAACAAAAAAAGATAATGTCACTTTCTGTCATAGTTCCAACGTTTGATAATATTGAATTCTTAGATGAGTTGTTTGATTCATTTGAAAAAAATAAAGTAAATTTTCCTCACGAATATTTAATTGGAATTGATAATTGTGAAAATACAAAACAATATATCGAAGAAAGAAAGTTTCCCGAAAATGTATTTTTTTTCTACTTTGTAGAAAATGTTGGGCCCTATAAAATAAAAAATACTTTAGCAGAAGTTGCAAAATACGACAATTTATTCTTTTTTGACTCAGACGACTACATGACCGAGAGTTGTTTATCAGAGATAAATAAGTTAATAGGTAAGTATGAATGTATAAAACCAAAATTTATAAACTTTAAGGATACTAAAGATGGAAGAGTTTATATTGATGGTAATGGTCTACATGGTGAAGGTGTGTTTGCAATTCACAAAAGTGTTTTTTTAGCCATGAATGGTTTTGAAGGATGGAGATGTGCTGCAGACTCTGATTTTATGGGGAGATTATACAAGTTAAGAAGAAAAATTAATCTAACAAATTTAATTTTATTTCACAGAAGAATACACGGAAACAGCCTTACCATGTCCAAAGAAACAGGATATGCTTCTGAAATAAGGGGAAAATACTTCTCAATATCCAAAAATAAAACAGATCATGGTCCACTACCAAAATTAGAAAAGGCTGATTACCAAATGTTGGATAATGAAACTAAATTATGGTCAGAACCAATATCAACAATAGAACAAAGAAAAATTGATTTACAAAAAGAACTCAAAGAAAAAAAACACAAACTACTTGAATCAATTTTTAGTGATGCACCAAAAGAAGTCCCGCAGAGAGAAATTAAAGTTGTCAATTATAATAAAGTAAATCAAATAACAAATCGACAAACCCAATCAAATTTGGGTACTGCATTAAAAAAAGCAAAATTAGAAAATATTAAAAGAAATTCGAGGCGTTAGAATTTTTTTTCACTATATTTGTTTTATGGAACACAGATATAAATCAGGAAACGTAATCAAGGACGATCACATCAAAAGAGTTAAAAAACTTTTAAAGAATAAAGGAGTGTCTTTTGAATTTAATATTTGGAGAGATAAAGTTGAATTCCAAATCACTAATATCAGAAAATACAATAACGGATGGTCTTTTAGCGATAAAAACAACTATTGTTATGAGGTGGATATCAAAATGGTCAGTGAAGCCCCTTTTTCTCGTCACTATGTAAACTCAAATATAAGACGATTAAACTCTCGAGTTAGAGCTTGGTCTAACGAACAAGTATTATTGGAAGAGTTACAATTCTTCGGGATGAACAACATTTGTATTTCAAAGATTCAATATGTTTAGAGTTCTTTTATATTTATTAATATGAAAGTATCAATAACAGAAGATCAACTAAAAGTAGTACAATCAAAATTACTTTATGAACAAATCCTTGATGATCTTGTTTTCAAACTATCTTTAATTACAGAAGATGGTAAGACTAAACCTGATATGGAATGGGATTTTGAACCTATCAAAAAAGAAATTGATTTGTCTAAGTTATGGGTTAAAACTAAGGAAGACGCCATAAAATATATTGAAAAGGTTAAAGATAAAATTGAAAATCTTCCTTCTGACTTAAAAAAAAGAATTGTAAAATATATTGCTTATTCCTTATTAGGTTTGTTGAGTTTGAAACAAATTGAAAAGTACTTGGATCCTCCATTACAAAGTGCGGTAGAAACTGAAAAAGAATTCATCAAAAAAGTAATACCACCAAGAATAAGAAAGTCATCGGAAGGTTTAATAGATCACTTAAAATACGAAGAAGGATCCATTAGACATAAAGGACAACCAAATTTAGTGGCATATGATCTTGGTGATGGTGCTTATACCATTGGTTATGGACACGCCATATTTCCTGATGAACAAGAAGGATTTGATTTTTTACCAAGATACTCAAAAATAATTCCAGGTAGAACAAAAATTACAAAAGAAGATGCCGAAAAATTATTGAAAGATGACATGAGAGAAGCGGAAAGTATCGTTAATCGAATTTTGGATCAGTGGGAAGAAAAAGGAATCAAACCACCAATCACACAAGGAATGTACGATGCGATGGTTTCAATGTCATTCAATATGGGAAGAGGTATAAGAACTTCTGATTTTATACAAGCTGTTAAACGAGGTGATTTTGATTTAGCAAGAAAACTAATTTTAACAACAAGTGAAAATTTATTTGACGAGTTTCCTGGATTAAAATCAAGAAGAAAAAAAGAATCAGAAATGTTTAAATGATGGACAGGTTAAAACTATTAAAATTATTCAAAAGATTTGCGGGGGATGAAATTGATCTTCACGGGTTAAAATGTATTCCTGTTCGAGTTGGGGAAGAAATAATATCAAAAAGACATAATAAACCTTATTATCCGATTGAATTTAAAATAGAAAATCCAAATGATGTTCCTTATTTCCATTCAATAGTGGATGAGGAACTTTTAGATATTGTAATGGAGTTTGAAGAGTATGTTGGTCTTAAATTAACTACTGAAATATTATGGGATGAACAGCCAAAATTTTATCTTAACGACAAAACAAGGGATCAAATTCAAAAAGTTTTCGACTCTGTAAGAGAAATTAAATTCACCACAGGAACCCCATTTGTTGGGTATAGAAGATATGTAATCAATATAGAATCTGTTGGTTTAAAAAGTAAAAATTTTGATCATGATGCATATTATATTGATAATACCGTTGTTCCATTATCAGCAACAAAAAATGGTGAAAATATCGATGTTAATGAAGCTATAAATGAATATATTGATGAATTCTTACCACAGGTAGAAACATACTACGAAACAGAAGAATATTATAAAGGTGTTGATCAAGTAATCAATCAATACCCACTTCTTAATGCTGATTATGTTGCAACTTATTACGACACTAAGTTTATCCGATAATAGACTTACTTCGTTTCTTACGGTGAAAAGTGATAACAAATCGGTGAACCTCATTTTGAATCTCAGCCAACAAAAACCCAAACTCACTTCTTGGAATATCAAAACTTGACCCATCAGTCTTGTGGATTGTAGATGATCTGTGTTTGTCGTCTTTTGAAATGGAGATCAAATCAATTAGATTCAACAAACCAAGTTCCTCAAATACTTTCTTGGCAACACCCAACTGACCTTTACCACCATCAATAATGACAAGTGAAGGTAACTCTTGTTTTTCATTTAAAAGTCGTTTGAATCTACGATTTAATACCTCATCGAAAGAAGCATAGTCATCAGGTCCCTCAACAGTTTTGATGTTGAACTTACGATAGTTTGACTTATCAGTTTTACCATTCTTGTAACGAACAAGAGCGGACACCTGACAATCACCAGCAGTATGAGAGTTGTCAAAGGCTTCGATAAGAGTTGGGACATTCAATAAACCAAATTGTTCTTTGAATGATCTTGCAAAATCACTATACTTTCGAACACGAAATGACTCAAGTTTTTTCTCCAATAAATCAACGACATCCATTTTGTTTTTGAATGTTTGAGCAAGCTCGAACTCCATCTGATCAGAGTGATACTTCATATACTTCTTCAAACGATTTCGAACTTTGTCAAACTGAAAAGAAAATACATCTTTCATCTCATTTACAATCTTCAAGTAAGAAAACTTTAGAATAGAAGAAACGCAAGGAGCATTACAACGACCAAGATGAAACTCTAAACAAGTCTTGAACTTTTCGTTTTGGATATTCTCTTCAGTCAAGTTGTAAGAACAAGATCTAAGATTGAAAATGTCATGAACCATCTCATAGATCTCATAACAAGAATTAGAACTTGTAGACTCCAAAAGAACTTCACCAGTAAAGTTAGAAGGATTGCAAACTAAAAGTCTTGGGAACTCATCTTGACTCAAAGTAATAAACCAACGACGAGAACGATCATCTTTTGCTTTGATGTTGTATTTTGGTTTGTGTGATTTGATAAGTTCATCCTCCAATAACAAAGCCTGACTCTCATCATTTGTAGTCATGAACTCAACATCAGTGATTTCATTTACCAAAGACAAAGTCTTCTGATCTTTGTGGTTTTTTTGAAAGTAAGACTTCACTCGTTTAGGGAGAAACTTTGATTTTCCAACATAGATGATCTGACCCTTCTTGTTTTTGAAAAGGTAACAGCCGCTTGATTGTGGTATGTTTGAAAGTTTCTCTGTAATCACAATACAAATATACAAAATTTTTTATATTAACTACATGTTAAGATGATTAACTTTGGGCTAAGAATAAATAAAATTGGTGATTTAAGTTATAAGACTAACTATCTATTGGTAAATAAAATTAAACAAAAAAACTATGAAACAAATTTACCTAGCAATACTGTCTGTTATGATGACGGTAATGACTTATTCACAAAGTCAATTTTGGACGGAAACTGATTATAAAGGGGCTTTTCCTGTAACGGATAACTCACCTGCGACTGATTGGACTTATGGGTGGTCTAATTGGGATCCACAAAATACTCAATACCCTACAACACAAATCGTAATAAATTCTGACGTAACAACAAATACGACTTGGTCAGGGGTTATTAAATTACAAAATAAAGTTTACGTTAGAAACGGAGCGACTCTTACAATTCTACCAGGAACTATTATTAGAGGTGATTACAATACACAAGGGACTTTGATTATTACTAGAGGTTCTAGACTTGTTGCTGACGGAGAACAATTTAATCCAATCGTATTCACATCAAACAATCCAATAGCACAAAGAAACGAAGGTGATTGGGGAGGTGTTGTAATTTTGGGTAATGCTAAAAACAACCAACCAGGTGGTGTTGCAAACATTGAAGGATTACCGCCAAGTTCAAATACTCAATACGGTGGAACAAACGATAACGACAATTCAGGTATTATTAGATATGTTAGAATTGAATTTGCTGGCATTCCACTTGAACCTAACAAAGAAATTAACGGATTAACTTTTGGTTCTGTGGGTAATCAAACTTTAGTTGATTATGTTCAGGTAAGTAATTGTGGTGATGACTCTTTTGAATGGTTTGGAGGATCAGTAAATTGCAAACACTTAATATCATATTCAACAGTAGATGATGACTTTGATACAGACTTTGGATACAGAGGTAAAGTTCAATTTGGTTTGGCGATTAGAAATGAAAATTTATCAGACGCAGCTGGCGACTCAAATTGTTTCGAATCGGATAATGACGCACAGGGTAGTGTGGCTCAACCATTGACGGCACCTATTTTTTCTAACTTCACTATTATTGGTGCTAAGAGCAATGGGACGGTTTCCCTTCCAATAGGTGAGAAATTTGAAAAGGCTTTCAGATTAAGAAGAAATACTGCAACTTCTGTTTTCAATACTATTGTTACTGGTTGGGAGAAAGGAGTATCACTTGAAGGGATTGCCGTAGAAGATAATTTGGCGGGAGACACGATGCATTTCCACAGTAACATTCTTTCTAATTTTAATACAGGAACTGTGTGTTATACAACAACACCTAATTTCTTTTCTACATATTTTTCACAACAATCGAACGATTCAGTATCAACACATTTAAATATTAATTGGGTAACACCTTTTGTTCCACTTGGTTTAACACCTGACTATCGTTTAATTGAAGGTTCATCCGCAGCGGTAGGGGCAAGTTTCCCAACTGAAATATTTGGTGATTTATCGTCAGTTAAAGAAAACTCAAATGACTTTAGAATCTATCCTAACCCAGCAAGTGAGGTGGTTTACGTTAGTAAGAAATCATATATTGAATTGATTGACCAAAACGGTAAAGTAATTGATTCTGTTAATGATAATGAAATTGATTTACGTAACTTGGAGAATGGTGTTTACTACATTCGAGTAAACAAAGTTAAAACTAAAAAATTAATTATTAGAAAATGATTTATCTTTGGTTTATTGTATTATCATTTATTACTCATACAATCGTAAAAGATAGGAGAGAATATCAAGAATGGTCAAAAAAATAAAACTAACCCCACTCACAAGGTGGGGTTTATTATTTTAAAAAAATTGATTAATTTTTTTAAATGGAACTCAAAGAATATCTTACAATAGTAATTCCTTGTAAAAACGAGAAGAGAATTATTGAAAAAACGTTAGATCTTTTAAATTATCAATCAGACATTTCAAATGTAAAAGTTGTTGTTTGTGATTCGTCTAATGATGGAATTACAAAACCATATCTTTTAGATAGATTAGAATATGAATCGGGGAGAGACAGATTTGATCTTCATACAATGGATGGTGGACTTCCAGCAAGAGCAAGAAACAACGGATTTAAATTGGTAACAACACCTTATGTTTTATTTATGGATGCCGATGTTTTCTTATTGGACCCTAAGATAATCAAACGAGCGTTTCTTCGAATACATAAAAATAACCTTGATTTAGTAACCGCTAAGTTCAGAAGTGATAACGGTAAATACAACTATATTTACCGTTTGTTCGATTTCCTACAGTTAGTGTCAAAATGGTCCACACCTTTTTGTTTAGGTGGATTCATGATGGTCAGATCAGAAACATTTAAAAATTTAGGAGGATTTGATGAAGAGATAAAAGTTGCAGAAGACTACCACTTCTCAAAACAAATAAAACCAAAGAAATTTGGTAGAATAAATAATGTAGTGTTTACTCCACCAAGAAGATTTGAGAACAAAGGATTGATCTACATGACCAAGTTATTTTTAGGATCATTCTTTAACCATAAGAACAAAAACTACTTTACTAAGGATCAGAATTATTGGAAATAAGATTTATGTTTTTCTTAACATACATCAATCCGTTTTCAATTTACATGTCCAAACAAAAGAATTATCATTTGAAAAGAAAATAAACCAATAACAATATAAAAATGAAACAACTTGTAATTGACCCAGCTCATTCTGACTTGGGATTTAAAATCAGACACTTGATGGTGTCAAACGTAAAAGGAACATTAACAAATTATTCAGGTGGTATGTCTTACACAACTGAAGATATGAGTGACGCTCAAATTCGTTTTGAGGCTGAAGTAAATTCGATCTCAACAGGAAATAGAGATAGAGATGCACACCTTAACGGAGAAGATTTCTTCAACACAGAGAGATTCCCTAAAATGTATTTTGAATCAACTTACTTGAATCTTACTGACGGTAAAATGAGAGGTGAAATGACTATTAAGGATACAACTAAAACTATTGATTTAACTGTTGACTATAATGGTAAATCAGTTGATCCTTGGGGTAATACAAAACACGGATTCGAGATCTCAGGAACTATCAACCGTTCAGATTTTGACCTTACTTGGAATGCGGCACTTGAAACAGGTGGTGTATTGTTGAGTGATGAGGTTAAACTGAATTTGGATGTTCAGATGATGGAATTGGTTGGTGAAATGGAACCACAAACTGAAACGGCAGAATAAAATAATTCTTATACAACGTTAAATAATAGAATCCCCACTCCAAAGGTGGGGATTTTTCTATTACTAAAGTATTTATATGTAATGAAAAATCTTGTTAGATCAATCCTTAATGAAGTTTACCAAAAACAAAACAAACCTGACTTAATTAAGGAATGTACAATTGCTGCTGTAAGATTGGATGACACAGTAGTTTTAGCAAAAAACAGAGATAGAGGTTACAAGGCTAGAGTTGAGATTATTCATGAGATTGTGAACGATGTTGAAATGGTTTATTGGAGAGATATTGATACTGATTGGAGTGAGGGAATGAATGAATTTGGTATTGGTATTGTAAATTCTAGTTTAATGGTTGCCCAAGATGAGAAAGAAGGTAAAGGAGTTGAAAAAGAAAGAAAGATTGACGATAAAAGTAAGGATAAAACCGAAAAGAAAAGATTTGCTGCCGATGGAGGTAAAATAAGAAAGGCTTTAACCTATAAAAGTTTACCTAAAGTAATTAAATCTATTATTTCTTACAGAGGTGAAGATAAAAAAGATGTGGGTCTCAAAGGAGAAACAATAGTATCAAATAATGAAAACATTTATATAGTTGAAATGACCGCTAAACATTCTCCGATAATTAAAAAATTAAAATCTGATTCTAAAATTGTTGTGAGAACAAATCATGGAATTTATCAGAAGAGTGCTGGTTACACTCGTGGGAGGAAAAGAAAATCTTCCGTAACTAGAATGGAATTGGCGAAAAAACATTTGGAGGGTGCTAAAAAAGACATAGATGTTATTGACGCGATGAAGAAGAAATACAAAAAAGATCCATTTTTGAATCCATACAGAACAAAGAACATGTATCATATGCAAACAACAGGTCAAATAATGATGAACCTTGACAAAAAACTTGTTGTTGTTAGAATGGATAATGAGATGGGAGAGTTTGTTGGTATTAAAACAAAGTTACCAAAAGATTATAAAGCAAAAATTAAAATAAGAGTGGAGGGTGAAAAAACCCATGATAAAGGAAAAAAATTACCAACGTAGTGAAAAATTTAATTAAAAAAATATTGAACGAAGAAACAAAATCACTTTTAACTGAAGGTGGTATTCGTGATATTAAGAAACTTGCTAAAAGATATAAAATGGCTAAAATCTACTTCCACCTTGATTTAGATGGTGTTACAACTGCTTTAGCTATGAAACATTATTTAGAAAGAAATGGTATAAAAGTGGTTGATGCTGAACCAATTCAATATGGAGCAAAAGAATTTGCCGTTAAAAAACCTGACGGTGAAGGTGAGATTATGCCAGTTCTTGTAGATTTTGCACACGGTAAACCAATGTTTGTTATTCACACTGACCACCACGATACTCAAGCTGGTGTTGAAGGTGATACATCAACAAGTTTCAAGTCTGCAAGATCTAACGTTGAAACTATATCACAAAGTATATCCCCATCTGAAATATTTCCACCTGAAGATGTTGAAACTATTTCAATTGTCGACTCAGCTGATTTTGCAAAACACGACATCAAACCAAGAGACGTTATCAATTATCTATTTCAAATAGATAGAACCAAAGGGTTCAAAGAAAACAAAAGAAAAATGGGATTTGTTGCAAATAAATTATTATTAGCATTCAAAAACAAACCTAATTTCTTAAGTGATATTGTATTAAATGCACAACCATCCTTACTTAGTATCTTGATGAACATTAAAGATCAGATACAAAAGAAAGGTTATGCAACTTTAGATAAGTTAGAACAAAATAAAGAAGCATACATTGAATCAAGAAAGAAAGAAGGTGCTGTTGAATACTCTGATGGAGTAATTAGTCAATATGGTTTTGGTTCTACGATGAAACCTGGATCTTATGATCGTTACACACCATTTGAAAATTATCCTGAAGCTGATTTTTTAGTGACGGGAATGCATTTAGGTATGGTCCAAGCATCTTGTAACCCTTACAAAAAAGACAGAGCCCTTAAAGGTGTTAATTTAGGTGAAGTTAAGGATGAGGTTTTAGATAAAATGTCATCAGAGTTAGAAAGTATAAAAGTAACTTTTGGTGATCTTAAAAGAGTTGGTGAACAAGAGGCTGAGTTTGGTTCTGTTGGATTCACATTAAAAGATTTCATGGCAATTTATGGTAATGCTCCTTCATATAAAGTTGATGGTGGTAAGAGTACTTTAGATATTATTGGAAACATTTCTCAAAACTTATATAGAAAACTGAGTGATAAACAAAGAGACATGTTAGATAAAATAACTGTTAATGGTTTAGATGTAATTAAAGCAAACTCAGGTGGTCACAAATGTATTACCAATATTTCAGGAATAAGTTTCTTATTGAGAGATAGAAAAATGAGAACTAATACTGATGTTGAATCTATTCCTGCTGAACTACAACCGATTGCGACTTACGAGGGAGGTAATGAGTTTGTTAAAGACATTAAAGGTAAGTTATTAAGATTTGGTAGTATCTCTGACAAACAAAAAGACGCCGCTATTAGACAAATTAATAAAGAAGGTTCTTGGTCAACAGGTGAAGTTGAAAGACCTAAAAAAACATTTGTTGATTTAGTTAAAGAAATACAAACAGAGTTCGTATCAATCTTAAAAAATAAGATAAAAGCATCAGGAAATGATAGATCGGAACCTGATTTAGAAATAGAACTTGAAGAACAAGTTAGACGAATTACAAAAAAACAATTATCGTCAAGAATCTAATTCTAACCCATACTTTTTAAAACCATCTCCAAAGTGTAGATGGAATCTTTATCTTGTTTGGTCTTAACTTGTTTCGACTTCAAATACTCTAAACTTTGTAATACCTCTTCTTTTTTTGATTTAGGGTTTGAAACGGGATTATTAACCTGAGATTTTTTAACCACAGGAAATGATTTTTTTTGAGGAACTGATTCATTATCCAAAAATTCTCTAACTATCTCTAAAGACTTGTCAGGGTTCCAAGTGAACATATTTACCAAGATGTAAGCGAATATCTTTTTCATACTACAAAGATAATGAAAATAATCGATATTTATAAAAGGATGAAAGATTTAATAAGAAACATATTGAGGGAAAAAACTTCAACAAAATCTAATACATCAATCTATGAAGGGGAATTAGATGAAAGAGGTAGACCAAGAATATATTCTGATGAAGACGTGTTAGAACGTGCTTGTCAATATAAAAACGCAAGAGACTTTTCAAAAAATGATGAGAAATACTATGCTGCGGCACTAAGACGTAGAATGATGTTAAAAATACGTGGTGCTTGCGGTTACAAACCACTTGGTAATTTGTATAGTAGAATGTTATACATGTATATTTGGGAAAAAAACATCAATGCGGTTTATTTTGGTTTAACATGTGATGAAGACAGAAGATACAATGAACATACAAAAGAAGAAAAAGAAATATTAGATGAAATGGATGTTGCTCCTAATTGTAAAATTGGAAATAAATCTGGAGTTCAAAACTTCATTAAACAACACGGTAATTTTGATAGGTACTTCAATATTTCAAACGGTTATATTGATGCTGAAACAGCAGCTTATGGTGAAATGTGTTTAATAGACCACTTCAAGACTGACCCCGAATGGGCCGATAAAATTATTGTAGTCAATAGAACTAAAGGAGGTGAATTGGGTGGTAGATGTTTTGCAAGTGCTAGAAGAATGGCACAAGATGTTAAAAAAATATTAGAAAAACAATATAATACACCTGAAGAATTAGAAAAAGGGGACCCTAAAATGTTCGCTTATTGGGCTAAAAATTCAAACACTCAGAGAACATTGAATCAAGGTTTGAATAAAAGATTTTTCCCTGACGCTCCATATTCAAAAGACGAAATATTATCTGTTGCGATTAATTATTATGACGAAAATAAATTCAAAGAAGAAAACGAAAAAGCTTACAAAAGTGCAAGAAGAAATAAAATGTTAGATATCCTTTTCCCACCTGGATTTGTTTATGTGAATTCGGATAATGGTAAAACTTATAATAACTTGAAAGAAGTTAGCGATGGTTTGAAAGTTGATTTTTTTGATTTATTCAATGACATGAAACGAGGTCAAGGAGAATTGGATTATGGAATCACTTTAAAACCAAAGAATGAAATTAATGAAAATGTATTAAGAAAAATTATAAAAGAAGAGACTGAAGATACTGAAAAAAAAGGTATTGATCTTGCTATCAAAATTTTGAAGAAAAGTTATCCATATATTGTAGGGTGGGAGTATAATTATGATTTGGAAACACCATCGTCATTTTACATATACCTTAATATTATTTGTGATATTGAAAAGGTAAAAGAATTTTATAATAGCGAATTAAAACCATATTATCAGAAAAGAATTGAGGAATTAAAAGAAGATCTGTTTCCCTTTCCGACATCTATATTAAAGATTAATGAAGAACTTGACGACCAAACAAAATTCGAAGATTATAAAAATATGAGACAAGAGTTGAGTGAGATATATGAAATGCTTCCTGAACATTTAGTAATAAAAGATAGATTTGGTGAACCTAAAGAATTAGATCCTGATAAGTTTAAATTTGTATGAAAGAGTTGATTAAACATATAATAAAAGAGGAAACTGAAGAAACTGATCAAAAGGTTATGAACTTCTTACTTCGAAGGTATGAAATTAATGAAATAAATATTGATGACAGAATTAAGTTTAAAGGGTTATACTTTACTGTTGGAGATGAACATTACGGAGTTTCAATGTGGGATAGTAAAAAAAGACAGATTAGAAAAATTTTAGATATGTTAGAAGAAAATAATGTTATTGAACCTATAGACAATTTTGCTAACGAGAACGATCCATACAGACAAAAAGTAGTTAGAACAATTAAAAAGTTTTTATCGGAAGTAATGTAATGAAAGAATTAATTAAAAACATATTGAAAGAAAACGAAGAAAACAATCTTGAACAAAGATTTAGAAATTCAATGCAAAAACTCCAATACATTTTTGAGAGTAGTATTTCTTCCGAAATTGATTCCGTAGAGATAAGTGAAATTGAATTTGACCCAAAATATAATCAAATTCAAGCAAAACTTACCGTTAAATCATTATTCGAAGACAACGATTTTGGATCAATTGGTAGACATGCGGATAGTATAGAAAATGAAATCTATAAAATTAACAGACAATATACATTTACTGAAAACGGTGGTTTGATTAGAAGAGGACCTGATAATGATTGGATATTAGGATGTATGCCGATTGCTATGAGATGGCAGGCTGGTGGTGAGGAATCATTTGTTTTAACATTAGAGTTTTGGGTAAGTCAAGATGAATATGATGCGTGATGAGAAATTTAATTAAATTGATATTAGAAGATGAGGTTAGTAGAAAATACGCTAAACCTACACCAAAAGTAGAACAACTTGTTTATAAATGGTTGAATAAATATTTTGATGGTGTACAAATGTATCATAAAAAACATTATGAATCAACACATAGTTTTGAATTTTGTAAAAACGGAAAACAAATATTGGATGTTACTTTATATTTTCATACTGATTACAGTGGAGATGAGGATAGAAGAAAAACTGAAGAAAGAAGTCTTGATAGAGGTATAATGGGAGTTCCAAAAAATGTATTTGATGATTTAACCACAGATCTTCCTATGAGAGTATCTTATTTAAAATACCTTTTTGAGGAATGGTTTGACGATACTTATTTAGGTGAAATCCAAAAAAAGATGGGTAGAAATGACATATATATTGATGAATTTGATGTATATAATAGTGACGGTGATATTTGTTTTCCACCAATAACAAAACCTGATGATGTTACTGAGGAGGAAATGATAGAATATATTCTTAAAGCCGGAAGATATAAAATGAAGGATATATTGTGGTGGGAAGAAAGATTGCCGGGATGGATTGAACAAACTTATTTAGAACAACTTAATGGTGCTGAATACAGAAGATTAAAAGGGCAATGAGAGAACTGATTAAACATATCTTAAAAGAAAGTAGACTCCAACAAGAGTTGAAACAAGTTATCGAAGATAATGGTATTTTTGATGCTATTGATATGGTTGGAGGAATAAAAAACTTTAAAAAAGTATTCAAGAATGATCCTGAAGCTTCTCAAATATTGGATGGATTAACAGGAGTTGTTGATTTTGAATATCACGATGCGTTTAAAGATCCTCGATTTTTTGTATTCCCAATTGAATATGAAATAATAGGTATTGAAAAAAACACATGGGGTACGCATTCTTGGCCTTTATTAAATCTTATTTATGATGAAAGTAAATTAACTTCAGCGGAAAAAAAGAAACTGATAACCATCCTTGCCACAATTCAAAATGACAATACTGTAGGAAAGATAGAAACCAATTTACCTGAAATTAAAAGTTCTGGTTATTTTGATGTTAGACAAATAAATGGTAAAAATACCGATATACATGATGTAGAATTCCCTTTTTCAAAAGAAGATGTGAAAAAAATACACAACAAACTTTATGGTGAATCTGAAAGTTTAAATGAAAGTGATAATCATGAAACTGACAAAAATCTAAGAGCAATAAATGTATTGTTATCTTTAGTTAATTGGGATGGACTTTGTGATATATGGGCAGAATACAATCCTGATGATAAGGAATATGAAATACGGTCTAAGACTACTGTAAGACATTTTTATAGTGATGAAATACTTAAAGAATTAGAGTCTTTAGAGGACTCAATAAAATCTATGGGAATCAAAGTGTATATCTTTGCACCTTGGTATGTGGATAGTTGTGAAGATGAGGTTAAGTTCATGAACGAGAGTTCAAACAGAAGTGAAAAAGACACAAAAAAACTTTTCAGAATAACAAAAATGATAATGGAAGACCTAATACTTCCTGAATATAATCATCTTATTTGTTCTTATGAAATAACATTAAACGAAGTTTTCAATATACCTGAAGTTACAGTTTTATTTATTGGTGGTTACGGAACAAAACTTTGGCCCATGACACAAGGTATAAGACAAATGTATTTAAATGTTTTAGAGGACATTTCAAAAGAAATTGCAAACTATACAGGAGTAGTAATTGGTGTTCGTGGAGAACAAACACCAAAGTGTGATGATGAAGAAAATATTTATTTAAAAGAAAGTGAATCAAAAAATAAAGAATATAGTCCAGCAGGAAAAGAAGTAACACCAAAAGAAAAAGTTTATCATCAATCAAATCCTATTTTTAGAAATAAAATTGAAGAACAAGGTTTAAAAGTTCGTGCTGGTGAATGTTACAAAATATATGTAGGATATGGGGAAAAATGTATTCCTGCAATATTTGCAACCAACTCATCAAACAAAAGAGCTTGGTTTGATTCAACATATGACGACGATGTTTGGGAGATTGATACAACAAAAATACCAAATGTTAAATGGTTTAAAGATAGACATTTTGATTCAAGGTCAAAACATATTGTAACATTTGAAAATATACCAAGAGACGCAATCAAATTGATTTATGAAGGTTCAGGTAAAGACTCAGGACTGATGGAATCAGAAAGTAAATCAGAAGACAAAAAACTAAACTTAGTGAAAGAAATGATTTATAGTCTTTTTGATGAGGTTGAATTTATTGAAGTTGATACAAATTATCAAGGAAAACCACTTATCAAAGTCTATCATGATGTAGAAGATACCGCAGCAAACTACGATAATTGGTTTACTCATAGAATAATAGATGAAATTAAAGAAATGACAGGAGATGGTGTTGTTTTAGCACCATGGTGGGCTTTAGGTTGGGATTGGAAATATAAGAATCCAGACATTTTTATTGGTGTTGAAAAAATAGACTATGACGATGAAGGTAATGTTATAAACGAGTCAGAAGAAAAACAACCAAAGTATTTGAATATAATCAAAGATCTTGTAGAACCATTCAAAGACGAGGTGGGTGTATGTGATATAAATGTTTCATATGACGATGATGATGATATGTATAGTGTTTATATTGTTATGAGTACGGAAGAAATGAATGATAAGTTTTCTTATGTTCCCATGATACAAAGCCACATTTCAAAATTGAGAATAAATGTTAGAACTACCATTAAAGATTATTTACCAATAGATAATTTGTATGTTGGGTCATATGGTAAACCAAATTGTAATTGGAACCCTCTAAATGAATCATCAATTAAAGAAAAATCTTTAGTAAAACTAATAGAAAAAGACGGACTATACAACTTTATTGAAATGTCAGGATTAGACTTCAATCAAGTTAGATCGTTAATAAAACAAATAGACAACCCCAAAGAAATATTAAAACAATATATTCGAGAATTTGTTTTAGAACATGATGGGACGAGTAATGGGGATTATGGATCTCTTTTCGCATTAAGATTACCATTGAGTAATACCAAATATGTTAATGACATAATGGTTCAAGATAGAGACCAAATTGCCGTTGAAATATGGGGATATGAAGAAGATGAATACGGACATACAGAACAAACCGAACAGTACCTAACATCAATTAACACCCTAACTACTGAAGAGTTACTATCAATCCTTTCTTGGATGATGGAAAC
>Ga0315901_10001492_pt1 | contig 33905 bp, 49 predicted proteins | sample LakEriMetagenome_10_FD_203761 | JGI IMG/M metagenome (GOLD analysis project Ga0315901, IMG submission 203761) | Freshwater fungal communities from buoy surface, Lake Erie, Ohio, United States - Buoy 2 MA116 | ecosystem: Environmental > Aquatic > Freshwater > Lake | place: USA: Lake Erie, Ohio...
GACATCACAGCACAAATTGAAGCCGAACAAGCACAAATCCAAGCAATCAAAAACGCTCAACTACAAGCTGGCTTGAGATTGCAAGATTTTCCAGCTCAAGTGGATGCTTGTCAGGATTTAAGTGAATTAAAATTAGCAATTAAACAAATGGTCCAAGACATAGCAGTTTTATTGAGGTGATAACATGGCAACATATTCAAAAGGCTCAGTTTATTCTGAAACATTATTAACAAACGCATTTGGTGGAACATCTATTCCTGGATCTGGTCAAATCAGCTTGTATCAAGTTCCTGCAAACAAAGTCAGTTATTTGTCTGGATGGATTTCTCTTACAAGCATTGGCATTTTGATAGGCCCAACAACAACATGGAATGATTCAAGAGTCTTTGGATATGCTTATGATGGCTCAGTTTATTTGGCTGGAAATCCGTATTTACAGACATATACCACAAATCAAGTAACTAAATTAAATGATGGCGTTACTTATCAAAAGCATGGAGCAACTTTTGGAATGATTTTCTTTGATAATTTACCGCTTCGAAGTGGTGATTACATTTTACTAAAGAATTTTGTCGGTGGAGCAAACTCAAGTTGGGCTAGCTGCTTAACTGTTACTCATATTAGTCCAGCATAAGGAGAAAAGATGGAGTTTAATCAATTTGCTTTTTGGCTTCTTTGTGGACTTCTTGGGCTATTTGCAGCAGGTATTGCAAAGTTTCTCAATGATTTAATCCTTGAGATTAAAGGAATGCGAATTGAAATGGCTCAAATGAACGAAAAATTAACTCATGTTGTGACCAATCAGGACTGGCATCAAAAGGAATTGACGAGATTAGAAAAACGGCTGAACATTTTAGAGGAAAAAAACTAGGAGGAAATCATGGACCCATTGTTTTTTGGAATTTTATGGGGAATTTTATTCACACATAATTTTGAAAACTCAAATCTTTACAAATGCAATGTTGAAAAAAATCAACAAGCTTGTGCTTTAATTGAATTAAAAAAATAAGGAGTATTAAATGGAAGAAAAAGGCGTAAAAGAAACAAAAGAAGTTGTTCTAGGATTTTTGGCAATTGCTTCTTTGATGGCAAAACACTTCAAAGATGGAGTTCAGGTTGCAGATTTTGCTCAAATCATGGCTAAAGTTGCTGCTGATGAAGAGTTAAAATCAAAAATCGAAGCTGCTTACAAGGATGTTGAGCTTGTAAAATCTGAAGTAGTTGATCTTTCTTTGGCTGAAGGAATTGAGCTTGTTAGTTCGGCTCTTCCTGAAGTTTTAAAGCTAGTTGAAGCGGTTAAGGCATAGTTATGGGTGGTCTTTCTGCGATCTTTCAGGTCATTATTGCAATTCCAAAGATAATTTCTTTTATTAAAGAGATGATTTCAGCAATTAAAGAGATGAGAGAAAGGCAGAAAGAAGCTCAATATCAAGATGCAAAGACTAAGTTAGAAAATGCAAAAACTGAAAAGGAGGTTAAGGATGCAGCTAAAGATTATCTTGCTAACTTTTAGCCTCTTACTTTCTGGATTTTCTGGCTGCTCAGATCCAGATGCTTTTCGTTGTGTTCTTATCCTAGTTGATGAGAATGGTAACAAAAAGCCAACAGATCAATGGTATTGGTTTTGTTATAATAAAAAAACAAAAGAAGAAAAGACAATCTGGCTTAAAGATTCAGACAAGTGCATTAGATCAAATGCTGATTGTAAATGGATAGGGCTAGATCTTAACGAAGAACAAAGAATCAGGGATCACTACAAAAAGGAATGTAATCAATAATGGAATTCATAAAGTGGATTCTTTCTTTATTATCTCCTAAAGCTGAAAATGTTCAGCAACCAGATCCTCCTCCCCCTGCGCCAAAGCCAATTCAACCACCACCAAAGGCTGAAGATGAAGAAAAGGAAGACGTTGATTTTAATGAGTGGTCGAAAAAAGCAGCGTTTATATCATCAACGTATGAAGGAAAGGGTGGGGACTATGCGAATGTTGTTGGAAATTTTGACGGTGCTTTTCTTACTTGTGGTCTTCTCGGTCTTACTTGGAAATATGGGAATCAAGTAGAAATCATAGATAAGTATTTAACAAAATATGGCCCAAATAAATTGTTAAAGCTAATGCCAAAGACTGGGCAAAAATATCTTGAAGCTGTTAATTCTGGGGAGATTCGGGGAGCAAGCATTGTTGCTTCGTGGTCGCTTGGAACATCAAGGGTTCAAGAGCCATACAAATCAGAACTTGCAACTTTTTGGTCAAGTCCTGAGATGGTTAAACTTCAAGATGAAACTTATGCAAATATGATGGGAGTTTTTGCTAAGAAAAAGTGTTTAGAAACTCAAGAATATTTTTCTTTATCAAAGCCTGAATTTGCTCATTATGCGTATTGGTGGGATCAAGCTGTTTTAAATGGACAGGGAAAGACTGTAAGTTTTGAAGCGGCAATTTCCGTGGATATTTCTGAAATCATGGAATGGATGGCTTCTCTTGGGGGCTATAACCAGGGATCAAATAAAAAGAATTATCAATTATGGTTAAAAGAAATTAAGAATGCCAACAAGGTAAAAATTGATCTATTCAAAATGGCATATTTAAGAGCATTAAGATCAAGATCAGAATTTCAAGGCACGACAATGATGAGGCGTGGAACATTGGCTCTTGGTATTGGATATGTTAATGACACTTTAAGAAGATATGAGTGGGCATAAATGGCTTATGAGATAACACAAACAGCAAGAGACCTTGCAAATGAAATACAACTTCAACCAAATATAGTTATTTGCTTTCCAAAACTAGGTAAGTGTTATGCAGCAAAGAAGCTTTTAACTGTTGCAAGGTATGGAGAAAATGGAATTTATTATGGTCAACCTGGGCTTGTGTTTGGTGGATTAACTGAGATTCAAGGATCTGGCGAATATATTTCATTAAGTGGAACGACTCAAGATATCGTCCAACAGCTTGAGCCTGATAAGGCTGCAGCTAGTTCAACTCAGACCATTGTCGTAAAGCTTGCGGATCTTAATGGAGACATAACCGGATTAATTTCTCCAGGTTTTGTCACAGATGATCTTTTATATGAATTTGCGCAAGTATATCTTGGACACTCAGCATCTTCATTTCCAGATGATTACATTGAGATCTTTAATGGAAACGTAACTGATATTGTTTCTGGGTCTGGCTTTATTGATCTCTCAATATCTCATCCAGACGATCACAAGAGATCAGAGATTTTCACAAAGTTAGAAAGAGAGCTTGTTCAAAAGGTTGATTTTAACTCTCTTACTGTTCAAGATTTATTTTACCAAGCAAGGCCCGATGTTGCTGGGACAGTTTCTATTCAATACACAAACGGTGGTATCCTTGGCGATGTTGCAAATGTGACGGTTGCAGGGAACAACATTTATGTCTCAATTGACATATTTTCAACTAAGGCAAAGACAATAAAAAAGGCCATTGAAAATAATGATTCTGCAAATCAATTAGTCTCTGTGAAAATTGTCGGCAATGGAAATAATGTTCAGGCAGTTTACGCTTTAACAGCTTTTGAAAGTGATACAGAGATTTACTTAGATTCTGTTGCTGAGTTTTTATTGCCAGTCTCACCAATATTTCAGACTTATGTAAGAATTAATGATGAGATCATTCAATATACTGGCATCAATGTTGGCTTAAATAAGCTCACAGGATGCACCAGGCAGTCATTAAATAGCTTTGGTTACCCTCATGAGATTGGCGATAATGTAACGTCTTTCTATAAGCTTGGAGATGGATCTCAAGATTATGGAAATGCAATCAATTTAGCTTTATGGATTATGCTTTCAGGCGGTCCAGAGTATTATGCAGAAAATATTGACGTTGGAAACTTCGTAAAAGTATATACTGAGAATATTACTAACTGTATTTTCTTCCCATCAAAGAATCTTAAACAGCTTTATGGGGTCATAATTGGCGATAAAATAACCACCGTTGGTGCTACAAATCTTGCCAATAACTTCGTTGATAGAACGATTACAGACATAATCATTGACGGAAATGGCACAAAGCTTATTGTTGATGGAGCATCTTTAGTTATTGAAGAAACAAGCCCTGCAACTTGTTATTTTAAATCTAAATATAATATCCTACCTGATGGGATTGGATTAGATCCTGTTCAAATAGACATTGATCAATTTAATGCAGTCTATAGCTTATACTTTTCATCAATTGCACTTTATGAATTGTATTTAAAAGACACTCAAAATGCTAAGAAGCTAATCAATGAAGATCTTTTCTTGCCATCAGCACTTTATTCAATCCCGAGAAAGGGAAGAATATCAGTTGGCATAACATCCCCTCCCCTATTTGATGTAAACACTAAGCAATTAACATTAGAAACAGTCGAAAACCCAAGAGATTTGAAGATCAAAAGAAGTGTTGGAAAGAATTTTTATAACTCTGTTGTGTATAAATACAACGAAGATTCGGTTGATGATAAGCTTTTAAATGGAAATATCACAATTTCTAATAACTCTATTGCTAGAATCGAAGCTCCAAATCGTCCATTAAAGATTGATGCTAGAGGATTAAGACCATCGGCTGCAACTGATTTGCTCATTGAGAGAAATGCAAATAGATTTTTAAGACGTTATGAATACGGGGCAGAATCATTAGACGTCAATGTCCCATTTGGCGTTGGTTGGACAATTGAGGTCGGGGATTCTATCGTGTTTGGAGAGCCAGCTCTTCAGGTATCAGATTCCACTCAAGGCAATAGACAATTCCAACCTAGAATATTTGAAGTTATTAACAAGAGAATGAACTGGAGAACTGGTGCGATTTCTCTTTCAATCTTAGACACAAATTTTAATCAACCTGTAAGATATGGAACTTGGGCACCTTCCTCGGTGATTGGAACTGGATCAAATACCGATAGAATTAAGATTACAGATTCTTATGGTTATGGTGATTCTGAATTTAACAAGTGGGAATTTTACATTGGAAAGCAAATTTTAATTCATAACGAGGATTGGTCTCAGCAATGGGTCACAACATTTAATGGGTTTGATCCTGGTGACGAATATATGATGTTAATTGATTTTATTCCATCGATTGCGGCTCCAGGTTGGGGAGTTACAGTGCCTGAGTATGATCTTATTAATGTTGATTCTGAGATTTATAAATCATTGCATCCATTTTGGACTCCTCAGCTTGTAGTAACTGGAGCAACTTCATCTACACAATTCACTGTTTCAGCTCTTGATGCTGCAAAAGCGTTTGAGGGTGGAGTTATTCGTGTTCATAATTATAACTACACGACAGACTCTGGAGAGGTTCCACTAAGTATTACAAGCATTGTTGGAACGACTATTAACTGTGAGGATCTTGGATATGTTCCGGCGATAGGTGACTTTGTTGATCTTGTTGGGTTTGTATCTGATGAGGGAAAGCCTTATTGTTGGATTTAATTAGGGGGAAAAGATGGCTGATGTAACACCGTTAAAAAAGAATTTACAAGTTGAGGAACTTAAAACTGGAGCGGCTGCCTCTGAATCTACGATGCAACGAGTGGCATCTTCGGTTAATTTTTGGAATTCCTATTATGAAGGCTCACGAGGTTGGTTCCTTAATGGACGATATGACATCATATCACTTCCCCAAGTTGGCGTTGATGGTGCTTTCTTTGCCTGGACTAATATGGAGATCTGGATGATTGGTTGTTATAACCTAGTAGCTGGATCTGCTGGAAGTGTTGAGTTTGACATTTTAAAAAATGGATCAACTATATTCTCGACAAAACCTGCAATTCCTTACACTGCTGGAGCAAATGCAAAGCTTGTAAGAGATGTTATAGCTAATTCAACGGTTGTTGCATCACCTGGCGTCACACTTCCTGCATTAATATCAACACAGCTTTCTGCTGGAGATATGCTGACATGTAACCTTACTGGGGCGCAAACGGCTGGGGAATCTGCTGGTATTATTTTAGGCATCAGGCCTCGCTAGACCTTAGTGTAATTTTACTTTTAAAATCTTAAAAAGTCTGAAATCATTATGCTCATGAAGTTGGCAGTTTTGATTCCTGACACTCATTTTCCATATCACGACGTTAAGGCTTGGAAGCTTTTTAAGAAATCACTCGAAATATTAAACAAAGATAATGCTGCAAATGGCGGAATTCACGAGATTGTGTTTTTGGGTGACTTTGCTGACTTCTTTGCCGTGTCATCACATGGCACTCATCCTCAAGTTATTCCAATGCTTGTTGATGAGGTAATGGCTATAAAAGAAGAGTTTGATTGGTTTGATGAAACATTTCCGGATGCAAAAAAAGTATTCATTGAAGGCAATCACGAAAACAGGCTTGAAAGATATTTAGTTCAAAAGGCTCCAGCACTTTTTGGTGTCACTGAAACAGAGAATGTTTTAACGATCAGAGGAAGACCAAACTGGAAGTTCGTACCTTATGGACCTAATCAGTCCTATGCCATTTGTGGATCTTATCTTAAGGCAAGACATCAACCAATAGCTAACAACGCAGGATTAACGGCTAGAAGAGCAATGACGAGCTTAGTTTATGGTCATATTCATCGAATCGAATCCGGTTATGCAGTTGGCCTAGATGGCACTCAACACGTTGCATTCTCAGTAGGATGGCTCGGTGATAAAAACAAAGATAAGATTTTTGGATATGTGAAGAACCACCATGATTGGCAGTTAGGATTTGGAATTGTGGTAGTGAATGAAAAGACAAGACATTTTTACCATCAAGCCATACCCATCATGGACGATTATTCCTGCGCTATTAACGGAAAAATCATCAAGCTTTAAAAAACTAGACTAAGACTTTAGATCAATATCTGATTTAATCATCAGTGGAGCATTGGCCCTGAGATTCCAACCTTTTTTAAGTCTTCAGGCCTCTAAGCTCCTCTTTTTTTATCTGCTGGGGGTGATATGCGTAAGACTTGGGATATCTACGGGCAAAAAGTCACAGTTGAATTAAAAAAAGGCCCACTTCAGGACCATACTGGAAGACAACTAGCAGGATACTTTGACCAATTACATAATAAGATTGTAATTGATTCCACGATGCCCAAGGATCACATTACAAAGACCCTATACCATGAGTTGGGCCACGCCCTAAAGTCTCGTCTAGGCATCTTTCAAACGTCTCTAAGCGAAGACCTGCACGAGCTAATCGTTGAAGGATATGCAAATTTTATCTATGAGAACTTTAATCCTAAGAAATGATTGACTAGACGCATTGCATCTATTTAGATCAAGTTATGGACATCAATTTATACCGTCAAAGATGCCTTGAGCTACGTCAAAAGTTCGGTGAGGATAAGATCACAAAAGAAATGCTCAATGATGCATGGCAATACTGGAAGTCAGAAGATGACGAATTCTTTGAAGCCTTCATTAAAAAGATCATAGCCCTACCATTTGTCGTAAAGCTCGTTCCTGAGAGAGTTATAGAATATGAGGACCCACATAAGGAAATAGGCGCGAAGCCTAACCAAGAGCCTTTAAAGCCCAAACAAGCCTCAAATCTAGAGGAATCCATAAAAAGAGTCGGAGCCTCATCGCTGTTGGATCTAGTATTAGACACCAAAAAACGTGACGCTTGGCTTAAGACTTATTAAAAAAACATTTACAATCTTTAAACAATTTACAATAAGCTTTTTCAACGTGCCAGTGAGGGGCTGCTATCAAGCCCACTAGTGAGGCAATAACTGGTGCATGCTTCATTAGCCAAAAGATAGCGGGTTCTGCATTTGCTCCTGTGGGGATAAGAGTGTGGGAGTTGCCTGAACTTATCAGGATAGCAAGCAAACAAATAGTCCAAGTTGCTAAAAGACCGATGACGATAAAGTGAGAGATCAGCCTATTTAAACTAGGTTCATTGCGAGGGTAGATCAGTTAAAGCTTTTAAGCTAACCACTGACCTAATACGGGATGCTTTGTCCAATGGGGATAAGCGAGGTGTGGGTCGGGCCGTTCAAAACTCAATCTAAGAAACTCCAAAGATTTCTTCAAGATTTTTAATCTCGTTAAATAGTACGGTTGTTAAGTAAGAACTTTGAGTTGCTTTATTAGGGCTTAATTTCTTGTAGTTATATGATTCTTTAATTTGTTCAATAAACTCAGATAATAGAAGTGGGTCTTCATCGAATGCGTAAATTAATATATGAATCTTAAATAAGACAGATGGTTGAATTACTCCATTCATCTTCATTATTTCTAAGAACTCATTCTTTAATTTAAGATCAATAATTAACTCCTTTGATGTTGAGTCTTTTATTGGCTGCAAAATAGTTAAGCAAGTCTGTTTGACTTTGCTGCAAACTTTACATTACATTATTTTAAATTTACATCATTCGTGGTTTACTTCATAACCATTGAAGAACTTAATACTAGGAGGGAATAGATGCTAACTTGGCAAAAGTTATCAGACGAGGAATATCACTCAAGACCTGAGATCAGCTTTCATGGCTTAATGAACTGCTTACGATCATATCAGCATTATCAAGCAGATAGACAGACGAAGAAAGAGACTCAAGCTATGCGCTTTGGGACGCTTGCTCATCTAATGGCCCTTGAGCCTTTAGAGTTTAAAAAGCGAGTAAAGGTATCTCCAAAGTTTGATAAAAGAACCAAGGAGGGGAAGGCTGGATATGAGGCATTTATTGCAACTCTTTTACCTTCTGACCTGGTAGTTGACGAGGATGATTATACTAGACTCATGGGAATGCGAGCTAAACTTGATGAGGCCATGCTTGATCCAAATTTATCTTGGATATTTAAAGACATTGAAAGAATTGAGGAAGCTTTATTTTTTCAGATGCAAGTTAATGACACGTTAATTGATTGTAGAATGAAGCCAGATGCTGTCGGCACGACATTTATTTTAGATTATAAGACAACTCAAGATGCTTCGGCTGAAGGATTTTGGAAAACAGTTAAGAGCTACAATTATGATTTGCAGCTTTATTTCTACCAATACGCTGAAAGTCTTGTTTCTAAGACACAAAAAGAATTGATTATTTTAGCGCAAGAAACTGAAGCTCCGTATGAGTTTCAATTTCATATCATTAATCAAGATGGCAAAGAACATGCTTGGAATGTCTTAGATCTTGCTCTTAATAAGTACGTTCTTGGAAAGACTGGCAAGCAGACTGGTTATCCTAGAGCCGTGTGTGAATTGATGGTCAGGAGATCTTATGAATGAAATTCAAAGACTTAAAAAGCAATTGAAAATAGCCTTAGAAGCTCTTGAATGGTATGACAATAATGGAGTGCTTGGGTATAAGGACATGAATCTAAAATATGATCACTTTGTTTATTTATCTGGTCAAAAAGCCCACGATGCTCTTAGAGACATATACCAAGTTCCATTGTCTGAGTGGCCTACGTTTAGAGGAAAAAGCTTAAAGGAGTACATCGATGAAAAAAATAGTTAGAGATCGAGTTGTTTATGAGCATGGCATTTATTGGCTCGAGGGAGAATTTATTAAAGTCCTAATGAAAAAGCCTTTTGATAAATCTAAAATGCCGCAAGATTTAATCAACGAGGATACAATTTTTGATGTTGAATTTATAGATAATGCTGAATATGATTTACACATCAATGCGAGAATTATAAGCACATATTAAGTTAATAAAGAAACTTCAGGAGGAGATCAAATGACAGAAGTTAAGAATCTAAAAAGCGCATTAGCTAAGGCCCAAGGCGCGATCAAGGGCGCAAAGAAATCACAAGACAATCCATTTTTTAAATCTAAGTTTGCAGATCTAGCAGAATGTCTAGAGGTCATCCAAGAGCCAGCATCAAAGAATGGTCTAAGTCTTATTTTCAATTTTAAAACTGAATTTGTTGGGGAGCATCCTGCAACCTATTGTCAGTATATTTTAGCGCACGAGTCAGGCGAAGAGATTAAATCTGATTGGCTCTTAATGTTTATGAAAGATAAAACCCCTCAAGGATTTGGAGCTGCTTGTACATATTATAAGCGGCAACTAATTAAGGCCATTTATCAAATCCCTGAAGTGGATGATGATGGCAACGAGGCGTCTGGATTAGCTAATCAACAGGGCCAAAAGCCACCATTAAAAAACTACGCTCCAAAGGTCTAGTAAAATGATGACAAGAGATGATTTTAGAAAACTCATTGCTGGTCATTTTGCTTTAATGAATGGCATTGAAAGAGATTCATTAACTAAGTATGTCGAGGGTGGTTTATTTGCCTTCGACTTTTTTCAGAAAAATTGGGGCAAGTATGAAAGATTTAATCGTTCGAGCAATGAAGAGACTCAATCTACAAACTGGGACAAGTCAGTACATGAATGTGTACAACAGAAGAACGAAGTTACTACAAATTGAGTTTAATGATTCGGAATTTAACGAAATGTCTATCATGGCTTATCTTGTGGGTGATATTGATTTAGACGTTCTTAGATTAATCATAAATAAATTTACAACTTCACTTGAGTTTTTGGCTGTTGAAAGTCCATATTGGGCTAATCAAGAAAAGTTTACGAAACGACAATTGGTTCAAGTAATCTTGTTTCAATATAGACTTAAGGAATTTTTAAGGAGTGCAGATGTTTAGTGATAATTTTCTTGAAGGATTTGCTACAGGTTGCATTATTTTATCTTTAATTATTGTGGCTTTCTTGCTTGGTGGACAACTTAAAGAAGAAAGTCTATCTAAGGGAACAACATTTCTAGTATATGATGTGAAATATCAATGTGAGGTCATAAAGTGAATATCAATAACTTAGATATAGCATCTAGGATTATCACATACATAAATAAAAGAGGCATCACTCAAAAGGAATTTTCCAAGAGAGCAAATGTCTCAAAATATAGTCTTCACAGATGGATTAAAGAAGGTAAGAAAATCAATAATTCTGATTTAGAAAAATTGAATCATTTCTTTAATATGAATGATGAAAACGGATGATATTTGTGGGGTGGCTATGAATATTCTAATTGCGACAATAATGCAGAATTGCGACAAATTATGTCGCGATATTAAAACGAAGGAAAGTAAATTATGAGTAAGTATCCTTTGATTGAGGCTATGGGATTGACTGTTTTTCAAGTCGAAGCAAATCCAAATGAATGGATAGATCCAAAAGATAAAATTATTTTTGATTATGTTTCTGCTGCAAGTCTTGAAAAAGCCTTGCAAGATTCGCCTGTGGTTTGGGGATCAGAAAAATCTGATTCATATTTTATGCCTTATTTAAAATTTGATTCAATCGAATTACAAGATGGATCAAATGCAATTAAAGGTCGCCTTGTCTGCATCCAGCCATTGAAAAAGAAAACCAAGAAAGAAGCGGCTTTGGAATTTCTTGAAAAGTTTTTAGACGAAAATAAAAGATGGTCAAATCCTGAAGATGCTGCCAAAGATGCTAAAGAAATATTGGAGATGCCAGAATGAGTGAGCAGAATTATGAAATTCAAAGATGCGGATTAAGTAAGGATTGTGCAAAACTTTCAAGAGACTTCTTTCATATTAGCTCAGCACTAGAATCATTACAGCAAGAAAACGCCAAGCTGAAAGAGCAGCTTGCAGAGATAACAAGAGGCGGTCTTGTTAAAATTGCAGACTTACCTTTTGAGGTAAAAATTAGCTCATCAATTTATATAGGTGAGCCAATGATGTTTTTACCTCCAAAAGATTTTTCCGCTTTAGAAAAGCATATTAAAGAAAAACGAATAACAATAGAAAGCGCAGGGGAGTGATAAGTAAATCTATATAAAAACTTATCAAAATAGCTACGAAATCAATACGAATTTTTAGCAAAAGTGAAGTGCAATAAAGTCATGGGGGATTTAATGAACTTAACTGAAGAAAACATAAACATTTTAATTGATAAGATGAGAGCAGAAATTGATGCTGGATGGTCGATTGTTATGGCTCGAAAGAAGATATTAAAATCTGATTCAAATTCAATTTGTAAGAAAGTTATGATGTCGCGCCAATATAAAGAGTTACTCAATGAATACTTAAAAAGTAAGAAGTTGAATTATTACTATGAAATATCAAATGGAAAATTAAATTGTAAAACTGGAAGAAGGAAGAGTTTAAAAAATGTCAGCAATGGAAAATCTAAAGAAGTTTAAAAAGTCGTATGACAAGAACAAAGAAGACGTTTATGGAGTTAGTGTTACATCAATTTTAATTTTAATCATTGAAGCAATTATTGAAATGGAGGAAAGAAATGCAAAATAATAACAACAATAGGCCAAAGCTCCAAGTTGGTTCTTTTTGGACTAGAACTAGCAAGGCTGGAAATCAGTACACATCAGGACTTTTAAAGCGTGAATCCTTGATGGAGTTATTATCTAAAACACAAGATGCTGAAATTAAGGTTATGTTATTTAGTAATAGGAAAACAAACGAAAAACAGCCAGATTTTAAGCTTATGAGTTCAGATGTTGACTTTGTGAAAAAAGAAAATCACAATTTTTCTCCTGAGCCACCACAATCAATTTTTGACAGTGAAGACTCAATACCATTTTAGGAGAAAAAGATGCCATTGAAAAAAGGATATTCTAAGGAATCAGTGAGTAAGAACATTAAGACAGAGATGAAAGCTGGAAAAAGTCAAAAGCAATCAGTTGCAATTGCTCTGGATGTTGCTAAAAAGGCAAAAGCTAAGGCTAAGAAAAATAAAAAGTAATGGAATTTTGGCTTGATGGCTTTCCAATGCCTCCGTCAATTAATGAACAATTGATGTCAGTCAGAGGAAGGCTAATAAAGACAAAGAAAGCTCGAGAGTTTGACAAACAGGTGAATGAGTATTGTCGAGCAAATCGGGCTATTATTAAGGAGATTAAGAAAGAATTAACTCCTGCCCTTGCCATGCAAGGATTAAAGATTGATTGTTTTTTTGCTTTTCATGAAGATAGACTTGTAACTAAGACAAAAAAGGCCAAGGACTGGCTCAAGGTGCTTGACGCTAACAATCGGCTAAAATCGACGCTTGACGGAATATCTAAGGCACTTGAAATTGACGATAAATTTTTTATCGCTGGAAACTGCGAAAAGGTATCATGCAAGTCATTAGAAGACCAAAGAGTCTTAATAAGGATAAAGCCACAGAATCTAAAGAATCTGGAAGCAGTCCTATTTATGATGAAACTAAATCAGTAGAAACTAAGTTTGTCACAAATCTTTATCTTGGTGATGAGATTTCAGTCGATGGCCCGACTAAGGTTGTGTTCCTGGGAATGACTGGAAAAAATCAAGCTCAACTCTTGTTTAAGTCCCCCCGATCAACGAAGATCAAAAAGGGTGGGGGAAGCGATGGATCTCGGAAATAACATTCAAACTGGTGATCTTATAAACTTAATTAAAGATATTTTCGAATGTATTGAAGCCGATGATGGCAATAATCCTATATTTACAGTATTCAATGACGAGATTGCAGTCCTAGAAATCGAAGGAAAAAGATTTAGAATCCACATCGAGGACACTCGTAAATTCAACTAAATGCTTGCATTGTAAATTTTACACAGTTAGATTTTAATTAACTCTGTGAGTTAAACTTTCTAGCCAGTGGTGGAAAATGAAATTTAATTGCTCCTATAAAGAGATATTAGACGCATCTAGTCTAAAGCCTAATCCAAAGAATCCAAATAAGCATTCAAAAGACCAAATCGAACGCCTTGCAAAGATCATAGATTATCAAGGCCAACGCTCCCCAATCGTTGTTTCTAATCAATCTGGTTTCATTACCAAGGGGCATGGAAGGCTTCAAGCCATGAAGAAACTAGGATGGCGTAGGGTGGCCGTAGACTTTCAAGATTATGAATCAGAGGCTCAAGAGTATGCAGATATTGTTGCAGATAATGCCATTTCTGAATGGTCAGAGCTTGATCTATCAATGATTAACACTGACTTCACAGACTTCGGGCCCGACTTTGACATTGATCTTTTAGGCTTAAAAGACTTTGAAATTGACGTTGCCGATAAAGAATTAGGTGATGAGGAAGAAACTCCAGAGCCACCAAAAGAGTCAAAAGTTGTTAAGGGTGAGGTTTATATCCTTGGCGATCATCGGTTAATGTGTGGCGATTCTACGATGATTGATGACGTTGATAAGCTCATGGCAGGACAAAAGGCTGACATGGTTTTTACTGATCCTCCGTATGGAATTGATGTAGTCGGTGGCGGAAAATCTTTTGGAAAAGTCGGTGGCGGAAAATCTTTTGGAAAAGTCGATGGCGGAAATATCATTGAATCAAATTTATACATGAAAATCAAAGGCGATGATACGACACAAACTGCTATTGATGCATATAATTTGTGCGTGAGTTTGCAAATACCTGTTTTGTGTTTTTGGGGAGCAAATTATTATGCGTCAGCATTGCCAGACAGAAAAAAATGGATCTTTTGGGATAAAGAAACAACAGGAAACTTTTCAGATGGAGAGCTTGCTTGGACTAATCTTGAAGGTAGGGTTCAAAGATTCAAGCACGTATGGAATGGGCTTATAAAAGAATCAGAGAAACGTGACAAAAGAATTCATCCTACACAAAAACCAATTGCATTAGCTGAGTGGTGTTTTAAAGAACTTAGTCCTATGTCAAAAAGCGTATTAGATTTATTTGGTGGATCAGGTTCAACTCTTATTGCCTGTGAAAAGACCAATAGAAAATGTTTTATGATGGAGTTTGAGCCTCATTACATTTCAGTAATTCTTGACCGATGGGAAAAGTACACAGGCAAAAAAGCACACAGAGAGTCAGACAATAAGCTATGGCAAGACATCAAGGATGGTAAGTAATGGCTAGACCACGAAAAGAATTAAATTGGATTGAGCTTGATAAACTTTGTTTAATTCATGCAACTAGAAAAGAAATTTCAGACTGGTTTGAGTGTTCAGAGGATACAATTGATAGACGTTGCCAAGAGGAATTTGGCATAAGTTTTGCGGCCTACTACGACCAAAAATCTGTTAATGGAAAAATGAGTCTAAGAAGAAAGCAGTATGAGCAAGCCATGTGTGGAAATACAACCATGCTTTTATGGTTAGGCAAACAATATCTTGGACAAAAAGACAAGCAAGAGGTCTCAACTGATCCACAATCCCCAATCCAACAAATCACTTTAAATTACGTTCCAAAGAGTCAGCGTGAAAAGTAAATGGTTAAATCATCAACGCCAGTCTTTACGGAGTTTGATCCTTCAATAATTCCTTGGCAGGATCGAGTTGTTGATGATGTTTATTGCCAATATGATTACTCTAAGGGAGTTTATGAAATACTCCTTTCTGGCTCTGTAGGATCGGCAAAATCTACATTACTTGCTCACTTAATTATAAGGCATTGTCTTGAGAATTATGGAGCAAAGGTTTTAATTTGTCGCAAGGATCTCCCATCACTCAAGCAAACTCTTTTTGCAAAGATACTTGAGCATATTGATGAACAGGCTTTCCAAATAGATAAGGATTACACAGTTAATGAGACAAGGGCCAAGATTAAGTTTCTAAAAACAGGCTCTGAGATTATTGCAGGATACTGGAAAGATAAGCGTTACAAAAGATTTAGATCCTATGAATTATCAATGGCTGTAATCGAGGAATTAACCGAGAACAACGAAGAGGATAAACAGGCATACGATGAAATATCGATGCGTGTTGGGCGACTTCCTCACATAAAGCAAAATCTAATAATTTGTGCCACTAATCCAGATGGTGCTTCTCACTGGGCGTACAAGCATTTTATCTTACAGCAATCAGAACAGCGTAGAGTTTATTATTCACTGACTCGAGATAATCCTTTTCTGCCTAAGACTTACATTGAGCAGTTAGAAAAGAACATGGACCCAAAACTTGCCAGAAGGATGCTTAATGGTGAGTGGATCGACTTAAACGAAGATAAGATTTATTATGCGTATTCGGAAAAGAATTACAGAAAAGAGCCTTACAATATCAATCCTCATTTTCCTGTTTATCTATGTTTTGACTTTAACATAGCTGATGGAAAGCCAATGTCATCGGCTGCATACCAATATATAAACGATCATTTCCATATTTTTGCTGAGACAATAGTTCACGGCTCAAGGACTTTAGACATCATGGAGGAATGGTCAGAAAAGGGAATTTTTAATACCTATTCAAAGATAATAATTCATGGGGATGCAACGGGTCAGTCAAGGGATACAAGATCGATCATGTCAGATTATGATCTAATTAAGAAATTCTTAAGCCAGACAAACGTCCAATTTGAAATGCAGGTACCTAGAGAAAATCCTCCAATCAGAGCAAGGCATAATAGAGTTAATGCTTACTTTCAAAATGCTGCTGGTGATTCGAGAGTGACAATCCATAATTGTCCAAAGGTTGATGAAGGCTTTCGATTGACAGCGTTAAAAAAGGGCGGGCAATATATTGAAGATGATTCCAAAGATTATCAGCACGTTACAACTGCAATTGGATATGGAATATATTACGATACTAATGCGATAAGTACGCAAATAAGTTCACAAAAAAAGAGGTAGTGAGTGTTAAATTATCTTAATCCAGACCTTCGAAAAACAATCTTACAAGATGCTCAAACAGACGAGACGATTAAAAGAAAAGACGTTTCACTTTCTGAGTTTGAAATCTTTCAAGATAACTTAATGCCTTATGTGAAAAAGTATCTTAAAGGAATGTATTCTGAAGACACAATAAATGAAATGCCAATTATCGCATCTGTTAATCTTGCAAAGAGAATTGTTACTCAAGAGGCATCAATTTATAAAGAAGCTCCAGAGCGTGAATTCTTTGGCGTATCTGAAGAGCAAGAAGCTGTTATTAAACAGGTCTATAAAGACATGCAGATTGATAAAAAGCTGATGAAGGCTAATCAATACTATAAGCTACAGGGGCAGACTCACATTCAAATTCTTCCGTTTCAAGGCAAGCTCGCATCAAGGGTGCTTCTCAATCATCATTTAGACGTTGTTCCATCGCCTATTAATCCTGAAATGGCTGATGCTTACGTTGTTAGCGGATTTGATAAGTCACGATCAAAGCTTAAAGACATAGATTCTGACACAATCAATGAGCTTTCGGCTGATCCTGATGATTATAAGGCAAGCACAAATCAATTAGCATTATGGTCAGATCAGTTTAACTTCATCATGGATAATAAAGGAAATATCATTTCTGGAGAGAATGTTTCAAACGATCTTGAGATGATGCCTTTTGTTGAAGTTGCTCCAGATAAGGATTTTGAATACTGGGTGAGAAGAGGTCAAGCAATCACTGATTTTACAATTCAATTTAACGGTGCGCTCTCAGACATGGGGCATATCGTAAGAATGCAAGGATTTGCACAAGCTTGGATGAAGGGCCCTGCTAATTCTCTCATCGAGAACGTCCAGATTGGTCCAAATTACATTCTAAAATTGCCAATTGATCCGAATAATCCAGTCGAGACAGATTTTGGTTTTGCAAGTCCATCTCCTGACCTGGCTGGTTCGATCTCTTACATTGAAATGCTTCTTTCTAACTTCTTAACATCAAGAGGATTAGATCCAAAGCTTGTATCTGGTAAGGGACAGGCACAAAGCTATTCATCAGGCATTGAAAGACTTCTTGCAATGTTTGAAAAGTTTGATGCTTCAAGGTCTGACTTATCTACATTTGAAGATGTTGAGATCAAAATCTTTGAGATTGTTAAGCAATATCTGAACAAAATGTCTGGATCTGTTCTTAATTACAGAATTGCACCTATTCCAGAGGATGCAAGTGTTTCTGTAAAATTTAAAAAGCCTGAGATGGTTCAAACAGACGATGATAAACTCAACTCAATTCAAAGAAAAATTGAGCTTGGGCTTATTTCTAACATTGATGCTATCATGGAATATCATGGAATTGAGCGAGAGGATGCAATTGAAAAGAAGGCTCAAATTGATGAGGATGTGAAACTTGTTGCTGCTCCTGTTGAAATGCCGGAAGAGTCAGAAGTTGAAACTATAGAAATGGAAGAAAATGGCGAGACTGCCGACTAATATTAACTTATCTGAGGATGAAGTTTCTCAGACAATTAATCTGAAGGATTGGATGGGTGTTGATTTCTCGTCTGATCCTAATCTTGTTCGCCAAATAGGACAGGCTTGCATTGATTACATGACTAAAAGAGTTGATGATAATAAAGGCTTAGGTAACGAAAAGCTAAAATCACCATACACAAAGACTTATGCAGATTCGCTAGACTTTCAGGCTGCAGGTAAATCAAAGAATGACGTCAATATGAAATTGTCAGGCGATATGCTTGGTTCGATTGACCTAGAGGAATCAGGAAATTCATTTAAGATTTTTATTCCATCAGATGAGTCCCCAAAGGCTTACGGGCACATGACTGGATTCAAAGGCCATCCAACAATTCCAGAAGGAAAGTACAAAAGGCAATTCTTTGGCCTAACAAAAGAAGAATTCAAAAAAGAGATTGCTCCAAAGTTTAAAGGTGAAAAACCAAAAGAAACAGAGCGTGACTTGGTTGGAGAACTAATTAAGACTATAAAAACGGCAGATAATCTTTTTGATATTGGGGAGGAGTAGTGGCTTTCAAAGTTAAATTTGATCCTAACTCTATCAATTCAGCAGAAAAAAAGATTAAAGATGGATTTAAAAAAGTAATCGAATCAAAGCAGATGCTTAATGAAGTTGGAACTTTGATTGTAAAAGATATTCAATTTCAAACTCGCCGAGGATATTCAATCCCACAAGATAGAAAGTTTAAGCCATTAACTCAGAAATGGATCAATAAAAGATCACGCATTGCTCAGGCTGATTCAGTGCATGAAACATTCAAATCTAATCGCTCAAATCTTACTTTGACAGGTCAATTGCTTGATTCTTTAAAACATAGAATACTCGGAGCTGGTAAGTTATTGCTTGAATTTACTGGTGTGCATAGGCCATACAAAATCAGAACAAGAAAAGGCATTGGCAAGATTGGAAAGCAAATTCCTAACGAAGAACTTGCAAAGTATGTTTCACAAGTCAGGCCTTTTGTCGGGGTAAGAGATAAAATCAAGATAAGAATCAAGAATGTAGTCGTTGCATATATCAGAAGATCGGCAAAGGTACTAAACTTTTTTGAATAATAATTGACACAAGACAAAATAGGAGGATTTAATTATGAGTGAAGATCAAAAAGGCTCCAGTGGAGTGCCTGAGACAAATGGCAGTGCCAACTCACAGGAAGATGTCGTTGCATATTCGACATATAAAAAGACTGTTGGTGAAGTGAAGTCTCTTAAGGCCAAACTAGCAGAGCTGGAAGCCGAAAAAGAATCACAATCCAATGCAAGACTTCAAGAGCAAGGCAAGTGGAAAGAAGCTGCCGAGGACTGGCAAAAGAAAGCAAAAGAGGCTGAAGAAAAAGCGATGAAAGTCGCTAGAACTTTTGGTCAAAAGGTTTTTGCTCAAGAGGCAAAGACTGTTGCGCTAGAACTTGGAGCAACTCCAGAGGCCTTGGAAGACATCATCAAGGTTGGTGATTGGTCTGAAATCGAAATCGGAGAAGATTTTTCTGTTGATCGAGACAAATTGAAGTCATCAATTGCAAGGATGCAACAAGCAAAGCCTTTTTATTTTAAAAAGACAGTTAATCCTCCAAAGGATATTGTCCCGTCAAATATGCCACAACAATCAGGGTCTAAGAAATTGGATGAAATGAGCGTTGATGAGCTTATTTTATTCGCAAGAAATAATATTAAATAATTAAAAGGGGTTTAAAATGCCAGATGTAATAACAGGCAATACGCAAGTTGGTCCTACAAAACAAGAAGTGATCGCTGCGATTGTACAAAAAGAATTGAAATTTGCTGCTAAACTTGCTGGATATGTTACTGACGTATCTCAGTTTGCACAAAAAGGAATGAACCAAGTTTCTTTCCCTAAGCTTACAAGCTTCACAGTTCAAAAAAGAGCTACTGGAGTTGCGGGAGATATTCAAGCTTTGACAGCTACTAAGGACACTTTGGCACTTGATCAACGTGCTTATGTTTCTTGGTTGGTTGATGCTAACGATGCTATTCAATCTACTCTAGATTGGGATCTTGAATCTGCTCGTCGTGCTGCTGCTGCTCACGGTCGCCAAGTTGACCTTGATCTTATCGTTGCTCTTCAAGCTGCTGCTGGTCTTGATGTAGGTGCTGCTCCTATCACTCGTGACTTCATCCTCAATGGACGCGCTTTCATTAAGAAAAACGATGGCGACTTGAATCAAGTTGTTCTAGTTGTTAGCCCTGAGCAAGAAAAAGAAATGCATAAGATTTCTGAATTCAGTCAAGCTCAAATCTACGGTAACGCAGTTATTCCAAGTGGAGTTATTGGCTCTGTTTATGGAATGCCTGTTATCACTCACAACGGTTTGGCTGATGGTGAGGCTTTGATGTTTGAAAAATCTGGTTGCGCTTTGGCTTTCCAAAAAGCACCTGCAATGGACGAACAAAAAGCTATTGCTTACGGAACTGGCAGCAAGCTAGTCGTGTTGGATCAACTTTATGGAATCCGAGCCCTACAGTTGGGCGAAAAAGGTTTGCTTGGTACACAATCTCCTCTTATTGTTAAGATGTAATTCTTAACATAGGGGGATAGTTTGGAAGTAAGAGCGAATCATATTCCGAATTATCTTAAGGCGGCCAGTCCCATCGGATTGCGCCGCCTCATGTTGTTAAATTCAATTAAACTTAATGGATTTGTTACATATTTTAGCGTCCAGTATGTTAACGAAGGAAAAGACAAATACTGGATTGCTTGGTATTATTCAGAAATACAAAACGACGATCAAATTCTAAAGGATAAATGATGGCGTTGATTGGTGATGTAAGAGAAAGAGAGCATCGAAAATTTGTTGAATCTCCGACAAGACCAGATCAAACAGCAATTGAGGTTGTCGATTCTTTAAATTTAATTTCATCTGTCGGATCTCTTCGAGTAGATCAGGCATCATCAACAATAATTTATTTGGGTCAAGCTGCATACGGATCTCTTGAGTCTGAAGCCAAATGGCAAATTAAGAAAATAGATACAAGCTCAGGCGTTTCTATAACAAATGCTTCAAATGGATTTAACCAAATTTGGAATAACAGAGCGAGTTTAACTTATGTCTGATTTTAAAATTGTTAAACTATTAGATCCAATTTCTCTGACTTTGACTGGGCCAAATTTTCAGGGAGAATATGTTTCAGGTAATACATATCAGGTTGGAATGTCAGTTAGCTATAATGGATCATCTTATGTGGCCCTTCAGACTACGACTGGCAATGTTCCAACAAACACAACTTATTGGCAACTATTAGCAGCCAAAGGTGATACTGGCGCTGGGGCAGTGGCCTTTACTTGCCGTAACTCTACAGGCGTTCCAATTCAAGCCTTTCGTGTTGTCTACATTAGTGGATCAACTGGAAATGAGCCAAACATTACACTGGCTCAAGGTAATAATGATCCAAATTCATCAAAGACTTTCGGGGTAACACCTCTAGTAATTAATAATAATTCTAATGGAACTGTCGTACATAATGGTGAGATTGATAACCTAGACACATCAGCTTTTACGGCCGGAAATCTTTTGTGGTTATCCCCAACTACTCCAGGTTTAGTTACAAGTACTCGTCCACCTGCTCCTGATCATGCTGTTTTTATCGGTTATGTTGTCAGAGCACATCCCACACAGGGGAAAATCATTGTTACGATTCAGAATGGTTTTGAGCTTCAGGAGCTTCACAATGTATTAATTAATGGCATAATTAATGGCCAGGTCATTCAATACGAATCTGCGACTCAGCTTTGGAAAAATCACACATTAACTAAGACTGACGTTGGCCTTGGAAATGTGCCCAATACTGATGCCACAAATCCTGCAAACATTGTTCAAACTGCATCCTACAGATTTGTAACTGATACAGAAAAGTCAGACTGGAATGGAAAGCAGGACGCACTAGGGTTTACCCCTGAGAATGTAACAAACAAATCGACTGACTTATCTTCACCAGATAACACGAAATACCCAACCACTTTGGCGGTATCTACTGCTATTTCAAATTCAACAACCCCTGACGCTACTGATACCGTTAAAGGTAAATTAAAACTAACAAACGATCTGGGTGGAACGGCAGACCTTCCTACAGTTCCAGGTCTTGCTGGGAAAGAGCCAACAATTACTGCAGGAACTACCTCTCAGTATTTTAGAGGCGACAAGACATTCCAAACTCTTGATAAAAATGCCGTTGGATTAAGCAATGTTGATAATACTAGCGACCTTTCAAAAGACTTAAATAGGTTCGAAAAAATATCTAAAAACTTGCGATCATATCCTGCATCATTTGCTTACTCAGGAAGTTCTTTGTCTTCGATTACTTATCAAACAGGCGTTTCAACTTTTATCGTAAAAACATTTAACTATACTGCTGGAGCATTAACCTCTATCGTTTTAAGTGGTAATTTGCCTTCAGAGCTTGGCGGGATCACAACTAAAACGATTAGTTACTCTGCTGGAAAAATATCATCTTTATCTTACTCATAGGGAATTTATGAACTATCAAATTTCAACTGGTGAAAAAATAGATATTAAGAATGGCGATTGGGTTGATGTTATTTCCGGTCTATTTGCGCCTGATGAAAAAAATGGAACTAGTTACATGGTGGAAAATACTTTGGACGGATTTGTTGAAATTCTTGTCAAATTAGAAGGTGATAATTATTCTTTAGTTACACTTTCGCCAGATTATATTTGTGCAAACTATAGAAGGGTTGAATCATGAAAAGTAAATTAATTGACTTACAGTCAACAGTCTCAACGACTTACGATAAAACAAAAACTTCAACTCTCGGCAGAGCTAGACAAAAAACTCTAAACGGAAAGCAAGTCATTGGGCCTTCACTTTCTAAGTTTATTGACGTTCAAACTTTGACAGGACTTGGACCAAGTTTTGTTTATTTTGTTCCTGCGTATAATCTTTTGTTCGTTTTACATAATACAACCACCGCAACTCCAAATGTTATAGTTTTTAATTTTGATACTACAACTGGGAATTATTCATATATTGGGAGAGTAATTTTAAATATAGCGAACGTGGCAGCCACAACCTTTTCGCAACGTGGATTTTGTGTTGTAACAGATGGAACAAATGTTAAAATTTATTTATCAACAACTGGATCAGTTGCAATCAATTCTGGAATTTATGCGGCTTATTGTACGATTTCAAGCTTTACTCCTGCCGGAACAAATTTATGGGCCGCATCTGGAGCTGGTCAAAATGCCATATATTTACTTCAGTCATCAGATTATTATGGAGTAAATGCGACAACTGGTTTTAATAATACTCAATGGGGAATTGACGTTCCTTATACATCAGCAAATGCCGCGATAAATACAAAGCTCTATGCACTTGCGAACACAGTAGCAGCTCCAAATGTAATGATTTGGGAAACGGCGACAACACCAGACGTTGCTGGCCAAATTATAAACGGCGTAACTTCGCAAACTACAACTTACGCAAATACATCTCCGGCGGCTTACTTTACCTCTGCAACTCTTCCAGGATATTCGGGAAGTTCTGGAGAGCCAGTCTGTCTCCAAGGAGGTACTGTTGCAGTTCCAACGCCTTTTGGTACTTGGGCATCTGGTACTTTGCAAACTACTGCAAACGTTTATTTTACTCGTGATGCTCAGAGACTTCACACCTTTACTTGCTCACCTTTGACGACAGGTATTTCTGCCAATTCAACATATACTATTTCCGTAGGTCTTCAGTTATTAACTTTTACCGTTGTTACATCTGCAATCGCTGGTGCAACTTCTTTTATTGGATCTTTATCATTACCTGCAAATGGACTTTCTCCATCAAGCCCTCCTGCTTCTGGAACATTATCAAGAGCAACAGGCACAGGCGATACTACTATTACATTTTCTGCATTTGTTGCTGGGAATTTCTTCTTTAACTTATCAACGACAACGGGTGGTGCGACTTCAGTTCCTACTCAATCTCTTTCCGGATTTTCAATGCTCAGAGCATTTGGAACTAGCACAAATCAATTTGTTGTTAGAACACCAACTGCAGGATTGGGACAAGCTTTAACTGGATCTATACTTCAATCAAATATCATAAATCATGCAAAGCCTTTGTCGGCTCCACAAAACGTAAATTTAAACAATCAGGACTGCTTATCGCTGGGAACAACGGGTTCATTTTATTTAGGTAAAATTTCGGATTTAATAGTTTTATCGACAACTGGAGACACTATCATTGGAACCACCACAATAAGTGGTATTCCATCAACAACAGGACTTGTCGCTGGTATGTCAGTAATTGGCCCTGCAATTCCGGCTGGAGCAACAATCTCATCAGTTGGCGTTGGTTCTATTGTAATTACGGCAGGTGCTAATGCTACGACAACGGGAAGCTCTTTAATTTTTGGCACTAATAATTGGACATCTTTGACAGCTTCAAACATCATCGGAACAGGAATAGACATTGTTGTTCCAGCAAATACATTCATACAATATGGTGGCATTGGCACTGGTATGTGTATTGATGCGTTTATCGCAGTAGTTTCACCTGGTCCTTCTGTTTTAATTAAGCCCTTACAGAATAACATTATAAATTATTCATTTGGCGGGACTGATAACCAATATTACGAAACATTAAATTTACCCACAATTTATGGCGCATATTTGGCAACTGTTCTTGGAATGACTTCAAAAGCTGGGTGGTTATTTCTTTCAGGTGGTACGACTGGACAGCGTGGAGTTATGGCAATTGATGTCTTAAGCGAAGCAAATCAAGGCGTTTCCGCTTTAATCTCTGCAGTAAAATATATACAGCCAGGAACAAAACTAGAGGGAATTGGAACTATTGAAGAATTGCATGATGTAACTGGAAATTTAAATTTCTGGATAAGATCATCTAGCGCAGATGATTCAACATTTAACTCCGCAAATATTCCAACTATTGCGAGCAACAATGGCTGGACAAGAATCAATACTTCCCAAGATTTGAACAGTGTAGCAATCGGACCTTATTATCAAATCTGCTTAACCTATCAGGTTGTTTCTTTAGATACCCAAACACCTGCACAGGTTAATGATATTTTAATCAACTATTTCCCTGTCGGTGAAATGTCTGAGAAATGGGAAGGATCAGTTGATAATACTTCAGTCAATGGTGCTTCACCTTCTTACGCTGCATTTAGATTGAAGCAAACTGATTCAGGCACTAAGTATTTCAGAGCTTATGATGATAACGGGAACTTGGTTGTAGGTGCTAATACAAGCGCAGATTATTTGTTCTTCGATAAATCAACTAATAACGGCGCGACCTGGACTCCGATGGCTTCAGCAAATGATTATAGTTCAACTCCGCTCACGACAGAGATAAGATACAAATGGGCAAGCCCTCCAGGGGTCAACGTAACGGTATCTTTAGGGGATAGCTAATGGCATCACAGTTCTTCGGTGATTATTTCAAGCATAAAGTAGCAAACGCGGCGATCACTGACCTGACGCCGCCAACTTTCGGTGGAATTACTGGATTAACTCCACTAGGAAATGGTGCGCTTTCTGTTAATGCAACACCAGGAACAGATGCGCTAAGTCCTATTAGATATGAAATTTACATTTCAAGTACAAATGTTGTGGGTTTGTTTTCTTTGTCTAACATTTGCTCCGTAGTGACAAGCTTCCCAGCCAATGTTTTTCAAGACGCGTCTGGCGTTCTACTTTCTAATCAATTGTATTATGTTGGCGTCCGAGCAGTTGATAATGTTGGAAATAGAGAGACAAACACAGCAATTCTAAGTGCTACATCTTTGGGAGTGTCTAGCGCATCGGTTTTAGGACAATTGACGCAAATAAATAATTTAATTGGGTCTCCTGCGGCTGGCACTGTTTCTCTTGATCTTGCTGATATTAAAAAGAATACAGACTTGATTCCAGCGGCTTTATAAAATTAGGGGTGAAAAATGCCAGTTTTTGGATTTTTAGAATTAGAAAATACGGTACAGGTAAATGACAAAACGCGACTTAATGCTGGAAAATCATTTGCCTCAAAGGGATCACCTGCAATTTCTTTAATAAGAATTAAGCCAGAATCAACAGAGTCATTTATCCAAGTTTCAGGAACTGGCATTACTCAAAAAGATTGGCTCTTGGATTGGCAATATCAAACATCTGGAACAAAAACAGTTGAACTTGAGATCACATTAACTGGAGGTTCTCCCCAAGTCTTTACAAAGACAATATCTGTCATTACTGCTGCAGATGATAAGCTCTGGTCATCAGATCAAGACTTGGTAGCAAAAGAGCATGACATTCTTCAATGGGTTCCCGCCGGAAGAAATACATTTTTAAATGTTCACAGAGAAGCACAAAAGAAGATTTTAAACTGGCTTGATGAGATTAGAGTCTGGAAATATGATGGAACAAAACTCACAAAGACCGATTTAAACTATACTGATGATCTTAAAGAGCTATCAATTAATTGGACGTTAGCCCTTATCTTTGGGTCTATTTATAATAAGCCAGATGATGTTTATTATCAAAAGATGGAAAACTATATGAGCGCAGTGGAGTCCTGTAAGCTTCGAGGAAGAATTCAGGCAGATTTTAACAATTCTGGCGCATTGGAATCTACTGACAATCAGGACATGAGATCACTCAGGATGGTTAGACGATGAGTTGGGAAAATGTCTTTTCTTACTTTTCTCAAAAGCTTGAATCTGTTGGATGCTCCGAGTGGGTGGTTCCATTTGATGAAGAAAACATTCCAAGTTCTTTAATTGATAAGTCATTTATTCAATCTGTGGTTAATATCACAGGCGATAACATGACAAATCAGGCTTTAGAAACTATTATTTCCCACGAAGTTAGGATCTTTTATAAGGGATTCAGAGACCCAAGAAATGCTGAAAAAGAAGCTCTAGCTAAAGCTTCTGAGGCCGTAAAGGCTTGCGTTTCACACGTTGCTCAAGGTGGAGATTTTAAGGGAGTCTATTTCACAGACTTAAGTCTTGAGCCTTTAAGTGATGACATCAATGACAATGTTGTGGTTGCAATAATTAGATTTGATGTGAGAATGTTTTTGTGCATAGAATAATAATGATTTAGGGAGGACTATAATGGCTTGCAACGTATCTTCATACAATTTAGGAGTGAGAAATATCTTACTCGGAAAAACTACAAAACAAAGCTTCTGTATCAGTGCAAAGGCTGACGTTGCTGGCTCTTTAGCTGGTAAATACTTTGTCTTGCATGAGCCTGTTACTCAAGCAAAGCACGTTTTTTGGATGGACAATGGTGTAGCATCTGCTCCAACTGTTCCAAATGCAACTTTGACAAATGTTGTTTATGTGAATAATGCTTCAGCATCCACAATTGCAACTGCAATCGCAGGATCTTTAAATGGAAAAACTTGGATTGGAACTGCGACAGCTTCAGGTGCTCATGTTGATGCCGATATGGATGTTGCTGGTTATGCTTACGAAGTGAGAGATGCTCTTGATCCTTTGAAGCAAACAAAGTTTAAATTTACTCTTGTTCAATACGGACGAGTTCAAGAAGATCTTGGCGCGACAAATGGCGACATCACAGCGACTATCGAAGAACAAACAATCGAGATCACATCTCCTCAAACTGGTGATTATGTTCTTGGTGAAATTCGAAGAGGCGTTAGAGTTTCTATGTCTTTTGAATTGAAATCAACTGCGGCTGATGACATCAGAAAAGCTCTTAATTTTTACGGTGGAACTTTTGTAACTGATGATGCTGCGAGCGCAATTATCACTGGTTACGGTTCAGGCAATCTTTTCAAATCTACCGAAGACGTTGCAACTCAATTGATCCTTCGGGAGCCTGATTATGCTGAAAGTGATGATGCTTCTCAAGATTTCACACTACATAAGGCAAAGTTAAAGCTTGGCGAATTGACTTTTTCTGCTGAAAATGAATTTGTATTGCCAATCGAAGTAATTGGTTACTTGGATAAAACTAAGTTTTCTGGACTTAATATGTTCACTTATGGTGACGCATCTAAAGTTCCAAGCGTTTAATTAAATTAAAATCTGACTAGGAGTGGGATTTTGGAATTTGTAGCAAAGAAAAAGAAGTTGAAAATCACAATCGAAGGGGAGAGCTGGGAGATTGGCTCCCCATCGATAGGCCAACAAGAAGAGCTGAACGAGAAGATTAAAAGTGCAGCTCCTGAGAATGTTTTAAATATCTATTTAGATTTTTTCTCAGCTCTTGGTCTACCTAGTAAGGCTCTGCGCGATCTAGATGCAGATGAATTTTTTGAACTTACGAAGTTTGTGTTTTCACCTAAAAAAAAATAGATAATAATTGGTTAAGGATTGCTAAGGTAGCACGTTTCTATGGGTGGCCTCCCGATGTGATCCTTGACCTTGATGTAAATGTGTTCGAGTTATTCTGTCAGGCCATCCCAATCATTGAAGCTCAAGAGATGTTGAGCGATTTCAAAGTGCAGGACTGGTCTAATATGAAAGAGACTGCACGATCTAAACTTCACAGTCACTTATCAAAGACAGCATTTAACTCAATATCGACAGGTAAAAAAGAAGCCAAGAAAATCAGTAATGAGGACTTGGCTAGAATCTTATCTAAGAGGTGATTGAATGGCTGAAACAGACGGCAAAATTTTAGTTGAAATTGTGCTTGATGATGGATCCGTTCAAAAGGGATTTGTTAAGATTCGTGATGAAGCAAAAAAGACTGGCACTAGCATTGGTGATTCGTTATCAAGTGGCCTTTCTTCAGGCTTTACAAGCCTTGTGGCAAGAGCTGGTGCTGTTGGGACTGCCATAGGTGCGGCTCTATTTTCAAAGGCAAGCATTGAGGCTGCAGCTCAACAAGAGGCTGCTGTTCAAAGACTTAATCAAGCTCTGGCAAGTGCAGGACGATTTTCTCAAGAAGCATCAAAACAGTTCCAAGATTTTGCAAATGAAATACAACGCACGACAGTAATTGAGGATGATGCGGTTCTTTCGCTTGTGGCATTGTCTAGCAATTTTGCTAAAACAAATGAGGAAGCAAAGAAACTAACCGAGGCTGCAATTCAATTAAGTGCTGCAACTGGTAAGGATTTATCATCATCCGTTGATCTTTTAGGAAAGACATTAAGTGGAAATCTTGGCCTAATTGGGCGTTCTGTTCCAGCATTGCAGGGATTAACTGCAGAACAATTAAAAGCTGGTGCTGCATTAGATACTATTATTGCTAGATTTGGTGGAGCCGCTCAGTCTCAAATAAATACTTTCTCTGGTGCTGTTGCTCAATTAAAAAACTCATTTGGAGATCTTCAAGAAGAGGTTGGATCTTTTATCACTCAAGATAAGACTTTCGTTGCATTAATTAAAGGGATCGCAGATGGCTTTGCTCAAGCCTCAAAAGGACTTTCAGACGTAAGAGCAAGTGCGGGTGATGCAAGATCAGTCTTTGGTGAGCTTTTAATTTTACTCGTTAAATTTGCCGAGGGAGTTAATAAGTTTTTGATTGCTCCACTTGAGCTTGTGTTTAATTTTTTAAAAACTGGTGCTTTGGCAGTTTTAACCACATGGAATGGACTTTTTGCCGCTATCTTTGCAGGACTTAACAAGCTTGCTTCATTTCTTCCAGATATAAGTGCCTTTACTGGTTTAAAAGAGGCCCTTACATCTGAGTCTGAAGATCTAACCGCAAAGGTTTCTGCTAATTTTGATGCTCTTTCTAATGCTGCTGATAATGCTTTAAATGTTAACTTTGCTGGATCAACTGCTTTGTTCTTAGAGGATCTTCGAACAAAAATGGAAGACGCCAAAGCAATCACTCAAGATTTCAAAAATAATTCTACAAATAACTTTAAACAAGCCGCTCAAGGAATTAAAATCAGCATTGATCAAATCAAGAGCGTTGTGGCGAGTGGTCTTTCCTCAACAGCTCAAGAAATAGGAAAGGCATTACAATCTGGTCAAAATCTATTTGATGCTTTCGGAAAAGGAATTGTTGGAATCGTTGGTGATATTTTAATAACTGTCGGTAACGCGTTGATCTTACAAGGTTTGGCAATCGAAAAGTTTATTGCTTCAATTAATTCTTTAATCCCTGGATCTGGTGCCTTGGCTGCTGCGGCTGGATTTGGGCTTGTGATATTTGGATCTGCTCTAAAGGCTTCTGTTGGAGCTGGTGGTGGCGCATCCGCTCCAGCTGGTGGGGCTGGTGCTGTTCCTGGTGTAACTACTCCCATTGCTGAAACTCCGGCAACAGAATTGACTCCAACCTCTGAAACACTTAGGGAAGCACAGACTCAAGTCGTGGTTAACGTACAGGGAGATATACTAGATTCGGACGAGACAGGAAGTCGCATAATTTCTCTTATCAATGAGGTCTATGATAAAAAGGGAGTACAAATTAGACGGGGAGTGACTGCATAATGGCTTTAAAAACTCGGGCAAAATTCTTTTATGGATTTAAGATAAACACAGGATCAAACTTTATTGCATTTCAAGAGGCATCTGGACCTGTTAAAACAGCCACATTAAAGGTAGCTACCTATTCAGCACAAGGCTTTGCAAATGAAATATCAAGGGCGTTAAATGAGGCAGGGATACAAAATTACTCAGCTTCTTTTAGTAGAATAAATAGAAAATTAACGATCTCTTGTAGTGGCACCTTTTCATTACTTATAGCATCAGGACCATTTGCAGGATCTCAAATCTATGCTGATATGGGCTTTGATCTAGTTGATTTAAGCGGTTCAAATTCATATACAGCTCAAAATACTTGTGGGAAAGAATATATTCCACAATTTTTCTTGCTTGATTACGTTTCAACTGACAACTCTCAGGAAGCTGTTGATGCATCTATCAATGAGACTGCATCTGGAGCTGTTGAAGTTATCAGGTACGGAATTAAAAAGTTTATGAAATGCACTATTGATTATATCACCAACGAAAAACTTCCAAATGATTCTTGGATAGAAAACTCTCAAACTGCTGTTGATGATGCTCAAAGTTTCTTGCAAGACATAACTCAAAAAAATAAGATTGAATTCATGCCAGATAGGGAAGATCCAAGCTCTTTCCAAGTGATGATTTTAGAATCAACACCATCAAATAGAAATGGTTTAGGATATGAGCTTCAAGAAAAAGCTGGATTTGATGAGTATTACACAACAGGCCGATTGGTCTTTCGATTGATTGAATAGGGGATTACGATGAGCGTATTTAATGGACAACCTGTAGATGCTGACACAACCAATGCAGCATTTATGTCTCGAACAAATGACACCGATACGGTTGGAAAGCTTGGATTAGACAATGCAGGATCTGCTTCGATAGATGATGCTCAAAAATATATCAATAAAATTGCTGATGCTGATGGCACATTATCAGAGACAGACACTACAAATAAGACTTACTCATCAACAAATTATATTGCCAATGGTGATTCTAGAAAAGTAGCAATCGGAAAATTAGATACTCAAGTAAAAACAAACTCAAATGATATTGATGCAATTGAGATTGTAAATACAAGCCAACAAGTTGAAATCAATGACCATGAAAATAGACTTGATAATTTAGAAACTAATACGATGACAATTGGTGGAAATAAAACATTTTCTGCTAATGTTACTGTTCAAGGTGATTTTGAGGTTCAAGGCACAACCACTTACATTAATACAACAAATCTGAATGTAAAAGATGCCAACGTTATGTTAAATCAGTCAGGGACTGATATTACTGCAAATGGTGCAGGATTAACAGTTGATAGACCATCTGGAAATGGATCTTTAATTTATGATTCAGCTTTGGCCTCAAAGTGGAAGGCTGGTCAGTTATCATCAGAATCTGAAATAATAACAGCCTCTACGACTCAAACAATGACAGGAGTTAAATCATTTTCGTCAGGATTAAATTCTGACTCAATAAATGAATTCACTCTAAATAATGGCGTTAGTATTGATGGAGTTTTAATCAAAGATGGCCTTGTTGATGGCCGTGACGTATCTGTTGATGGATCAAGCTTAACATCACACATTGCAAATACTTCAAATCCTCACGCAACTACTGCCGCTCAGGTTGGTGCTGATCCTTCAGGAACTGCGGCAAGTGCTGTTTCTGCTCACGAGTTGGCATCTGATCCTCATCCACAGTATTTGACAAGCACCGAAGGAGATAATGCTTATTTAAAACGTGGAGCTGGTGATTATAATTCATTTACAAGTAAAGGCACTCCCGTAAATGCTGACGTAGTTTTGATAGAAGATTCTGCTGATTCATTTAATAAAAAGAAAATTACACTAACAGATTTGTTGGGAGGAACAGCATCTCCTTTGACAACAAAGGGTGATCTTTACACTTATTCTACGGTTAATGCTAGACTCCCCGTTGGAACTAATGGTCAAGTTTTGAGTGCTGATTCTTCTCAGACAACTGGACTTAAGTGGACAACTCCTACAAATGGAGGAGTTAATTTTATAACAAATTCAATTGCTGAAATTGATACTACTGGATGGGCTACCTACGCCGATGCTGCGGGTGCCGCTCCTGTTGATGGAACTGGCGGCTCTCCTAGCGTAACATGGACGCAATCAACGTCTAGTCCTCTTGCTGGATCTGGTTCATTTTTATTTACTAAAGATGCGGCAAATAGACAGGGCCAAGGTGTGAGCTTCGATTTTACTCTTGATCCCGCTTATCGTGCTCGAGTAATGAACATTAAATTTGATTATATTGTAGGATCTGGAACATTTGCGGCTGGAACTAGCTCAACTGATTCAGACTTAACGGTATGGCTTTATGATGTTACTAACTCTACCTTAATTCAGCCATCTGCTTTCAGACTGTTGTCTAACAGCTCAACGATTGCAGATACGTTTCAATCTACTTTCCAGACTTCTGCAACTGGCGCAAGTTATCGTTTGATTGTTCATTGCTCTACCACTAGCGCATCAGCTTACACTGTTAAATTCGACAACGTGCAAGTGACTCCTACTGAGTATGCGTTTGGAACGCCTGTTACGGATTGGGTTAGTTATACTCCGACTTTAACAACAAACCTAGGTGCAAATCCAGTAACTTTGAATACAGGCGCGGGTTATTTTGCGCCAAATGGAAGATGGCGAAGAGTTGGAGACAGCATTGAGGTTTATGCTCATTTTAGAAATGGAACTGGTGGTGTGGCAACGGGAACGGCTGGAAATTTAGCAATATCAATTCCATCCGGCGTTTCTATTGATACAAACAAAATAGCGTCTGACGGAAGTATAGGATCTTCAAATGGTTGGGCAATGTCTAACTTAGGAGGAAATTATAGCGATGTTCAAAACATATACTTATCGTCAAATTTAATGCAAGTGCAGCAAGGCGGAACTGGTTCTTACTATACTTTATCTAGCATTACGGCTGGATTTGCAGTTCATTATCATGGTTTTTTTCCAGTGACTGGCTGGTCTTCTTCCGTCCAGACTAGCGATCAGACAAGCACTAGGGTTGTTTCATTCAAAGCTCAAAATGCAACAGCAACTCTTTCAACATCAGCATCAAAAGTTACTTATTCAACTGTTGTCTTTGATGACTTAAATGCTTATTCATCTGGCACTTATACTGTAAAAGTCGCAGGAAAATATAAAGTCCATGCAAGTCTTTTAGTTGCAAGAACTGCAACTGTGGCAAGTAATGTTGTTCAAATTTGGGTTAGATATAATGGATCAAATGGTCAAGCCGTTTTATTAAGAGATCAAAGCACTGAGGCTCAATCAAGAACGATTGCAATCACTGACATTTTAGATTGTAAGGCTGGAGATACAATTGAAATTCAGGCTGCCGCAGAGGGAACTTCACCAACTGTTCCATCGGATGGAAATAGAAATTTCATTTTAATCGAGCGCATCTCCGGTCCGAACCAAATCGCGGCAA
>Ga0315901_10001494_pt1 | contig 33893 bp, 53 predicted proteins | sample LakEriMetagenome_10_FD_203761 | JGI IMG/M metagenome (GOLD analysis project Ga0315901, IMG submission 203761) | Freshwater fungal communities from buoy surface, Lake Erie, Ohio, United States - Buoy 2 MA116 | ecosystem: Environmental > Aquatic > Freshwater > Lake | place: USA: Lake Erie, Ohio...
CTGGAAGCGCTGTAGCATCAGCACCAGTTGGTCCAGTTGCACCAGTCGCTCCTGTGGCTCCAGTCGCACCTGTTGCACCAGCAGGACCAGTCGGTCCTGTATCTCCAGTTGGTCCTTGCGCTCCAGTGGCTCCCGTTGCACCTTGAGGTCCTGTCGGACCAATATCACCTTGAGGTCCAGTAGGACCTGTCGCGCCTGTAGCGCCCGTAGGACCCTGTGGTCCTGTTGGCCCTGTGTCACCTGTAGGACCAGTGTCTCCAGTGGCTCCTGTGGCCCCTGTAGGGCCTGTAGCACCCGTTGCACCAGTGCTGCCTTGTGGTCCAGTTGGGCCAGTATCTCCTGTTGCGCCTGTAGAGCCTGTTACACCTTGTGGACCAGTAGGTCCTACATCTCCCTGCGGTCCTGTTGGTCCTGTCGCTCCTGTTGAGCCTGTGGCTCCTGTCGCTCCAGTAGGCCCTGTTTCTCCAGTCGCACCAGTACTGCCCGTTGCTCCTGTAGGACCTGTAGGTCCTGTCTCACCCGTAGGCCCCGTTGCGCCAGTGGCACCTGTAGACCCAGTGGAACCTGTTGGACCCGTAGGTCCCGTAACGCCCTGTGCGCCAGTAGGACCCTGGGCACCAGTCGGACCTGTTTCGCCTGTTGGACCCGTACTACCTGTCGGACCAGTAGAACCAGTAGGACCAGTGCTACCAGTAGGACCAGTAGAACCTGTACTACCTGTTGAACCAGTTGCACCTGTTGCTCCCGTTCCGCCTGTTGAACCTGTTGGTCCGCTAGGACCTGTAGATCCAGTAGGTCCTGTTGGACCAGTAGGGCCAGTTGCTCCCTGTATTCCTTGTGGACCTTGATCTGCTGAAAGTGCTACTGCAACTTGTGGTGTAATAGATTCTACAACAATAAATGTTGTCATACTGTTACACCTCCAGTTACAACAAATCTACCTTCTAAAATTCTTGTGATTGTTCCACCTGAGTTAGCTACTAAATCGTAGGCATAACGAGCAGGTGCTATGTTGGTATCTGTAGATGTGAAGTTAACTATGATTCTACCTAATAGTGGATCAGTAGTTATCTTTCCATTAGCAGTTGTTGCTAATAATGTAGTGCTTTCTGAACCTACAAAGGGGCGTACCGTCATAGTAAATGTATAGTTAGTTAGATTCCAAGGAGTAACAGTAGTTCCTACTTCATCTTGGATTACAAACTGAAAATTAAATGTTGTTGCTTGATCGCAAACTAAATTATATTTAGCACTCAAGAGGATATCTTCCTTAATGCTGCAGCAGCAGCTAATCCACTGCTAGATGCTAATTGATTACATACTCCAGTAAAATCTTTCCAAGCAGACTTATTAGTGTTACCAGCAATCTGATTTAAAACACCAACAGTATCTGAGACAGTTAAGGTAACTGATCGCTGAGCAGCCCATTGGCGAGCAGCCAATGCTTCTCCTACCATTGCTGCAGGATCTCTATAAGTGCCACCATTGGCAAGGCGATTTAACTCATCGCTGAGGGTTGTACCTGCTACACCTAGTGCCACTTATTTCTCCTTACTTCTTTTTCTTCTTGGATACTGCTGCGTTATCTACCAGATTTGGATATGGTCTACCAGCAGCCTTTGCTCTTGCCTTAGCAGCACTCTTCTGTGCTGGCGTTAACTTCTTAGAAGTTTTCTTAGGGTTCTTCTTATCCCAAAACGCTACTTTCTTTTTCATTTGCACTTACAATCCCAAGCCCGTAGAGACTTGTTTATTCTAGAGTTTGGATCTTTCGCTGTCTTAGCAGAGGTCAGTTTAGATTTCATTCCGCACATACGACCACAGAAAGACTTACGCCTGCCTGCAGCTTTAGGTGATCTCTTAGCCTCAGCCTTTTTAACTGGAGGTTTAAGATTCATACCTTGTGCTTTAGCAGATGCTCTGCCCTTAGCGTTTAATCCACCTTTAGGATTCTTACCTGCTTTTCTTTGCCAGGCTGGACTCTTTGCCATATGCTCCAAACTTTCCTAGTACTGATCTGATAGTTCCATTCTTATTAAGACGAACTACCATTCCATCCTTTATTTGGATAGGGTTAAAACCATCGTGGCGTTTGTATTTGCCAGATGACATTACTTCTTCTTGGACTTCTTCTTAGACATTCCTGCCTCTGAAAGAGCAATAGCAATTGCTTGCTTACGGGACTTAACCTTCTTGGCAGACTTGCCAATATTAAGTTCGCCCTTCTTGTACTCTCTCATTACTTTGGCAACCTTCTTAGCGCCTTTGGCTTTCTTCATTGGCGAGGTGCTGCCTTTGCAGGAGATCCAGTCTGGATTGAATCGTAGGTCATATACTTACGATTAGATTCCTCTTGGCGCTCTGCATTTGGATATACTTCTAACTTAACATTTAGGTCTGGGCGAGTCTCGTAAGTTACGCCATCATCTGTATCTTTCATTATTTTTTCTTTCCCATCTTTTTCATTGCCATTTTGGCACCTGATTTTTTAGCGGCTTTTTTAGCCATTGCTTTTCCCTTTTTTGTGTATGGGAATTTTTTTCCATCTACCATTGGCATTGTTTACCCCTTATAGGTTAGGTTGATTCCGTCAAATGCTTTGCCAGCTTTGTCGGAAAGTGAGACTGCGGCATCAATATCTTTCTGCCTTGTGGATCTAGGTTCCATACCCTGCTTAACTGCAGAGTAATAACTGCTTAATTCTTTTTCATCCTTCTTAACTTTATCTTGATCCCATCCAGTTTTAGTAGGTGACACACCTACGAACATTGGAGTATTCTGCTTTAAACATTCAGCATAACTTTGGTGATCTTTTGTCTTACAACTTGATGTGCAATTATTCATTAAATGTTTTCCAAGTACTGACTATAACCAGCGTTAATTAAAATCTGTGCTGCGGAGTCATCTATCTCGTAGGTATGTCCGCCCATATAAACTGCATCTGCATTTGCTATATCATCTTGATAAGGAAATCTTGTTGCTGTAACTGTGGTTCCATTTACTAGAAGAGTTACACCTCTAGGTATATCTGTTAAGAAAGGATTTGTAACACCAGTATATGTTCCACCAGTGATAGGTCTTCCAGCAATTCTTGAGTATGGTGTGTCTTGGTTATCTGCAGTGATCCAAGTTTCCCACTCCCAAGGAGTTGTAAGTCTATAAGTCACATTTACCTTTCTTGTAGAACAGGGGCGGTCTCCCGCCCCTGCCTATTAAACAGTTGTTTAGGCTGTTGCTGTTGACTCAATACGGTATAGAGCTGCTTCGCGGAGTCTTGCGAATCCACCGAAGTAGTACCAACCGATTGTACGGAAGCGACGAAGCAAGTCAACCTCTGGACCAATGATGGTAGAGATGTCTTGTGCCTTTGCCTCTGCCAGAGCCTCGCGGCCTGCAATTACTGCTCTGTAAACATTTACAGATGGTGAAGCACCGTTGCTTACGATAGGAATACGAGGTGTTTCAATAACCATCGCACCCTCAATTACGCCAACTGCACCAGGGATAATTGTCTTTGACACATTGTCTGTGTACTTAACGATATCCTGGAATCCGCCTGTTCCTGACTCAGCGCGAAGATCGGCTGCTTGACGAGGATGTAGGTATGCTACATATAGTTCGCCCATACGAGGCACAGCCTTGTTGGTGCGAAGTTCTGTAACAGCCTTACGGATATTAGCAACTGTGATTGTATCGCCAGTTGTTAAATCAGAAGTTGTTGTGTTTCCAGTTCCTGCGTAGATAACGTTTGTGCCACCTGTTAGAACTGAAGCCACTACAGAGTCAATAGAATCTGCAGCGTTATAAGCGATGATATCTGCAAGAGCAGCATCTACATCGTTGAAAGAAGTTAGGTTTAACTTCTTAGTTGTTGTTACGGCTGAACCGTACTCTTGAAGTGTTACTGTAACCTGTGATGGGTTACCTAAAGCTACGGATGAAGCATCTTGTTCCTCAGTCAATGTTGCTGTGACTTGTGCTAAGTCAGAATAGATTGAGAATACAACTGATGATCCAGGCATAGCTTGCTGTACTGGCTTAACATCTGCAATTGATCGCATTACTGGAATGGATCGTAGTGCCATACGAACGTATTGATCATACGCGGTCTGGACTAATGCGGTAATGTCACCTGTACCAGTAATTGTACCTGCTGGTAGTGTCATTTAAGCACTTGCCTTTCGTTGGATTGGTTTATAAACCAGACTGCCTAATTACTGCATCCAACTCTTCTCGGCTATTAGCGTTTAACAACTTCTGCATAATATCTGCCTGAGCATTAGGTGAATTACCTTGCTCTGCAGCATTAGTCATACGTTGGTATTGCTTAGCCTGTGCTGGATCCACATTGGCTGTTTGGTTCTCAGTAGTTTGAATCCCGAAAACATCGGCATTTGATTCAAGCCACTTTGATACAGACTCCTCAGTTGGGTCTATATCCTGTGGGATAAACGAAGCGATCTTCGTATTTACCCCGCGAGCTGCGAGGGCATCCTTGATTGCTCTTTCGCGCTGCGATTTATTAAGACCTTCAAACTGAGCCTTTAATTCGGCTAGTTCTTTTTCCTTTTGTTTATTCGCTTTGCGTAGTTGCTTGATAAGGTCTGTAGATGTATCAACATTATTGTTGTCATCTTCATCCTCGTAGTCGTAGTTGGACATAGTCCATCTCCCATTCTGTTTGTAGTTGCGCGGACCTCATATAGATTTGGGGATTTCTATATGGCTTCCACTACTGGTCTTGTTATCGCTCTAATGGGCCAGTCGTTCCATTAGCAGGCCTAGTTAAAAGGAGCCAGCCCTATCTCGGCTTAGCGCTCCTCCAGTCAATCCAGATTGTCCAGCAAACTGCGCTTCTTCTAGAGCGGTTAATCTCTTGCGCTTTGCTGTTGCTTCTGGAGCATAAGTTAATCCAAATAATTCTTCTTCTGCAGTTCTTTGTGTGTAAGGTGATTCATCATAGAATCCAGCAAGTTGTGATCCTCGTTCAATTAGAGGAACTGCTGCTTGGTATCCTTGTCTTGCTCTCTCTGCAGTAACACCAAATTTAGCAAGTTCTTCTGCTCTAGCAACATCAGTTGCAAGACCAGCACCAAGTGCTGCGCCACCAATCTCTGCTGCAGTTACCTTACGCTTGATATCTGCTAATCCTTTTTCTGGATCTAAGGTATAGGCAAGGATATCTGAGTTACTAATATCAGGATAGAATTGTTTTAACGCATCCTTGACCTGTGATGGGGCGTTGATAACTCTGTTCTGTGCTGTAGCAATACGATCTTCTAACTCAGCAGCAGACACATCTCCAGAGATAAGTTTCTCAAATCCTTCTTGACGGCCAAGATCACCCTTTGCATAATAAGATGCAGGTAATCCATAGTTACGCATAATAGATTGATACCCATCTTCCAATGATAGATATTCAGCCTCTGATAATGCTCTTAATCCTTTTCCAATACGAGCAGCATTAGCAGCAAAGCGTTTCTTATAAGGTTCTGTTTGACGTAACCTAACAGCAAACTCTGATGGAGAAACATTCTCTTGAATTAAAGTTTTTAAAGGATCTACTAAAGCTTCAAGACCATACTGAGCAAACTGTGATCTTAATAGATCAAATGCGGATTGACGATTCTGTAATGCTTGATCTGCGGCTAACTTAGCATCTTGTTGTGCTTTATATTGTTCAGCAGTAAGAGTATTTCCGCCTCCAGTACTGCCACCCCCGCCACCGCCAGTATCAATTTTTACTGGTGTACCAGAAGAAATATCATAACCAAGAGTCTTTGCATAATCTTGGATAGCAGTTACTGATTTATCAATACCAGAAGTTACAGCAGCTAATTGTTTATTTATCTCTGCTTGAGTATAAGTTTTTTCTTGAGCAGGTTTTTTAATAACAGATTTTTTAGGTTCTTGAAATAGTGGATTACCTGAGCCGTAAACAAAGTTAGTAGCCATTATTACCCCTGAAATCCAAAGTCTTGAAAGACTTTACCGACTGATTGAAATACATCTTCTATAGCATTGTTGGTATATTGCCAACGAGCATCTTTACGAAGTGCCTTTTGGAACTCATATAAAGACATTTCTTTATCTGGACCAATAGCAGCCCGTAATGTTGGATCTGATAAAGATATAGTTGCTGGATTTATCTCTAAAGTTGTAGCCATAGCATTTTTATATGGAGAAAATACTGTTTCTAAATCTATACCTTGATCTAATAATGCACCCACTTTATCTGGTAAACCTAGTTTAGCAGTACTGCGAATTAACTGTTTAAAAGAATCAGCCTTCTCGCCAGACTCAATACGTTTAACCCAGTCTTCAACACTAGCACCAAAGTTCTTATCTAAATCTAAACCATTAGCCTTTGCAGTATTAGCAAGGTCCTGACGAATAGTACTTTGCTTACTCTCTTTACGTTGCTTATATTCAGGTGTTGATAGAATGATCTCAGTTAGGAACTGTCCTCTATCTATACCACCAGTAGATACGCCATTAATAGTCTTAGATGGGTTATCTTTTTCTGCTTTATTAAGTCTAGGTGTTAACTTCTTAATTTCTTCAGGTGTGGCATATCTACCCAATAAAGACTGGAATACTTGATTTATATATCCAGCAGCCTCTGTTGGAGATGAGATACTTACTGTGGTAGTTGCCCCACCACCAAGACCCTTAATAGCATTTGTTTCAATCTTCTTAAGATCTAAGAATTTATTGAAAGGGATCTCTTCTTTCCACTCTTGACTACGAGCTTGATTAGCAAGAATGGCTTGTTGGTAGGCATCGCGTAATTGATCATTATAGATACCAGTAGTAGGAGCCTTAAAACCAGCAGCATTTAATTTAGTTGCTAAATCTAAACGCTCTGGATCTGATAACGCCTTTAGTGCTCCTGGAACATTGGTTGCTTCAGTTACATAATCTCTATAGGTTACCTTAGTTTCGCCCTTGCCTTGAGCTTGGTCAGTTACAACCTCAGCCTTAGGAGCATACTTACCAGTACCAGCAATCTTTTGATTAAGATCATCAATCCTAGAATCAATTAAACTGGTATCTTGCCCCGCTCCAGCAAGTGCATCTCTATCCTTTAGAGCATCTTTAAGTCTACCTTCATCAGTTGATCTAGTAGCCTGTAATGCTTTCTGATCAATAGATGCTCTATTTGTATTGTAGAAATTAGTAGCAGCGTTTTCTGCAGTAAGTCTTGCTTGTTCAGCTTCGTTAAAAGCAGCCTGTGCCAAAGCCAAAGCATCCTTAGTTTGTTGCACAACAGTAGCACCAGCACTTGCTGGAACTCCAGCAGCAGCCCTTTGTGCGTTAGTAAGAGCAGCCTTAGCTTTAGTAGATCTGCTACGGGCTTGCTTTACTGTGCTTTCATTCTTTAGATACTGTTCAAGACTAACGGCCATTAGGCATTATCTCCCTGTTTATTCTCCAAGCAATCTACCGAATAGAACATCGTAGGCTGCTTGTGTGTTTTCATTAAATGTAGCCAGATCTTTCATACGAAGGATTGTGCTATCTTTAATTGACTGGATTAAATTAGATGATCCACCTAGTAAGTCATAAGATTGACGTTGATTCTTATATGATTGATATAAGTTAACCATCTCTCTTAATGCTTTAACTGTCTGAGGACTTACCTTTTCTACCTCTGGATCGGTAACCATAACCTCTAGGTCATTAAGGGCATTTTGACGATCTATAGCCTTTTGACTACCTTGAGATAATTCTTCTGCCACTAATGGATTACCAGCAAAGAATGTTGTCTTCCAAGTGTTAAATTGTTGACGGGCTAATCTGCGTATATAATCACTACCTGAGGATTGAAGAGTTCTTTCGTACTCATCTTTCTTCTCAAAGTATTGCTGTAAAGAAGATGCTGTCTGTACTTCTCTTAAGTAATCCTCTATTCTCTTGTTCTCAATAAGACCCATATCTCTCATAGTCTTATAAGCATCAAATGAGAATCCGCCCTTGTGAGGTATTAAAAAGGCTGCACCCTCTTTATACTTCTCAAACAAAGATTTGTTTTGATCTACGAACTGACCAGACTCTTCTGCATATCTAAAATATGCAACTGTTTTACGCTCTGATTCAGTAACTGTAAATGGAATTTGGTCTGGATATAGTTCAACCCACTTAGCCATTGCTGCATCATAATCACCAGGATATTGATTTAATAGATTAGTCCAAACCTGCTTGAAGCTGGCTCTTCCATTATCGCGTATCCATTCAGCCATATCAGACTTTAGTTGTACCTGTGGCGATGCTGGAGCAAAGAAACCAAATACGAATCTAGTTCCTAGAATACCAATAGTAGTATTCTTAACTCTGATTCTATATTCTTCTAGTTCTTGAGCAGTTGGTGGAATCTTGTTGCCAAGATCATCAAAACGCTCTGGGATACCATTACCTGAAGCCTCTAGATATGTAACTGCTTTACGCCAAGCGCTTGCATACTGAGAATTACGCTCATCTCTGTTTAAAGCAGCGTATGCTCTATTGATATGAGCAGGTAAAAATGCTGAAACTACTGGTTGATCTACTGCATACTTACCTAAAGTATATCTAGTAATAGTATCAGCAGCGCCTGGGTTCCAAATTCCTACTAAATTTGTAAGAGTGCTTACAGATACACCAGCAACTGGACCAGCAAATGTTGGAATTAATGAATCTGGGTTTAAAGATGGAGTAATCATCTTCACTTGCGCTCCAAATTGAATTGGAAGTGGAGATTTAAACTCATCTGGTAGGCCAAGAGTTGTTAAAACCTTATTTACTGCGTTATAAACTGGGGTAATTCCTGGGTAAATAAAGTAATCATTACCCTGATCATCCTGTTGTATGAATCCTGAGTGGCTAATTCCTTCATAAGTTAGTGCTGCCTTTTGAATTGCCTCTGGATTGTAACGAATAGCGCGAGAAATACGTCTGTAAAAGTCCTCAGTAGCCCGATAGAACCGAGCAAAGTTACGAATTGAGAAAGCAGTCTGAGTTCTAATTAAAGGATTATCAACATAGGCTAGTACTTCGCCCAATGCTCGTTCTTCTGTAACTCTTGCTAGATCTTGTTTAGCTTTCTTTGTGGCTTCTGCTAACTTGCCAGCACTATTTGGATCTATATCTTTTGTATAAGACTTAATCCAAGCATCTTCAAATCCAGACTTACGCATTTGCTTACGAATCTGAATTATCTGATTAGTTACAATTGGTTGACGAGACATACGAGCGTTAGCCATACCTAACCATCGCCATCCACTTTGAGTGAATGTAGCCGCATAGTTTCCAGTATCTGAAACTGGCACCAAAGATGGGCCAACTACATACTTAGGAATATCACCTTCGCTAGTAGGTAGATCATCAAGGGATACTTTTCCTTGTACTACATACTCACCAGTTTTTTCATCTAGAACGCGAACCTTACTCAAAAGATCTGAGTTGATTTTACCGTTCTTGCTCATTACAAAAACTTCTTTTGTACGATCATAAACTAATTTAGCGTGTTGATCTATATCAATATTCTTAGCAGCAAGAATTGAAGAATCTACCAAGTCTGGTCTGGCTTGTATAGCGTTCTTAATTTCTAAGATAGCCTGTGCTTCAGTCTTATGTAGGTTAGCAACAGCCACTCTACCTAATTCATCATTAGATATATAAGAGATACGCAATAACCAGGATACTAATGTAGCCTCATCTTGACCATCTAAGCGAACATTCTTAAATCCTAGTTGACCTGCTTGTCTAGTATATTTAGTCTTAGGGCCAGCGATACGAACGGCTGCGCCGCGAGTACCTACTTGACGAACCATATCTACTGCACTAGTTAAAAAGTCTCCACCAGTAGCAAAGTTAAATCCACCCTCAGAAATTATTGATAAAACATTTTCATAATCGCCATAAACGATTTGCTCGCCAAGAAGTTCAATTGCCTCATCATCTAGTTTGCCTAGACCAGCAGCTTCTAGATAGCGATTAACGCGACCTTCAGATAAAGCGGTGGCAAGAATCTTTCTGGTTTGCTCTACCACTCCACCTTCTGTTTTGGCTTGTAGTTTCGCAATCTCTGCCTTGGCAGTTGCAATCTCTGCTGGATCTTTACTAGATTTAGTTACTGCGTAAAGTTCAGAAATTTTCTTTTTACCAGCAATAATTTCTTCATCTAGTTTAGCGATTTGTTCTGAATATTTAACAGACTCATCTCTATTTACAATACGCATAATAGAACCCAATGGGCTTTCTGCCATTGTATCCACATTAAATGTGTCTAATGCTTTTGCTTTATCAACAGGAGATAATGCGGTTAAAACTCTAGTATTTAACCTACGACCAGTAGCAACACCCCAAGGAGTACTACCGATTGATAGGTTAACCATTAAGTCTTCAATAGAGTTACGAAGAGCATAACGAGGACCAGCCAAAGTTAGGAAAGACCAATATCCTGTCATTCTTTCAAGGAAGGCACTATTAGCGACAGGGCCTATTAACCTTTGTCCTAAAGTACTACGAGCAGATAATCTGTCTATATCTACCAAGCTAGGAACTGTTACCTTGCTATTAAAATCTGTAGCAAAAGCACCGACATCATCTAGAGCATCATCTACTCCAAATTTTTGTTTACCCTTGCCAACCATTTGTCGGCCAACATTTCTTGTTGGCTCAGTAGTATTAATACCGCGAATATCTGTAATTGTATTCATTAAGCCATAAAACATTTCTTTGCGCTTACCAATTTCTGGTGTATTAGCAAAGGCCTCTGATATAAGTTTAGATTCTCTTTGTGGCAGAACTAAACGAGATAAACGATAGATTTGATCTGGAGCATCTTTTGCAACCACATCTAATTCATTATCTTTAAACATAGGCGCTAAAGCGAATCTACGCTTAAAGTTATCTATACGGACATTTATATCCGCAGTTGAAAATCTTGCAGGACCAAACTTTCTAGTTTTATTAAGAGCCTGTACGGATTCTACAATTTGCTCTCTGCCATCAACAATAGCTTTATAGATACCAGCATCTGTTGCATCTTCTCCGAAGAAGGCAGAGTTAACTAACGCAGGTCCTACTTTATCAATATTAAATAATTTGTTTGTTGTAGTAAGTGTCGCAACTCTTAATTGGCGGCCTGGTGTCATACGAGGAGCAATTACTCTTCTACGACCAGCAGAGCCAATCATCATTTCGCCAGTTTGTTTACCGTTTAAGAAAAAAGCCTTGGCTGTTAAAACATCCTCAATAGGTTCATCTGCTTTATTAAAAGACTGAATTACTGCAGGACCAAACTCAGGCGCTAGTGTAGACAATTCCTTTTTGATCTGTGTTGCAGCAAGAGTATCTTTACTTTCTTGTGCCTTGCGTAGATCTTTTAATTTAGCACCGTATGAGTTCCAGAAATTCTGAGTAGATGGTAGATCAAAATACTGATTAAACTTAACGCCATCTGCAGCAGCACTGCCAGTAATAACTTCTACTGAATACTTACGAATATCATTTAACTTTTTAACTTTACCAGCAAGAAGTAATGGATCTGCGAAAACTCTATATGCAGCATCTACTGAACCTGAGATTGCTTTATAAGCAAATCCAGATCCTTCTAAAAAGCCAGGTAATAGTAAGTTAGCAACTTGACGACCAGGAGAATACTTAGCTGCATTAACTGCATCTAATGTATCTTGAAATAATCCTCTAGCCTGATCTTCTGCTAATTTATCTTGAAAGCCAGGAATGTTTGTTCTTCTAGGATCAGCAAGTGCTAGATACTTAGATTGTTCTGGAGTAGCAGTCTTGATGATTTCATCAATCTTTTCTCCAGCAGCAATACGCATTGCTACTGCTACTGCATCATTACCAAACTTAGAACGAGCATCTTCTATACGATTAGGGTTAAACTTCTTATCACCTTTATCGTTTGCTTCATTCCAGGCAGTCTCTAGATCAACACCTTCTGTTAATGAAATAGCACCAGTACGATATAAGCGAGTAGAAAAATCTGATACGTTTTGTAAACCAGCAAGAACCTTGCCACCAAGGTTTCCAATTTGTCCACCTGTATAGTGCCAAGCGGTGCCAAGCGCACCGCGAGATGGTTTAGTTATTGGGTCTTCATTACCCATTACTTTAACTAAAGAATCTTGTTGTGCTGGAGTATATTTAGCAGCCTGACGTTGTGCAAGATCAGATGGAAGATTAGATAGTTCCTTATGAACAGTTAATAATTTACTAAGGCTATCTACTTTCTTTTTGTCTGATTCTGATAAACCTGCCGCAAATGCTGCTGCTTTTAAGTTTTCAGACACTATTGACCTCTTGCTATAACCTGCTGATAAAGAATCGCTACATCACCAGTGTCATCATAAGGAATCATATCAGCTAAAATATCTGACAGTTTTCTTTGTGCAAATTTAGATTGCATCATTAATGCTTCTGGTCCAGGACCCTCACCAATTGCAACACCTGCAGTAACTGGCTCATCTCTACGCTCTGATGGAGCAAATAAAGGAGTTACTGGAGTTAATGGATTTGCTGGTCTTCCACCTACATTATCTGCAATACCACGAGTTGTTGCCTTCGGTGCTGCTGTATTTAACATAGCAGTCTCTTGTCCTTCACCGTATGCTGTAGATCCTAAATCTAAATCTGTTCTCTTTGAGAACTTACCAGGACCTGATGCTCCTGCTAATGGGCCTCTAGCCATCGTTGTTCTCCTTAATAGTTTCTAAATCTTGTGTAAACTCTTGCCAGACTCTTGCTTCTTGGCTTTTCTGGTTTGTATAATAAATACTCATATGATGCAGATCTTCTGCCAGCGCTTCAAATGCGCTAATTAAATTTAAAAAGAATCCTGATATTATTACGAAAAAATCTGATGAGCGAACTGGGCGCTGCAGATCTTCATCCATAACGCCCAGCCCCTTTCTTAAATAATTACTTCTTTACTGACTTGCCCTTACGAGCTGGTGCTGCATATCCGAAAAACACTTTTCCGCCTTCTTTTCCTGCTGGCTTGTTCTTGCCCTCAGTTGGCTTTGCGGTTGGTGCTGCTGCTCTTGATCCCTTATTCATTTTCCACCTCCTTACGCTCCGCCAATGGCGGCGAGTAGTTGACCTATATCGGGTTGAGATTGTCCAGTAGCAGGGGCCGCACCGACTTGTTGTTCTTGAGTTGGCTGCGAGGCAGGGGCGGGGGCCGCACCTGCTACTGGAAGTTGTGCTGCACCACCCATTGCTTGCTCCATTGGAGCAACTGGTTCTGGTGCAAATGCTTTTTCAATTACTGATTCTAAAGATTGTCCCTTTTGACGACCTTGGATTACTTCAGCGATCCTAGCCACAATTTGAGTTGGGTCTTGACCCTGCGAGGCAAGAGCGGGTATAGCTTGAGCATACTGAGCAACAGCAACGCGAAGAGAATCCCGCATCTCCTCAATGTCAACCCTTTGTTCTTCTTGCGTAACATTTAGATCTAGTGGTATCTCTCTGCGAACATAGTCGCGGCTAACTAACTTATCTGAACGCATTTGTAGTAATGCGATAATGGCTCGGTTAGGATCCATACCAGACATAATTCCATAACGAACATCTACGCCATACTCGCCCTTGATGTCGCGAGATGGAATATATTTCATTGTGTAAGGAGTACCGTCATCGGTTCCCTTAATAGACTTAGTCATAGATCCAAAGATCTTCTCATCTACCTCAAAGCATAGACCGATTACATCTTGGAACAACTTAGCAAACTGTGCTTGTGCTGCTTTGATCTGTGTGTCAAAGCCTGCCTGTAATGCTTGCACACCACGACCAGTGATAATAGAAGCATCTAATTGACCTGAACGAGACTCAGGATATCTAGCACCTAAGCGAAGTTCTCGCTCTAGTACGCCAGATTCTGTAAAGACTCCTGGTGGTAATTCTAGTGGAACTCTACGAATACCTTGTGGGTTAGCAGATCTCATAATTGAATCTGGACCAAGTGCTAACTCTTGTACATCCTGTGGGATTGCAATAGGTGCTTGAATAGATTTCTCTGCTGCTTGAATTTGTAGAATAGCAAATCTTGAACGAGCAAGTTGTACTGCTAGTACATCATCAAACTGTCCGCGAGCCTCGCCATCTAAAGATGAGCGAACTGCGACTCTTGCTAAACACTTACCAATTGGGTTTGGTGTGTTAGATAAAATTAAGTTGTTACGTTCTGGGATAAAGAGCATATCTTGGTCTTTATCGTGGTAACGCATTACTGATAGATAAGGTGATGCTGATTGATATACGCTACGAACATTTAGAATTTCATTAGCGTACTCAGGAAACTGTGCTGCTAGTGATTCAGCATCTGATACAACTACCTGTGTTAAGGATGTGGTACGACCAAAACGGTCAATCTCTGGATACACACCGAATGGGTTAAGTAGTCGGATGCGGGGATTGTTACCTTCATAATCCATCTCAACGAGAGCAGGTAACATACCATAGGTGTTAAACCAGTCAGCTCCTGAGTACATCTGTAATGGTAGATCTGATGCTGCAACATAGTAGTTAGCAATACGGGTTCTAATATCAGCAGCTTTGCGCTGAGCATCTGAAACCATATTGGTAGCGGAGCAGTTAAATGATGGCATAGGTGCCATTGCTTCTGCTAAGTCTCTTGCTGCTACATCAATAAAGTTTGCTACTAGTGGCTTTGGATAATCCTCTGAGAACATAGAAGGATATACCTTAGAGATATCACCTTGACGAACTGAGAGTACATCTCGCATACGTTGATCACGAGAGGCGTACTTGGTCTGTAGTCTCTGCGCCTTTGCGTAGATCTCTTTAACTGTTAACAATTGTTCTCCTTAAATAAAGGTACGTTGCTTTTCGTTAAGCATCTCATCTATGTTTATAACCGTTCTCTTACGCTTCTCTGAAGTTGATAGGAAAGGGTTACTCATATGATGCTTAGCGTGTATACCTTGGTTGAGCATCTCTCTTGCTCGGATCTCACAGAACCATAAAGCCATAACCATATCGGTCTTGCCTTTAGTAGTAGGCGACCAAGTAATTAACTGTTCTATTAATGATTTAACATTTTCAGTTTGATCACTTGGAAGGTGCATTAGATTATCTCTATGGTGCTTACCATCTTGTTGCTTAGTTCCAAATAAGGTAGACATAGAGGCTACACCAAATCCTGCATCCCACTTATTGTTACCAGTATGATGCTCTCGTAATATAACACCACGAGTTGCAAGGTGTGCTCTAATACCTTCGTCTTGAGTTAAGAATGATTGGAAAGCATTTCGCTCTACAATCCATTCAGTAGGACCGTAGATAGAGGTCCAGTTAAATATCAAATCTCTGATTTGTGCAGGTGTTGGTCTAGTGATCTTTATAGCATCTACTATATAACGCTTATGGTTAATGCGATCTATCGCATAGCAGATAGCTGCAGTATCACCAATCATTGCTGGGTCTAGACCACAGATTATAGAAAAACCATTTAAATCTTTTGGGTGACCAGGATGACCTGGGGTAAGCCGACCACTCTTACGCATACCATCAATAGAGCCGCGAACGCACACAGGATCAAAAACTGCATCATCAGAGATGTCTTGTTGCTGGTAAATGAGCGCCCAAGTTGAAGCATCCATACTCTGTCGCTCATTGAAAAGATTGCGCCCGTTCCATCTGGGGTATAAGCCATCTTCGTTCTTATCCGTTTCAGCTTGTCCATCAAAGGGTTGATCTGAGGCAGGCCATAAAGTTTCCCACTTCTCAGGGGATTCATCTGCGGTTAGAAGTGCTGGCATAGCCAAGTAGGTCCAAGGAACTATACCACCAGGGTATCTGTCTGGGTTGCGTAGTTCTTTGTATAGGTCAACTGAGGCTACGCGAGTGCCAATGATAATTAACTTACCTGTTGGGTTAAGACGAGATCTAACATCTTGGGTTAGCCATTTAATCTGGCGTTCAAAGTCATTTGCATTTGATAGGGTTACAGCATCATCTACTATAATCATATCTGCTCGTTTACCGTAGATCTGACCACCGATACCAACTGCTTCTATGTTGGGATCTTTTTCGCTAGATTCACGCAACTCATCACCGAAGGTAACGCGAGTTGCTTGCCACGATGCTGACTTAGATTTGAACCCAACCCCAGCAGCGTAGGCAGTCTGTAGTTCTTCATACATTGGATGTGTTAAACGTTGCTTAATAGCGTAAAGAAAGTCTGCTGCTAAGCGCTGGGTTTGGGAGACTATTAGGATTCTAAAGTTAGGGTTCTTACAAACTTGCCAGGTTACATAATCAACTGTGATGGTGATTGACTTGGCGTGGTTTGGGGGAATGTTTATAAGGATACGGTTATTAGCAATACCCTTTTCGTACTTCATAGATGGGTGGAACCAGGAAGGTTCTTGTCCCTCTATAACATCCACCAAGTTCTGTTGGTGGGCAAAGGTAGAGTTATGAAGAAAGCGTTGCCTGAACTCTGCAAAGGATAGATCGTGAGCATCTCCTGATGCGAACTGCTTGTCCTTAAGACCTAGCCTAGTTCTGTCTACTTTGTCAGCGAAGACCTTGTCAGTTCTACGATAGTACTCGTAGGTCTTCATAGATTTTCCTGCGGAGGCACAGGCCTGCTCTATTGTCATAGCTTCTGCTACACAACTTAGAATAATCCGTTTTGCTATATCTGCTGAGTTCTCAGCCATTAATCTCCCTTGTGGATAAACCTGTGGATAACTCCACGAGATATCTTAACTTAGTGGGGAGGAAAATTATTAGTGGAGCGAATAATCTATTACACCTGCCGCGAAGTGTGTGTGCTGTTCGGTTCGCTTCACTAGAACGTTACGCTCCCGAACGAGCCACAGCGAAGTGAGGGGTAAAGCCTCGCTCGCCCTTAGGGGCATCGCGGAGGCTTCGCCGTAGCGATGACGGGTCGTAAAACTCATCACACCCCGTTTTACTCCCCTACTATATATAAGCCGAGAAAAATAGCTCATTTCCCGTTTTCTCACAAAAAATCTTTATTAATGTGATACACTTCACTTATAAAGTATACCAAATCGGACATTACGGACAGCTAGGTTACACTTTAGGAAATATATTTATTTGGGGAGTACAGTAACAATTAGCCGCAAAACTTAAAGGGTGGGGTTGGTTATCCACAGGCTACGGCAGACCCCCACCCCCTGCCCTGCCCTGTCCCGTATTGGTAAAGGTGTGAGGGCTTGCTACCGATCAGGCACAATCCAGTACTCTCCCCTAGTTAATAAACTGCTTGCGATCCAGATCTAAATCCAGATTTTAATCCAACCCGATCCAGTTGCAGATCTAATCCCTGATCCCAATCTTCAAACCCTCAACCATCACTTGACCCCTTACCCCGAGGTCGGGCGTGTCGCAGCTTATGAACGGGGCGACACTTTGAAACTGGATTAAATTCAGTAGTTGACCTAATAGGGGATCACCCCTTACCATTTACCTATTGAAGCACACCGCTTCAATTAAGAGCCTAAGAGGAGAATAAAGATATGACCCGTAAAGACTACAAGTTAATTGCTAATGTAATTGCGACAAGTTGGTGGGGTAGTGCTGACTTAAAATTAAGTTTTGCATCAAATCTCGCTGATGAATTGGCACTAGATAATCCTCGCTTCAATCGTTCAGTATTCTTAACTGCTTGTGGGGTGAAGTAATGCGCCACTACGAATTCAAATTATCATTTCAAACTTACAGAGATTTAACTCAGCAAGAGTTAATGAATTTGGAAAATGCTTTAACTCTTCAAATTCAAGAGCCAACCAATGCAGAGCAAGAAGATGAAGATTACGAGACTAAATTCATCAACTGCACAATTCAGAATTTTGATGTTGACGATAAGTGCTGTCAGCACGATTTAGATCCAGATTGTGATTGCTGTAATGCAGTTTGCCCTGATTGCCAAGATGATGATTATTATCTAGCAAGAAAAGATAAATAAGGCTTGATGGCGGGCTATCGCCTATCTTCTACGAGGTAGGCGGTGGCACTCTCTCAAACTGAGCAGAGTGGGAAAGATAGGACTATGAACTCTAAGTGCCAACAATGCGGGCAAGAATTAGATCTACTAACCGCATTTACTAAGTACCAAATCTGCGGTAAGTGTGTCCGCACTAACCATAGAAAGGCGGTTAAGTAATGAACGATCAGGAATATAACGGCTGGTCTAATTATGAAACTTGGTCAGCCAATTTATGGATAACCAACGATCAGGGGCTTTATGAGATTGCAACAGATTACGCCAAACAGGAGATTGAAGGCCACGATCAGGAGGAGGTAATCAATCCTTACCACCTTGGAGAAACCTTGCGGAATTGGATAGAGAATGATCTGCTCACCTTGGAAAATATCTCAGGCAATCGGGATCTATTCAATATGCTAACCGATATTGGATCACTTGGAAGAGTGAACTGGAGAGAGATCGCAGAGAATTTTATCAATGAATTAAGGGTGGATTGCTAATGAGATCTAAAACCTATTACCGAGTGAGAAAGATGGCAAGGATCGCCTTCTGGCTCTCCTTGTTGGTCGCCTTGTACCTAATCTCAACCCGCTTCTGGTGGAACGGGGGAGGTTGGTGCGTGGGAACTTTGGAGGTGTGCGGATAAAAATCGGACATAAGGGACAGCTTTTGGTGGCGTTCTATGCCATCCCCAGCAGGTGGGGGATGGTGTGGTATCCTACCAACAGTAGGAGAGAGGGAGAGCGAACGCTCTGCCTTAATTACTGATAGGAGAAGGTAATGAGCAATAAATTCTGGTCAAAGTATTATGGCTCTTTAGTTGGGGCTGAAATACTTTCATTTGATGGAATGACCGAGTCAGATTTCGGTGATGGATTTCCATCTTTTACAGTTAAATTCGCTGATGGCACATTAAGCCAGATTGAGATCTCACAAGATCCTGAAGGCAATGGGGGCGGATTTATATTTGGATTAAAAACTCCTGAAGTTGTGGCGGTGAAGTAATGGAAACTGCAACTAAGCAAGAGATCCTAGATAAAACTAACGCAATTCTACAGGAGTATAAAAACCTAGTTATGCGCTTATGGGATCTTTATGAAGAAATGGATCAAGAAGATACAGATCTAGTTAATGAAGTGGGGGCGGATAAGTGGTTTAAGTACGCCTTTACCCTATCTCTTGATGAGTTATGGCACGAGGCAGGTAGTTGGGAATTAACTAGAGAAGATCTAAAGATGGAAGGAAATAGTAATGAGTAAGATCAAAAGACATCTAGAGGATCAGATCGTAGTTGATGGCGCTCACCACGAGGAGACTGGGTGGAGGAGATACATCTACTTTGAATACAAAGGCAACAAATACGAGATCACCCTATTCTGGGATGAGTTCAACGGGTATGAGAGTTATTGGCGAGTACCAGACAGAGTTCCAGATTGGGTGCTTGAGTGGGATGAAGAGGCTCATAATGGTATGAGTTTTGAACACTACATAGATGACCTAACTTGGGAGATGGATAAATGAACAAGTGTGATAACTGTGGCAAGGAGGCTCTAATTGATTACTGTAATGAGCATATCAACTCAGACTTTACTTGCTATGAACTAACTTGTATGGCTTGTAGCTGGCATATCAAAGAGTGCGATACTACTAAGCATTGTGAGGTGGCTGTATGAAGGCTACACCAGCAATATGTGGCGACCACTTAGTCCCAATAGATCAATGCGATTGCCTAAGTTATATGAGAGAGATAGCACAATCAGCAGAGAGGCTGATACAACTAGCAAAAGAGAGAGAGGAAATGAGCAAATGAACTGCAACTTATGCGGGTGTGAGGGCGCATACATAGCACACAAGATAGGGAGAAAACTTATATCTATCTGTAATAATTGCTGGTATTACGAAACTAAACTAGAGAGGAAAGGAATATGAGCGACTATAAAGACTATGAGGTACGAGTTAATTACGAGGGCGGTATCTATATCTCCGCCCGTAATGAGGAGGAGGCGATAGCAATCGCCAAAGATATTATGCTGGAAGAAACCAATCCAGATATGGCTAAGTATATGATCTACAATGCGGAAGAAACTATCTTGAGAGAGAGGGCAAGCGTATGAAAACTTATGAGGTAAGTATAACTATCACCTCTAATGGACAAGCGAGGGTGAAGGCTACCTCACTAGAGGAGGCGTGGAAGCAAGCGAATAATCTGACTATCGCTGACTATCAAATGTTAGATGGTAGTGAGGACAAGATAGAGATAGTGGAGGTGGGAGTATGAAAACTATCTGCCAATTCTGCGGGTGGGAGATAACAAAACCTGAGTGGTATAACAGTTATGACGGGAGCTATGCCTGTGATGATTGTCTAATGGACAAAGAGGTAGAACGACAGAAGGAGATGTCTAATGGCTGAGCCACGCTACTTAATGGGAGATGAGTATGCTCTCACTGGAACTGAGTTAGATATAGTCAAGTGTAAGGAGTGTGCCAGCGAATATGATTACGCTGAGTATCACTCCTACACCTGCTCCGATTGTGAGGATAAGATGATAGCGAGAGAGAGGGAGCGAGTTAATGGGTGAGGTAGTAGAACTGCCCAATAGGGATAAGATAGCGGTCATATTCTATGAGGTATCAGATAGTCAAGGGATAGCTATTTGGGGCGGTGAGAACCCCACACAAGCCCTTAAATGGTATCGTAATAGCCCACCTGAGAGTAAGATTTGGGTATCGCAATGGGAAACAGATGAGGAAGATGCCAAGCAGGTAATAGAACCTGTGGAAATTACACCGATAGTCCTTGCTACTATCGCTGATTGTATGGGAAGATGGGGAAATGGATAAGGTTCAGAGAAGAATAGAGGTGGCCAAATCTCAGGCCGTTCGTAAGAGAAACTACCGAAGAGCAAGGGATAGGGCGTTGGCTCGTTTGAGTAAAGATTACCCAAATGTATATCGCACCTACCTTGAGGAAGAGATAGAGGCTGATGAAAAAATGGGTAAGAAGTGGCTTGATATTAATGGCAACACTAGGTCTGCTCACACAAGGTCATCATAAATTATTTCCACCACCAGTAGGTAGAATACCTGATGGTGTAATTGAAAACAGGAAGGCTACTCAGGATGAGAAGAACCATAACAAGAAGCTCGCAAAGGACTACGCTTCGGCTGGTTTCGGGTGGAAAGGAAGAGAGTGGGAGTGCTTACTCTCCCTTTGGACCCGTGAGAGCAGGTTTGACAACTTTGCCAAGAACCAACGAGGATCAAGTGCTTATGGAATTGCTCAACTCCTTGGAGAGAGAGATAGCAGACCTGAGTATCAAATCTTGCGAGGTCTTAAATACATTGATAAGCGATACCAAACACCTTGTAAAGCATACAAGTTCTTTCTCAAGCACAACTATTACTGATGAAACTACTTGATCTATACTGCAAGGCTGGTGGTGCAAGCAAGGGCTACCAGTTAGCAGGCTTTGAGGTAGTAGGTGTAGATATAAAGAAGCAGAAGCGTTATCCATTTGAGTTTATTCAGGCTGATTGTCTAGAACTTATGAAGGATATGGATTTCCTAAGATCCTTTGATGTGATAGCAGCTAGTCCACCTTGTCAAACTCATAGCATAACTCAACACTTACGCAACGCTCAGGGTAGATCAACGGATAAGGTTGACTTGATACCACAGACAAGAGAGGCATTGATAGCAAGTGGTAAGCCTTATGTTATTGAAAATGTGCCTGGCTCACCATTGATTAACCCAATACAGATGTGTGGTTCATACTTTGGATTAAAGGTTAGAAGGCATAGAAGATTTGAAAGTAATCTACCTATCGTTGGATCACCTTGTGATCATAAATCACAGGGCAAACCAGTAGGTGTGTATGGATCTATGCGAGATGAGATACCAAAGGGTGGTCATACTGCTAAGAGTATTGAAGAAGCAAGAGAGGCAATGGGAATTGATTGGATGATATGGGGCGAGTTGGTAGAAGCAATACCACCCATATATACTAAGGAGATTGGTAAGCAACTACTGTTGTTAATGTAATATAGTTCCTTCCTAGGACAACAGAAAGCTCCGCAGTTTTGTTCATTTACTGCGGGGCTTTTTTAATTGGAAAGCCCCTTCGGGATAGGAACCGAAGAGGCTAAGAGAATTGTAGCACAATTACTTATCAGTAGTATAAAAGCCACTACCTCTAAAACTTACAGGAGGAGAAGCATAAACCCGAACAGCGAGATCACCACAACAGAGAGGGATATCTTCGTTATCATACATAGACCTTTCTACTGACTTGATTAGGTTGCAGGTATTACATCTATATTCGTAGATCAAAACTCTTCCCCATCTTTAACATTAAAATAACCAACAGGCTTAGACCTACTCTTCTTATTAGCAAACTCAGTAGTAATTGGTAGCCACTTATCTTCCCACTTGGGCATTGGGAGTTTAGAGAGGTTAAACCCCCAGATGCCTAGCGGTGTGGAGTTGATATACCAGGGAGTAAGGGACCTGATACCAGCCGCCATTATGAGAGAGGAGTATTTATGTTCCTCTATTAAAAGATCGTCATAGTGTGTCTTCCTAGACTTTAATTCTATAAACATCTTATGTTCCATACTGACACAATCAAAGCTATCAAACTCATCTTCACTCTTACTCAGATCAGAGAAGTGAAACTCTTTTAGGTAATCAAATAACTCAGACTCTCTTAGTACATCTATTGCCAAGGTGAATCACCACCTAAGTTATCTTGTAATCTACGCAGAGCTGAGGTGCATCTACGATCAGCAGTAGATACTGCTACCTCTAGATACTGTGCTATCTCTTGCAAAGTATTGTTATCGTAGTAACGCATACGAAGTATGATCTTGTCTTCATCTTCTAACTTTAAGTATGATCTCTTTACATCTATTAAGATAGCAAGGAGGTTGCCACCCTCAGCAGGTGCTGGTTGCTTACGAGGTGTGCCATCATTGATTAACTCTTGTGCTTGCTCTAATACTGTACCTTCAATAACTGATGCAAGGATAGATGGCATTAACTGAGCGATAGTTGCAGTATCGTAGAAGGCTTCATCTGTTGGATGATAGCCAGCCTTGCGAGCCTTCTCTTTACGAGCATACTTCTCTGCAATTCTACGCATCTGAAATGCAATTCTGCGCTCACTATGCTCACGCTTCTCTTTGTTCTCTTCATTAAGTTGATCTAAGTATTGACCTTGTCTACCGATAGCCCAAAGATAAAGCTCTTGCTTTAGGTCATCTCGTTCTACCCAACCTTTAAACTTACGAGCAATAGAGTTAGCCACTGCTGGTACTAGGTCTTGCATAATCGGGTGTAATTCTTTAGTCATCTACTTTTCTACGCTTCTTATCTACTAGGTGTGCTGAATTACTTAGGCCAAGTACCTTCCAAAACCATAATTGCAATAGCAGAATAGTTAAGTAGATCTACAAAACTATCCTTTAAAGATTCATTAGTAGGCTCAGCACCAGTATCTATGAGGTGATTGATGCGAGCAGTCTTGTCGTGCATACGCACTCTTAATCCATTAAGCGCACCACCAGGTGCGTTAGAGATATTAGTTGGACCGTAATCTTTATGCTTATCTAGAAGTAGATTACCTGCATCATCTAATACCTTCCACATATTAGCAATAAACTCTTTGCTTATCCCTTGATTGGAGGTGGCGATACTGTGATCGTTTCGCTTTCGTAATCTATCTTGACTATCAAGACTCCAAATGTCGTTAACCATACGGCTAATTCCGTCAGGTCCGAGTTCCTCATACATTAACTGCCCCCAATATCCGTTTTGTCTCTTCTGTACCTTTTGCTAAATATACCTCATTTACATCCATACCAGGTGGCAACACACAGATCGTTGCGTTGATAACCTCTGATGCTACTCTCCTAGAAAACTCAGCTCCTGGATTAGAACCATCTTCTTTAACATCATTATCACCTATAACTAATACCTTTCCATACCCATTCATCATCTTTGCAAAGTGTGGTTTCCAAGCAGCAACACCAGGAACTCCAACTGCAGGTATGCCTAAAGCACCAGTACAAATGATTGCATCTAACTCACCCTCACATACAGCGATAGTGTCTTTAGATTCTAGTAAAGCACTCACATTAAATAGGTGAGTCTTCTGACCAATAGCCATACCATACTTAGGTTTGCCCTCATCTAATCTTCTAAACTTAAAGCCAACACACATACCAAGAGCAGTAAAGTAAGGGATGGATAGCCAACCCTCATAGCCCTGATGCTCAGGTAGTGGATCAACCACTGTACCTAAACTAAAGGACTCAGCTATCTCTTTAGATATACCACGTTCTTTTAGAAACGTTGCGGTTTCTACGTTTAGACCCTGCTGGTAGCGAGTGGCCGCTTGCAGATATGATTTCAATTGCTCTTGCGAGAGCATCTTTAAACCCCAAACTTTCTTTCTCCATTACAACATTGACGGTGTTTCCACCCTTACCGCAGGTATGACAAAAGTATAGGTTCTCTACTGTGTTAATCACTGCTGACTTACGAGAGTCATCGTGCATAACACACCTAACTGAACAAGCCCTGCCCTCTCTTACTTCCCCACCATAGAACTGAACTACTACTCCAATGGGAATTGCGTTCGCATCGGTTCTGCCATTAGTTTTGCCAGACTTCCTACTTCTGGACCAGTCTTGTGCTGGCATCCGCAGTCTCCTTTGCATTTACAGTGGTGCTTATAGGCTAACTTAAAGTGGCGTTTAACATTCTCTTCGCCACCCTTCTTGCAGTGTTCGCAGATCATTCTTTAACTATTTCCTTTTCCTTATCTGGTACTGGCTCAGGTGATTTCTCCAAGCCTTGCATAATCTTAGTAGTAGTTATCTTTCCACTAGGTACTGGCATCGCTTACCCCTTTCGTAGTATTTGATCTAACTCTTTCATTTGTATTAAAGATTCTGATGGAACGTACCAAGTTTTCTCATTGTACTTCCATTCATCCCTCTTGCAATCAGCTCCTACCATCCAACCAATTGCTCTGTATGGAGTACCTTTATAATTAGGAGCATTACGTCTAGTCTTATGTCTTAATCCATCTGCTAGTAATATGTAAATGAGGGAGTCATCATCCCTTATTGTATATCTTAGTTGTGGCTTCTCTCTAAAAGAATATCTTACTTCTCCCAAACCAGGGATATCTAATTCAGATTTCCATTTATTATAATGTGGCACAAAATCATCTTTGCCAACCATACGGGCAAAGGCTAACTCACTCCCAACAGCAACTGAGTGTTGCCACATCTCCCATAAATCACCTTCAGAATAATTAACATTACGGGTTGGATCTCCAAAGTAAGGCTTCTGTCTTTGATATCCAATCTCAACAGAGATGGCTTCCTCTTGTGGAGTTAATGAATACTCCCACATTATTGTTTCTCCTCCAACCATTGCTCTAGATCTTGAATTACCCAAGCCTGTTCTATTCCTGCATTACGTCTCTTTGCTATTACATAAGATAAAGGTGCTGGTCTAATACCTCTAGCACCAGCATAGTTCTGAGCTTCAGTAACAGCCTCTCTCCAGAACTGCGGTAGATCTAATGACTTAGTATTCTTTAACTCTAAGATGTAGGTTTCTCCAGCAATAATAACTACTAGATCACCCTCATCCTTTTGTCCTGATAAGCGCAAGCGTTCAGCATTAACACCCTTAGATCTAAACCACTTCATTACATCTAGTTCAAAGGATGCACCCTTGCGTTTATTCTTTGCGCTCATCTACCTTTACCTTGTTTACTTTGTATGTTTGTTGGCCATCTTCTTCAGATACTTCAACAATTCCTGCCTGTATAAGTATAGAAGTAAAAGCAACAAAATCACTTTCCAATTTATTAATTTTATTTTTGACATATTGAATCTCCGTATTAGCCATTAACCAACCTTGTCTCTCATACTTTCAAACCTTGCATCTCTGTTTAACATACGACCATAGTCATCAGCATCGCTGATCTGACAAGAGCCATAGTTCGTAAACAAAGTTATGTAATCCTTACCATCTGCAGTGTGCCTACCAAATCTATTCTTAACTGCAGCAACTCTAAGTTGTTGTCCGATAGGTTCATAACCTAGGGTCAAGATCATTGCTGGTAGTTGAGATACCTTACCGTGAATAGCCCTACGGTGAGGTGGTTCAGTGGTGGAGCCATACTCAGATTGCTCGCTGACGTGATGAAGTACCATCACACAGGCTTCAGTCTTGCGAGCCATATCGTGCAACTCCACCATTATCTGACGAAGCCCAGCCCATTCATTATCTGATTCTGCTGCCACATTCATTAAGTTATCTATCACTATCAACTCTGGTGCGATACCGTAAAGTTCAATATAAGCCTTGATCTCCATCTCTATATCATCTAAAGATGGTGATGAATCAAAGACCCATTGAATGTTTTGTACCTGATCAAACTTATCATCATAGTATTTACTATTCTTATTTAAGTTCTCTTCCACCAGAGTTTGATTATGACCTGAGATATGTGCTGCAGTTCGCAGCATCACAGTAGCTATATCAGTGTCGGCTGAAAAGAAAAGTGTTGGAACATCTGCCTTAATTGCGTAGACCAAAGCAAACATAGACTTACCAGCGTTTGGTGCAGCAGCAACCATACAAACCTGCCCTCTTCTAAACCTGATTTGCTTGGACTTTAAATCATTCCAAACATCAGGTAGAGGAGTAGCCTTTGTAGTTGTGCTATTCCAAGCCCTGCGTAAATTAAGCAACGTCTGCCTCTCTCAAGGTTATACCTCGTTGTCTACGAATCCTCTTGCGTTCTACCGCACTAAGACCGCCCCATATTCCAAACCGTTCATTCCTGATGCCCCACTCTGCACACTCTTGCAAGTGGGGACATCTCTTACACATTGATTTTAACTGTGATATCAGTACTCTGTCTTCCCCAAGTTCGGGAAAGAATAATTCAGTGGAGATTTCTTGACAGAGTGGGTCCTCATAAGAAGCAGGCCCCCGCATTAGTTATCTAATCCAGACTGTATCGCACTTATCTGTTGCACCCTTAGGTGCAGCGCACATCCATCCCTTCCAAGGACCCTTAGTTCCTTGTCCAGATCTAAAGCTCATAGCACCGTGCTTACAATCAGGTGCATCTCCTGATGGTACCACTGTGGTACCACCCAATACCTTCTTAGCATAGGCAACTGCGCCACCTGTTGGTTGTGCAGTAGCACCAAGTGTGGTGCCAGTAGAAGTAATTAGTGTTGATAGGTCAGCGATTGATGTTAGAGATGCCTCTAACTCTGCCTGACTTGTTGCATATAGATTAACTAATGTTCCATCAGCCAACTTATAGTTGATCTGAAACTTAGTTGATTCAGGTGCAGCCATTTATTTTCCTCCAGTTTTTATATTTAATCTAGCGAAAGGTTGTCCCTCCACCTTTGGTACAAAGCCTAGTAGTTTTTCTACTTCGGCTGTGTCAACTGTAGCCCTGCCACTAACAGTTGTCCAAGTTATCTGAACACCACTAGCAGTCTCTCCAGTTATACCGTCAAACGCAGTTCGTAATGAATCTCGCTTTTCGGTCAGCTCTTTGATTTGTTGATCTAGTTGTAAGTACATCAAGGCTGAGTGATCAACATTGTTATCTTCAATAACAGGTAGGTCATCCTTGATACGTTCTTTTTTTAAGCCAGAGCAACCAATCTCACCTGTAGCATCAAAGTACTTACAGTATGACTTGCAGTAATTCTGATCTCTCTCAGGATCTGGTACTACCTCTGAGTCTTTAACTCCCGCTAACCAGTTAAGAGCCTCTTCAGCAATAGCAGGATCATATGGTTCTGAGTGAACTAATACATCTCGCTCATCACCATCTCTGGCTATGGCTACAAGATTAACAGTTCGGACTTTCCCCTTGCCCGACTTGTCAAGCAGGTAGCCATAGACCTGAACTTGCCAGCGTTGTTGTGTTGAAGGAAAGTAAGAAAGGTTTTGTTTCTTAACTGTCTTCCAATCTACAACATCACCTGACTCTGGAATGAATAGATCTATATGAGCTTTCATACCAGAATACTCAACTGCAGTTTCAACCCAATACTTCTCGCCCTTTGGATCTACACTGCGTATTGCTTCCTCAATAGTAGCGTGGATAGCAGTACCCATAATCGCTGCTAACTTTAATTCGTTCTCATTAGTTTCAGGTTGATCGTTAAGACGATACCAAACTTTTCTACGGCAACCACCTAACTCAGATGGACCTACCTGTGTCTGTTTAGATCTAGCCCTACCAGCATCCTTAGCCCGTAGTACTTGTAGTAGTAATTCTTTTGGGTCGCTCATATGGACATCCATCCTTCATACTGTGCATCAGGATTGTCCTGTAGCCACTGTGCTCTCATCTTGTTTTGCTCCTCCCAATTCATATCAGAGTCCCTACTTGATTTCAACCCATCCTCATAACCTTTTTCGTAGGCCTCTTGGATAGCAAACTTCCTAGTCTTGTTCATTATTTTTTCCTTCTCTTCTGCACCGCAATCTGAATTGGTGGGCAGGTATTAATATCTAATAAGCTGGCTATCTCAACCGCTTTTTGTGCCAACTGTGCTGCTTCATCTTGTACTAGAAACTTATCGCTTTGCCTGTTATACATATACCCAAGTGCAAACTGACCACCTGAACCAATACCGTAGTAGTTTGCTTCTGATTGTATAAAGGACATATCAGATGCAATATGGAATATAACTCCATTAAAGGCTATTAGATAATCAAAGCCAGCATCTTTATCTTTATCATTATCATTCCAAGCATAACCATTCTCATTGAAGGTTTTAATGATTGAAGGAATAATTCTCTTACCCATAAACTGCACTGGGTCATAGGTAACTTTATATGATGGTGGGTTCCAGTTATATGTAAGGATATCTCCTGGTCTAGTATCACCAGTAATGGCTAGTAGATACTGACCTTTCTCAATTATCTTTGGAGTTTTTAAGGATATAGTTCTAAGGTTATCTTCTGTGATCTGCGAATCCGCAGCTAATATACAGAAGTCTTTACCTTGTATACCTACAACTGTAGTCACTATCTCTCCTATCTCTTGTGGATAATGGTAGTGGAAAGAAACTCAACACACCAGTAGCGACACGCCGCGTATGATTCCCCTTAGTGGGTTCGGAATTGATTACAATATGAGCCGTGAGGCGAATTAAAACAGGCGGCGCTCTAAAGCGCCGCAGTGGTACGGTCTTTATGCTCCGTCTACCAAGGCTGCGAAAAAACAAAGAAAGCCTACCACCAAAGTTCGGCTCTGATCTAAGAGACCTTGGACCTTTACACGCCTGTCCCTGCGGTTCTATGACCTTTACAATTATGGCATCCTTCTATGATTATGAATTATCTTGGTACCACCTAGACGGTGAGTGTGCCAACTGCGGTAACTTGGTTATAGTTCCAACACCATTAGATAGGCCAGAGTAACTTCTACTAACTTAGGCTTAACGAGTTGGGCCATTTTGTTTTAACTACCCATACATTATCCCTACCCACTCCTGAAACAGCCTCAACTCGCCACTATTTGACCCTTAAAAGGGCATAAAAAAAGAGGGGCGCAGTTAAGCGCCCCCCTGTGTTGCCTCGCGGTATTAAATCTACTTTGAACCTAGGCCGTATTCTGCCTCAGTCTTATCAGCCCACTTCGCTAGTGGTGCAGCAATTGAACCGATTAGAATTGCATACTCTGGTGCTAGGTCAGCCGCAAGTGCTAATCCCATTGTTACTGCTGAAGCAAGTACAGCCCTTAGATAAGACTTAACTGCAGCCTTAGTCTTCTTGCTCTTTAACTTCTTTAGTAGCTCGTTCATTCATTTCTCCTGTTTCTTTTTAGGTAATGGCTTAGGAAGTGTTATCTTCTTAGGCACAGGACCCATCCAACTGAACCAGTTGGAATCATCTTTAGCGTACTGGTCTTTGATAGATATATGTAAGTGTTTATTATGTGGATTCTTTCCACTATAAACCCTTTCACCATCTACCTGATTCCAGATTCTACCTTTAAATATTAGATACTTAACCCTTGCATCTGACTGCAATCTCTTATAGATATCCTTGCAATCCACTCCATTATCTGGGTCGTGGGTTAGATCAACTGCTAATCCTGTATTGTGATCTGAGTTAGGATTTTGTTTAATGTGTGCCGATGAAGGCAATAAGCCGTCTGAGGCCTTCTTGCGCTTCGGCCAAAACGCTGTCGCTTGACGTAGTACTGCTATTGCAGCAGGAGTTGCCTTCTTTGCAACAAGTTTCATTGTTACTCATTTCTGTATTAGTATCTGGTATAGAGTGTCCACTTTTTCCTCTAGCCGATTGACCTGGTCTTTGAGGCTTGACCCACCATTGGGTTTAAGTTCAGACAAGAAATGTTTGACTAGGTGTCTTACACCCATTGCTAAAGCTGATACTAATGTTACAACAGATACTGCTAAGGCAGCCCAGTCATTTGCGGACATATCTCTCCTATGAAATAGATCTAATAGTTACGACCAATGTTCCTCCGTAGCCAGAGAAACGAGGTCCTGATGGTGTCTTATTTATAAAATCAAGTTCTTCAATAAGGCCAAGGTATGACTCACCTGTTCTGAAGTCTTGAACTCTAACTGTATCTCCCACATTTTCTACCTGCTCTAGTGCAGACATACGATCATAGGCAGATCCTTCGTATCCTTCTTCAACGCCAAACTTATCTGTCTCGTGGTCATAGCAGAATAGTGGATACTGAATCAAACGCTGACGAGGTACTGCAGGTAATGACTTTAAGTTATAGCCATTAAAGATTGGTCCCAATGAGACATCTTCAGTAGATCTAGTAAGGGTAAACTTAAATCCTAGATACTCTTGCGCTCCTGTTGGGTATGAAACTGTTACCTCTGGTACAGAACTTTGCTGAGCAAAGGTACCGATACGGTACTCATCACCATCAAAGGTGACTGTATCTATATTTAATCCACCATCGGTGTTATTAACTCTAGCCTGTAATAACTTATAGACCTTTAACTCTAATGTGTTATAGCGGATAAAGCCTGTCTGTAAGTATCCCTCTTCTATCTTCTCATCTAAGTTCTCAATATAGATAGCGCCATCAGTGGTTCCATTATCAGCAGTAGTAAATGCTAGTTGATTGGTATCACCCATAAAGGCACAGGCAGTAGTAATAAAGCCAGTAACTCCTGGCTTATATAGATCATTTGTATAGGCAAATAGTAGATCATTACCAAAGCGCAGACCTAGGTTAACTCTGATTACACCAGGTTCACCATCTACACCAGATGCACACCAGATGTATGAATCTCTTGCAGCAAAATCATATACGCACTGAGTGGTCTCTACTATCAAAGGACCATAGTTAATAGAGCCATCATCTGATACAACTGCTACGCGGATACCTGTGTTAGTACCAATAGCCATATAACCTAGGTAGTAAAAGATTCTGTAGCATCTCTCACCTACTGGTAGTTCAGCAGCAGTAATAGCGCTAGTTAAAGTAGGCATAGCACCAGCAGTGGTAAGAGTAAACTTCTGGATAGTAGATTGAATACCACTAAAGCCAGTTACATAAATAGCTGCACCGCTTGAGGTAATACTGGTATAGATAAAGTCATCTGTTGGGTGGGTATATACAGCAGTAGGTAAAGATGTAGCAGTAGTTGATATCTCATAAACCTTGTTATTGATACAAGCAACGATACGCTCTTTAGTAAACTCTAGAACTGCATTGGTTATGCTAACACTATTATCGCTAATCATTAGAGTAGGCGATACAGAACTATCATCTGATAGTAACTTCTTGTACATTCTAAATCTTGGTGTTCCAGCATTGAGTACGTTAGTTACCCAGTAGGCATACACACCATCATCACAGATACCAAATACTGGATAATCTGTACCAGCGTTGTAATCTATAAAGTGGATTACCTCAGCAGTGCCAGTTCCTAGTGGCGATACTGGAGTAGATACAACATCAGTTGCTGTCTTAGCATAGGTAAAAGTAGTAGTTGTAGGTACACCAGTGATGCGATACTCACCATTAAAGGTAGCATCAACACCAGAGATGGTGATCTGCATACCAACAGATAGCCCGTGTGGTGATGGAGTAGTTAATGTGGCTACGTTAGAAGTTAAAGCCTTGTTGTTAATAGATACGGTGATACGAGGAAATACTTTATCAATATCATATTCATCTGCTAATAAGATGCCATCATATAGATTGCTATTCTTTGTCCACTGAATAGATCTAGTATATTGATTAGGTCGTAAATCAGTTCTTAGTGGACCAGTAATTGTATGCACATTAGATACAGAGTTAAGTAGGGTTACTTGTCCTCTAGTCCAGATATCACAACCTTTAGATTCTGTATATTGAAATCTTAATGACTCATCTTGGATGGGTTCAAAGAAGTTAATACCTTGTCCTTGATGAAAGGATGACTGGCTTCTTAGCCACCAACCAGTAAGTGTTTGCTCACCAGCTTCTCTGGTCTGGTCAATCTGTTGCTTACGGTATTGCGCTGTAACTCTGCGATAAGGAGTATCATCGGAGGCATTAACAAAGAATGGTAACCCTGCAATAGCCATATCGTAGGCAACGCCAGTTAAGGCATAAGATGTAGCACCTGCTGGATTAGATAATGGTACGGGGATCCGTTCGGTAATATCATCGCCATATGGTGGAACCATTATTCTCCTTTGATTTTAGACATAAAGATAGGAGCCTTTTAACCTCGTTGCTCAGGAGGAAAACTTAGAGAGTTTCTTCTACTACTTCTTCTACTACAGGTGCTTCTAATGCTGCTGCCTCTTTAGCGGCTTGCTCTGCAGCATAGGCTGCAGCTTGTGCTTCTCGCTCTGCAATCTCTGCTCCTGATAGTGGAACATAAGAGGTAGTCTTTTTCTCGCAATCATAGATAACTTTCATATTACTCATTTACGATAGCCTCCCAATCTTTCTTATCTTCATTCCATTTGTACATAACGCCATCAGTAGGGTAAGCAACAGGTGCTTCCCATCGGCAGGTATCCTCATCTAGCAACCAAGAATCAAAAGGCTTAGGTGCTATGAAGGCATCTCTAACTGCATCATAAGTAAATCCAACTCCTGCATAATTCTTTCTTATGCGATTGTTGTATGAGGTCTGAACCCAAGTACCACCAAGACCTAAGTCATTGGCTAGGTAATCTTGTCCTCTATCCTCTGCGTTATCAGGTACAACTAATACCTGAGTAACTATATTGTTCTCATCTATCTGTGCGAAGTGTGCCATCATTCTCCTTTATATCGCATAACGAATTATAACTAACCCTGAACCACCATTACCACCATTAGAATTACCATCTCCACCACCGCCACCGCCACCGCCAGTATTAGCAGTTCCTGATACGCCAGCACCTGATCCGCCTGAACCTCCGCCACCGCCATTACCACCGCCACCTGCTCCGCCTGCTCCACCTAGTGGAGAAGCGCTAGGAAAATAACCGCCAGCACCGCCACCACCTGCATAAAAACCACCAACACCAGTTTGAGTTACAGTAGCCCAAGATGAATAAGTACTTACTCCTGCACCACCAGCAGCATTTGTATTGCTACTGTCGGCATTGGCACCTACTGCTCCAGCACCTCCACCGCCACCACCTTTATATGGATTAGAGCCATATCCAGTACCACCAGCATTGCCAAAACCAGTAGCACCACCTGAATTTCCTTGGTTTGCTGAACCAGCAGTTCCATCTCTGGTAGCGCCGCCACCTGAACCACCTGCTCCACCATTTCTATAATTTGTTGTGTTATCAGTAGCACCAAGTCCACCACCATTTGAGGTAATAGTATCAAATACTGAGT
>Ga0315901_10001496_pt1 | contig 33858 bp, 32 predicted proteins | sample LakEriMetagenome_10_FD_203761 | JGI IMG/M metagenome (GOLD analysis project Ga0315901, IMG submission 203761) | Freshwater fungal communities from buoy surface, Lake Erie, Ohio, United States - Buoy 2 MA116 | ecosystem: Environmental > Aquatic > Freshwater > Lake | place: USA: Lake Erie, Ohio...
GCCCGCGCCTCCACCCCTGCGGCGCGGGCGACCGCGGCGCGCCAGTCGCGCAGCGGCGCCATGGGATCCGGCGGTGCTCCGGTGCGTCGCAGCACCGCCGGGGGCGGGAGCGGCCGCTCCACGTCGATGGTGGCCGCGACCGCCTCGAGCCACGCGCTGGGTGCGCCCGAGACGTCACGGCGCCGCGCCGCCCACGTGACCACCAGGGTGTCGCTCGCACGGGTGAGCGCCACGTACAGCAGCCGCGCCTCCTCCGCCCGCTGCGCCGCAGTGGTGGCCGACGAGTGGGGGACCAGCCCCTCCTCGACGCCGGTGACGATCACCGCCTCCCACTCCCGGCCCTTCGCCGCATGGAACGTGAGCAGCGACACCGCACCGTCGTCGTCGGGTTCGAGATCGTCGAACGGCTGGCGCAGCTCCACCCAGGCGCGGAACCCGCCGGGCTCGTTCGACATCAGGAACCGGTCGACCTCCTCGGCCACGCGGGAGCGGATCGGGGCGACCTCGTCGGAGGCCCACACCTCCTCGGCCCACGCGGCGAGTTGCTGGCGGTTCGTGCAGCGTGAGGCCTCCAGGATCGTGCGCTCGAGCAGGCTCGCACCGACGGCACGGGCGACGGGCAGCCCGGTTGCGGTGAGCGCTCGTCCGAGCCCCTCCAACTGGTCGTTGGTGCGAGCGAGCACCGCCACCTGCCGGAGCCCGTGCCGCTGCGACAGATCGCGGGCGAGCGCCGCCACGCGGCGCGCCTCGTCGTGCTCGTCGGTGGCCTCGACCACCCGGATCGACGCCGAATCGGCACGGCGCGACTCGGTGTCGTCGGCGATGCGGGCGGCCGACAGCGCGGCGGCACCCGCCCGCACGATCTGCGGCGAGCAGCGGTAGTTGCCGGTGAGCGCGACGACGGTGACTCCCGGGTAGACCCGCTCCACCTCGAGCAGCGTGGTGGGGTCGGCACCGTTCCAGCCGTAGATCGCCTGCCGGTGGTCGCCGACGAGGCAGATGTCCGGCCGGCCGTCCCGGATCGCCTCGAGCAGCTCGTGCTGGAGCGGGTTGAGGTCCTGTGCCTCGTCGACGAACAGGTGCCGGAAGCGCCAGCGCACCACGTCGGCGAAGGTGCGGTCGCGCCGCATCTCCGAGAGCAGACCGGCGAGCAGGTCGTCGAAGTCGACGACCCCGCGGCGACGCTTCAGCGCGGTGTAGCGATCGAGCACCGTGGCGTAGGCATCGGCCGACAGTGCCGGGCGTCGACGCACCCGCCGGTTCTGATCGACGAAGTCGTCGGGCGACACCAGCCGCGCCCGAGCCCAGTCGAGATCGGCCAGCGCGGCACCGGGCTCGCATCGCACCCGCGTCTCGGTGAGCACCTCGCGGATCAGCCGGCCCCGGTCGGCGGCGACCGATGGCGGTGCGGTGCCGGTGGAGGCGGCGCGGTCACGCAGCACCCGCAGCGCCACCGCGTGGAACGTGCCCGTCTCGACGTGCTCGCGGATGTCGAGGCGGCGGAGCCGGCGTCGCAGCTCGCCGGCGGCGTCGCGGGTGAAGGTGAGTGCGAGCACGTGGCGGGCGTCGGCGCTGCCGTCGAGCACCCGTCGGGCGATGCGCCGGGTGAGCACCATGGTCTTGCCCGAGCCGGCGGCGGCCACGATCGCGAGCGGCGCCGCGTCGGTGGTGACCGCCTCGCGCTGGTGGGGATCGAGACCTCGCAGCACGGCCCGCCACCGCTGCGCGTCGGGGCCGTCGTCGGCGTCCGTGCCGACGCTGCGGTTGGCTCCAGCGTCCGCGTCCACCGTTCCACGATACGACTACGCTCCGCGCATGACGTTCTCCCAGAAGAACCTGAACGCGAACGAGACCATCGCGCTCGACCTCCACCCGCACTGGTGGTACTTCTCCAGCCCGGTGTTCGCACTGGTGGTGTCGATCATCGGCAGCATCTGGGCGCTCACCACGGACGGTGACTCGAACCTCGGCAAGGTGATGCGCGTCGTGTTCATCGCCGCCCTGGTGGTGTCCGCGCTGTGGGTCGTGGCGCGCTACCTGAAGTGGATGACGACCCACTTCGTGATCACGTCGCACCGGCTGATCTTCCGCACGGGTGTGATCGCGAAGAGCGGCATCGAGATCCCGCTCGAGCGCGTCAACAACGTCAACTTCAACCAGAGCATCTTCGAGCGGATGCTCGGCGCCGGCGACCTGCTGATCGAGTCGGGTGGCGAGGACGGCCAGAGCCGCTTCTCCGACATCAAGCGCCCCGACGAGGTGCAGCGGATGATCCACTCCCAGATGGAGCTCGCCGCCGAGCGCCGCGGCAGCTACGCCCGCGGCGGCGGCGTCGTCGCCGGTGTCGCCGAGGAGCTCGAGCGGCTGGAGGGGATGCTGCAGCGCGGCACGCTGTCGCCCGAGGAGTTCGAGGCGCAGAAGCGCCGCCTGCTCGGCTGACCGGTCGGCTGCGCGATCGTCGTCGACCGGTGCGCGTCGTCAGCCTCGTCCCCTCGGTCACCGAGACCCTGCTCGCGTGGGGTGTCGACGTGGTCGCCTGCACGCGGTTCTGCGAGCAGCCGACCCTCCGCCACGTGGGCGGCACGAAGGACCCGGACCTCGCCGCGATCACCGCGCTCGCGCCGGACCTGGTGGTGGTCGACCGTGAGGAGAACCGCCGGGAGGATGCCGAGGCGCTGCTCGCCGCCGGAGTGCCGCTGCACGTGACCCACGTGGTCGACCTCGCCGGCGTGGCACCGATGCTCGCCGGTCTCGCCACCGCCACGGGCGTCACGGGCGCGGCAGGCGCAGCGGGCGCGTCATCGGCGCCCGACCCGGCCACGCCGGCGTGGGGCCCGGCGACATCGACCTGGGCGTCGGCGTTCGTGCCGATCTGGCGCCGTCCGTGGATGGGCCTCGGTGTCGCGACCTACGGGTCGTCGGTGCTCGCCCACCTCGGTGTGCGCAACGTGCTCACCGACGACGACGGCACGTACCCCGAGATCGACCTCGCGGAGGTCGCCCGCCGGGCGCCGTCGTTCGTGCTGCTGCCGTCGGAGCCCTACCCGTTCGCCGAGCGACACCTCGCCGAGGTGTCGGCCGCCCTTCCCGACGCGCGGGTGCTGCTGCTCGACGGGCGCGACCTGTTCTGGTGGGGCGTCCGCACCGCCGGGGCGCTCACCCGCCTGCGCGAGGTGCTGCAGCCGAGCGGATGACCGATCGCTCCACGAGGGCGTCGACGCCGAGGTGCGCCGGCCAGGTGCCGCACGGTGCCTCGATCAGGAACCGCTCGGTGCGACCGGGTCGCATCGTGACGAACGCGCGATCCACGCTCGCGCCCGGGACGAGCCGCGCCGGGTCGACCACGAGGTCGCGGACCACGGTGGTGCCGGTGAGCGTGCGCACGTGGTGACCGTCGCCGCTCGACACGAGGCCGCCCGCCAGGCGGGGCTCGGGGAAGCGGAGCTCGTGGTCGTCCGCGAACCACCACCAGGTGTGCGCGTCACCGGCCTCGACGGCCTCGACGGCCTCGACGGCCTCGCCGCCCTCGACGGCCTCGCCGCGGCCGCGCTCGATCTGCTCGCCGCCCAGGCCGCCGGACGGCTCAGGCGCGGGCCGCACGGCCATCACCTCGACATCGACCCGGTGCTGGTGTTCGGCGGAACGTCACGTCGACGCGCCTGACGGCCGGCAGCCGGCGTCCGATGAGGAGCGGTGCGGCCCTCAGGGACGGCCGGCGTGCGGAACCGCGACCTCGGTCACGAGCACCTGCCCGGTGCGCTCGGCCCGGCACTGGTCGGGGTGCGAGTGCTGCGACGTCAGCACGAACAGGTGCCGTCCCTCCGGTCCGCCGAGCATGCACGCGAAGGCGCGGCGATCGGTCGTGAGCACGTCGAGCACGGCGCCGCCCTCGGCCACGCGCACGCACTCACCGGCCGCGGCGTTCGCGAACCAGATCGCCCCGTCGGCGTCGAGGCAGATGCCGTCGGGTGCTCGGCCGCCGAGATCGGCCCACACGCGACGGTTCGACAGGCGACCATCGGCGTCGCGGTCGAACGCGGTGAGGCACCGCCCCATCGACTCGGCGACCACGAGGGTGCGGCCGTCAGGCGTGATGACGGTGCCGTTGGGGAACTTGAGCCCGTCGGCGGCCACGCTCACGCTGCCGTCCGGGTCCACGAGCGCGAGCGTGGCCGTGGCCCGCCGCGAGAAGTCGCCCGTGGCCTCGGCGGTGTGGAGGTCGAACCCGAAGTTGCCCACGTAGGCACGTCCGGCGTCATCGACCACCATGTCGTTGCAGTGCCATGTGGCGACACCGTCGAGGTCGGCGTGCACCACGAGCCGGTCGTGGGCGAGGCGCAGCACCTGGCGCTCGCGCATCAGCACGACGAGCAGATCGCCGGCAGGAGTCCAGCCGAGCCCGCTCGGCTGACCCGGGATGTCGACCTTCACCTCGACGTGGCCATCGAGGCCGACCGCCTGCACCGAGTGGTCGTACATGTCGCTGAACCACAGCTTGCCGTGGTGCCAGCGTGGCCCCTCGCCGAAGCGGAGGCCGGTGGCGAGCACGTCGAGTCCCATCGCGTGTCCTCCGCTTCGTCTCTGTGGGTCGGTGGGTGTGGCCGGGTGGTGACCGGTCGGCCGGGTGGTGACCGGTCGGCCGGGTGGTCGGTCAGGCTGCGTCCGCGTCGAGCAGCTGGGCGCCGTCGACGGCGCGGACCCGCCAGCCCTCGTCGAGTGCGCCGGGTTCGGCGAGGGCGACGATGCAGCCGCCGAAGCCACCGCCGGTCATCCGCACCCCGTGCACGCCCGGCAGCGACGCGACGTGGGCCACGGCTGCGTCCATCTGCGCCGTCGAGGTGTCGTACAGGTCGCGCAGGCTGGCGTGGCTGGCGAGCATCAGCTCGCCGGCGGTGGCGAGGTCGTGGGCGCGCAGCGCGTCGGCGAAGTCGCGCACCCGCTGGTTCTCGGCCACGACGTGCATGGCCCGCTTGCGCACCACCGGGTCGTCGATCGACGCCGCGGCGACGGACGTGGCCTCGCGCAGCGGGCCGATGATCGCCTCGGCTGCGGCGCACTCGCGCACGCGGTCGGCGTACGCCGAACCGACCAGGGTGCGGTGGGCGATGAACTGCACCACCACGTCGACGTCGTCCGGGAACGGCACCGGGGTGATCGTGAGCGCCCCGCAGTCCATGAGGAGCGCGTGGCCGGCCACACCGCCCGCGATCGAGAACTGGTCCATGATGCCCGTGGGCACGCCCGACGCTCGGTTCTCGGCGCGCTGGGTGAGCTTCGCCAGCTCCACCACGCTGCCCTCGAAGCCGAGCGCGAGCGCCACCGCCACCTCGAGCGCGTGGCTGCTCGACATCCCCCCACCGATCGGGATCGTGGTGCTCACGTGCCCGCGGATGCCGTGGGCGGGCGCCATCTCGGACACCACGCCGGCGACGTACTTCCCCCACGCCGGCGACACGGTGGTCGGGTCGTCGACGCGCAGGGGGAGCGTCACCGGCTCGGACTCGTCGGCCGAGGTGAGCTCCACCCGGTCGGACGGTTCGAACCGGATGTCCGTCCAGCGGTCGACCGCCATCGGGAACACCAGGCCGCCCGTGTAGTCGGTGTGGTCGCCGATGAGGTTCACGCGGCCGGGGGCTCGGGCGATGCGGACGCTCATGCGCGCTCCAGTCCGAGCGTGGTGCTGAGGCGGTCGATCGCCTCCAGGTCGAACGGGGCGCGCAGCGCGATGTTCACCTGGTCGGCGCCGGACTCCACGTAGGCGCCGATCGTGTCGATCACCTGCTGGTCGCTGCCGGTGAGCACGCCGGGGCGGACGAACTCGGCGATCGCGCCGAACTGCTGCTGCAGGCTGGCCTCGGTCCAGGCGAGCCCGGTGTTGATCGCCCGCTTGATCTCGCTGGGGTCGCGCCCCACCCGCTCGCAGTGCTCGTCGAGCACGCGGTTCTTGTGGGCGAACTGCTCGGGCGAGATGAACGGCACGTTCCAGCCGTCGGCGTACTGCGCGGCGATCCGCAGGGTGCGCTTCTCGCCGCCCCCGCCGATCCAGATCGGCAGCCGGTCCTGGATGGGGCGCGGCTCGTTGCGGGCGTGGTCGAGTGTGAACCAGCGGCCCTCGAAGCTGGTGACCTCGTCGTGGAGCAGCCCGCGCAGGCACTGGATGCCCTCCTCGAGCTGGTCCATGCGGGTGCGCACGTCCGGGAACGGGATGCCGTAGGCGGCGTACTCGATCTGGGCCCATCCGGCACCGATGCCCATGTCGGCGCGGCCGCCGGACAGCTGGTCGATCGCGGTGATGGCCTTGGCGAGCACCGCCGGGTGCCGGTAGCCGATCGAGTAGACGAGCGACCCGACCCGCACCCGCTCGGTGCTGCACGCCAGGGCTGCGTGCATCGCGACGGCCTCGAGGCAGGCGGCGTCGTCGGGGTGGCCGGTCGCCCCGTAGAAGTGGTCCCACACGGAGATCCAGCCATATCCGAGGTCCTCGATCCGGCGCCACACCGAGCGCAGCTCGTCGGCGGTGGTGTGCTGCAGGCCGGCGTGCACGCCGAAGACGGCGTCGAACATCGTCATGACCGCCGAAGGTAGCCTGCGCAGATGCCTCGCGCCCTCGTCGCCACCGGAATGGAACTCGAGTACGACACGTTCGGATCGCCCGACGACCCGACCCTGCTGCTGGTGATGGGCTTCACGGCCCAGATGATCCAGTGGGACGAGCGGTTCTGCGGGCAGCTGGCCGACACCGGCCTGCACGTCGTGCGCTTCGACAACCGCGACTGCGGGCTGAGCACGAAGCTCGACGGCGTCGTGGTCGACACCGGCGCCGTGATGGCCGCTGCGCTCGGCGGGAGCGAGCTGCCCGAGGTGCCGTACTCGCTCTCCGACATGGCCGCCGACGGCATCGGTCTGCTCGACCACCTCGGCGTCGAGCGGGCCCACGTGATGGGCGCGTCGATGGGTGGGATGATCGTGCAGACGATGGCGATCGAGCACCCGACGCGGGTGCGGTCGGTGATCTCGGTCATGAGCACCACCGGCGACCCGAGCGTCGGCCAGGCGGCGCCCGAGGTGCTCGGCGTGCTGCTGTCGCCGCCGGCCACCACGCGCGAGGAGTACATCGAGACGTCGCCGAAGTGGATGGCGTGGCACTCGAAGAAGCACCGGAGCGCGGAGCGCACGAAGGAGCTCGCCGCCGTCGCGTGGGATCGTTCGAACTACGCCGACGGTGGTCCCCGCCAGCTCGCGGCGATCTTCGCGAGCGGCGATCGCACCGAGCGTCTCCGGCAGCTCGACGTGCCGGCACTCGTGATCCACGGCCGCGACGACACGCTCATCACCCCCAGCGGTGGCCTGTCGACCGCCGAGGCGATCCCCGGCGCGCACCTGCTGTACCTGGCCGACATGGGCCACGACCTCCCCGAGCCGCTCTGGCCGCTCGTGGTCGACGCCGTCGCCGCCCACACCCGCCTCGCGGGCTGACGCGACGGCCGGCGCCACCCGCGCCGGCCGCCCACCCGGTGCCGTCCCGGCCGGTCCGGGCGACTAGAAACGCACCCATGGCTGGACCGCTCACTGGGTATCGCATCATCGAGATCGCCGGCATCGGGCCCGGCCCGTTCGCCGCCATGTTGCTCGCCGACATGGGCGCGGAGGTGATCCGCGTCGAGCGCGCGCAGAGCGTGCGCGGGCCCGCCCCCGACACGCCGCACTTCGACGTCATGCTCCGCGGCCGGCGCAACATCGCGATCGATCTCAAGCACCCCGACGGCGTCGCCACCCTGCTCGACCTCGTCGAGCGCGCCGACGCACTGATCGAGGGCTTCCGCCCCGGCGTGATGGAGCGCCTCGGCGTCGGCCCTGACGTCTGCCTGGCCCGCAACCCGAAGCTCGTCTTCGGCCGCATGACCGGCTGGGGCCAGGAGGGCATGTACGCCCAGGCCGCCGGCCACGACATCAACTACATCTCGCTCGCCGGTGCGCTGGCGCACTTCGGTCGCGCGGGCGAGGCCCCGGTGCCGCCGCTCAACATGGTGGGCGACTTCGGCGGCGGCGGCATGTTCCTCGCCTACGGCGTGGTGTGCGCCCTGCTCGAGGCGCAGCGCAGCGGTCAGGGCCAGGTGGTCGACACCGCGATGGTCGACGGCGCCGCGGTGCTGATGAGCATGTTCTGGGCGTTCAAGTCGGCCGGCATCTTCGACGAGAACCGCCGCGGCACCAACCTGCTCGACACCGGCGCCCACTTCTACGACGTGTTCGAGTGTGCCGACGGCCAGTACGTGTCGCTCGGCTCGATCGAGCCGCAGTTCTACGCCGAGCTGCTGCGCCTCACCGGTCTCACCGGCGATCCCGAGTTCGCGAAGCAGATGGACCAGAGCCAGTGGCCGCACCTGAAGCAGCGGCTGCGCGACGTGTTCAAGCAGAAGACCCGCGCCGAGTGGTGCGAGATCATGGAGGCCACCGACGTGTGCTTCGCCCCGGTGCTCACGATGAGCGAGGCCGCGGCACACCCGCACAACGTCGAGCGGAGCACCTTCGTCGAGGTCGCCGGCGTCACCCAGCCGGCCCCGGCGCCGCGGTTCAGCCGCACCACGCCGGAGATCGTGAGCACACCGGCCCACGCCGGTCAGCACTCGCGTGAGGTCCTCGCCGACTGGGGTGTGCCCGCGGACCGGATCGAGGAGCTGCTCGGGTCGAAGGCCGTGGTCGACGCCTGATGGGCACCCTCGTGTGCTTCCACGCACACCCCGACGACGAGGCGATCGCGACCGGCGGCTCGATGGCGCGGGCTGCGGCGGAGGGGCACCGGGTGGTGCTCGTGGTGGCCACCAACGGCGACCACGGCGAGGTGCCCGACGACCTCGCCCCCGGTGAGATGCTCGTCGACCGGCGTCGCCGCGAAACCGATGCATCGGCATCGATGCTCGGCATCCACCGGGTCGCGTGGCTCGACTACGCGGACAGCGGCATGACCGGGTGGGAGCAGAACGGTCACCCTGCGTCGTTCCTGCAGGCGCCGCTCGACGAGGCGGCCGAGCGACTCGCGGAGATCCTGCGCGAGGAGCAGGCCGACGTGCTCACGGTGTACGACTGGCACGGCGGCTACGGCCACCCCGACCACATCAAGGTGCACCACGTCGGCCATCGTGCCGCGGAGCTGGCCGGCACGCCGCGGGTGTTCGAGTCGACGATGAACCGCGACGCGATCGTGCGGATGATGAACCTGATGCCGTCGGAGCAGCAGGAGGACTTCGACCCCGAGGGCCCGAGTGACGACGGGAATCCCTTCGGCACCCCGGAGGCCGAGCTCACGCTCGAGGTCGACGTCCGGCCGTGGATCGCGGCGAAGCGGGCGAGCATCGCCTGCCACGCGAGCCAGGTGTCCGACTCGTCGTTCTTCCTCGCGATGGACGACGAGGCCTTCGCGATCGCGTTCGGCACCGAGTGGTACATCGAGAAGGGCGCGCCCGCCGGGCTGCGGCCCGGGTGGATGTTCGGATGACCCGGGTGCACCTCGTCCGCCACGGCCGGGCCGCGGCGGGCTGGGACACCGACCCCGACCCGGGCCTCGACGAGCTGGGCCGGCAGCAGTCGCTCGACGTGTGCGCCCGGCTCGCTCCGCTCGGTCCGCTGCACGTGGAGACGAGCCCGCTGCGGCGGTGCCAGGAGACCGCGGCCCCGCTGCTGTCGGCATGGCGGCTGCCGCTGCTGGTGGAGCCACGGATCGCCGAGATCCCGTCGCCGGAGGGTGTCGCGATGGCCGACCGGGTCGACTGGCTGCGCGCCGCGATGCAGGGGACGTGGGGTGCGCTGGACGAGCGGTACACCAGCTTCCGCGACGGTGTCGTGGCTGCCGTGCGGGCGTGCCCGCGTGACACCGTGATGTTCAGCCACTTCGTGGCGATCAACGCCGTGATCGGCGCCGCGCTCGGCGACGACCGGCTCGTCATCCGGAGCCTCGACAACTGCTCGGTCACCGTCGTCGACGTCGGTGCCGACGGCGCGCTCACCCTCGTCGAGGGCGGGCACGAGGCCGACACGCTGATCCGCTGATCTGCTGACGGTCACGCGCGCGGCGTCCGTCGGCCGTGCCCCGGAGCCCGGTGTCACGGGGTGCTCGCCGGGCGGAGCTCACGGGGCACCGGTACCATTCCGCCCCGATGTCCCCGACGCACGTGTTCGCCGGCTGAGCGCCCCACCATGGCCGGCGAGTCGCTGCACGACGTGTACCGCACCATGCTGTGGGTGCAGGTCGCCCTCGGCGCCGTCGCCGGGAACTGGGCGCTGGCGGCCCACCAGTGGGAGCGGGTCCGCGGTCGGGCGTTGTGGATCGTCACCTTCGTCACGTACCTCGTGGTCACGGCCAACGTGGTGATGGCGTCGGTGCTGCTCGCCCGGTACGACTGGGAGTTCCCGGAGCTGCACATGCTCTACGAGTTCAGCGGGATCGCCGCGATCGGCATCGTGTACTCGTACGCCAACCAGATGAAGGCCCGCCGGTACCTGATCTACGGCGGCGGCGGGCTGTTCCTGATGGGCCTCGCGTTGCGCAGCCTCTTCATGAGCTGACCGCGTCAGGCGCGACCCGGTTCAGCGCACCTGGGCGAAACGCTCCACGTCGCCGGGAGCTCCCGCCAGCACGAGCAGGTCGCCGTCGCGCACGATCGTGGACGACTCGGCGTAGGTGAACGTCGAGCCGGGGTGCTTCACGCACACCACCGTCACCCGGTAGGTCGCGCGAAGACCGATGTCGCCGAGCGCCCGGCCGACGAAACTCGGCGGTGCCACCACCTCGGCGAGCACGAACCCCTCGTCGAGCGACAGGTACTCGAGCACGCGACCCGACACCAGGTGTGCGACACGCGCGCCCATCTCGGCCTCCGGCCGGAACACCCGGTGCGCGCCCACACGTTCGAGGATCTTCGCGTGCTGGTCGCTGATCGCCTTCGCCCACACCCGCTCGATCCCGAGGTCGAGCAACGCCGTGGTCACCAGGACGCTCGACTCGACGCCGGCGCCGATCGCGACGACCGCGGTGTCGAACTCATGGGCGCCGAGCTGTCGGAGCGCGACCAGATCGGTCGCATCCACCTGGGCGACGTGGGGGAGGTCGATCGAGTGCATCTGCACGAGTCGCGCGTCGGAGTCGACGGCGAGCACCTCGGTGCCGAGCTCGATCAGGGTGCGGGCGAGCGCGCCGCCGAAGCGGCCGAGGCCGACGACGAGCACGGAACCGGCCGGGTGGTGCACGGCGGTGGGGGACGGGTGATCAGCCAAGGATCGGTTGCTCCTCCGGGTAGCGGAACCTGAGATGACGTTCGCGCAGCACCAGGGCAGCGCCGAGCGTGAGCGGGCCGAGACGACCCAGGTACATCAGCACGACGAGCACGGCCTGGGCCGGCTCGGGCAGGGATGCGGTGATGCCGGTGCTGAGGCCCACCGTGCCGAACGCCGAGGTGGCCTCGAACAGCGACCGGTCGAGGTCGGTGGTGCTGAGCGACTTGATCGCGAGGCTGCCGGCCACCACCGCACCCATCGAGATCGCCGCGATCGCGACGGCGCGGCGCTGCGTGCGCTCGGGAAGGCGGCGCCGGTGGGCGTGCACGTCCGCGTCACCACGGACCTCCGACCAGATCATCAGCGCGATCACGGCGAAGGTGGTGACCTTGATGCCGCCGGCGGTGCCGGCGCTGCCACCGCCGACGAACATCAGCATCGACATGAACAGCCAGCTGACCGTGTCCATCGCGCCGATGTCGATCGAGTTGAAGCCCGCCGTGCGGGTCTGCACCGACTGGAACCCCGCGGCGAGCAGCTTCTCGGGGATCGACATCGCACCGAGCGTGCGGTCGTCGGTCCACTCGGCGGTGACGATGACGACGGTGCCCAGCACCAGCAGCACGCCGGTGGTGATCAGGGTGATGCGGGTGTGCAGCGTGAGCGACGGGCGCCGGGTGCCACGCGGGGTGGCCAGGCGGCGTCGGAGCTCGAGCAGCACCGGGAACCCGATGCCGCCGCAGATCACGAGGGCCGCGATCACTCCGTTGATCCACCAGTTGCCCACGTAGGCGCTGAGACTGTCGGCGCGCAGTCCGAACCCCGCGTTGTTGAACGCCATCACGCTGTGGAACACGCCGCTCCAGGCGTCGGTGGTCCAGGCCCGGTCGTGCGCGAACCGGAAGCCCACGAACAACAGCAGCGCGCCGACGGCCTCGAACACGAACGAGTAGCGCACGACGGCCACGAGCAACGGCCGGATCTCACCGTTGCTGAGCGCGGTGCGCTCCGCGTTGGCCAGGTGCTTCGTCTGCACGCCGAGCCGACGGTTGAGCGCCAGCACCACCACCGACGCGAGCGTCATGATCCCGAGGCCGCCCACCTTCACCAGCACCAGCACGATCACCTCGCCGGTGGCGCTCCAGTGCGACCCGGTGTCGACGACGGTGAGGCCGGTCACGCAGACGGCCGACACCGCAGTGAACAGCGCCTGCATCGGGGTGGTGCGCGGGCCGTCGGCGGAGACGGGCAACCACAGCAGCAGCGTGCCGACGGCGATGGCCACCAGGAACACGAGTGCGACCACGCGAGCCGGATTGCGGGCGAGTCGCCCGGGGACCGGTGGTGTCGCGGCGGGCACGGCGGGAAACGTTAGGGGTGTGCGGCGGCGGACGCCTCGCGGAAGAGAAATCGGCTCCGACCGATGTGGTCGGAGCCGAACCCACCACGACGGTCAGGCGGTCAGCTTGCTCTCGAGCTCGTCGAGCGCCAGGCCGAGTCGTGCCGGCAGGCGGTCACCGAACTGGGCGTAGTGGGCGCGGATCTGCGGGATCGCGCTCGCCCAGCCCTCGGTGTCGACCGACAGCAGGGTGGACAGGTCGTCCTCGCGCACCTCGAGGCCGGCGGTGTCGATCGCGCCCGGCGCGGGCAGGAGGCCGATCGGCGTCTCGACGGCCTCGGCGGTGCCGGCGACCCGCTCGAACACCCACTTCAGCACGCGGCTGTTCTCACCGAAGCCCGGCCACAGGAAGCGACCGTCCTCGTCGCGGCGGAACCAGTTGACGAAGAAGATCTTCGGCAGCTTCGACGTGTCGGTGCTCTTGCCGACCGACAGCCAGTGGGCGAAGTAGTCGCCCATGTTGTAGCCGCAGAAGGGCAGCATCGCCATCGGGTCGAAGCGCAGGTTGCCGACGGCGCCCTGCTGGGCGGCGGTGGTCTCGCTCGCCATGATCGACCCCAGGAACACGCCGTGCTCCCAGTCGTTGGCCTGGGTGACGAGCGGCACCGTGGTGCGGCGACGGCCGCCGAAGAGGATCGCCGAGATCGGCACGCCGGCCGGGTCCTGCCACTCGTTCGCCATCGACGGGCACTGCGACGCCGGGGCGGTGAAGCGGGCGTTGGGGTGTGCGGCGGGGGTGTCGGTCTCGGGCGTCCACTGGTTCCCGCGCCAGTCGGTGGCACGGGCCGGCGGGGTGTCGCTCATGCCCTCCCACCACACGTCGCGCTCGGAGGTGAGCGCGGTGTTGGTGAAGATCGAGTTGCCCCAGAGGGTCTCCATCGCGTTGGCGTTCGTGTCGTAGCCGGTGCCCGGGGCGACGCCGAAGAAGCCGGCCTCGGGGTTGATCGCGTACAGGCGACCGTCCTCGCCGAACTTCATCCAGCAGATGTCGTCGCCGATGGTCTCGGCGGTCCAGCCCGGGATGGTGGGCACGAGCATCGCGAGGTTGGTCTTGCCGCACGCCGACGGGAACGCCGCAGCGATGTACTTCGACTCACCGGCGGGGTTGGTGAGCTTGAGGATGAGCATGTGCTCGGCCAGCCAGCCGTCGTCGCGGGCCATCACCGAGGCGATGCGGAGGGCGAAGCACTTCTTGCCGAGCAGGGCGTTGCCGCCGTAGCCCGAACCGAAGCTCATGATCTCGCGGGTCTCGGGGAAGTGGACGATGTACTTGTTGTCCGGGTTGCAGGGCCAGGCGACGTCGGCCTGACCGGCCTCGAGCGGGGCGCCGACGGAGTGCACGCAGGGCACCCACTGGCCGTCGCCGAGCACGTCGAGCGCGCCCTGGCCCATGCGGGTCATGATCCGCATGTTCACCGCCACGTACGCGGAGTCGCTGAGCTGCACCCCGATGTGCGCGATCGGCGAGCCGAGCGGGCCCATGCTGAACGGCACGACGTACATCGTGCGTCCCCGCATCGCGCCCTGGTACAGCCCCATGAGCTCGGCACGCATCTCGGCGGGCTCACGCCAGTTGTTGTTCGGGCCGGCGTCGGCCGGGTCCGCGCTGCAGATGAACGTGCGGTCCTCCACGCGGGCGACGTCGCCCGGGTCGGAGTGCGCCCAGTAGCTGTTGGGGCGCTTCGCCTCGTCGAGCTTGGTGAACGTACCGGCGTCGACCAGCGACTGGCAGAGGCGCTCGTACTCCTCGGCGCTCCCGTCGCACCAGTACACCGAGTCGGGCTGCAGGATCGCAGCCCACTCGTCGACCCACTGCTGGAGCCGGCGGTTGGTGGTGGTGGCGCTCATGGGGGTGCTCCTTCTCCGATGCTCGGGTGCAACGGTGCTGGATGACGTTCGGGGGTGTCGAGTCGTGCGTGGAACTGCTGGTGGAACTGCTGGATGGAACTGCTGATGGAACTGCTGATGTCGGGGCGTTCGGTGGTGCTCAGGTACCCGGGGGGACGGCCACGATCGTCCGGCTGTTTTGTCCCCGCAATGGACAAACGCCCGGCCTACTGGCCGGGCGTTCCCATGTCGACTTCCGATCCGAGGCGGAGGCGAGATGCCAACCCCTCGTCGTCGAGGTCGAACACGACGCGCTGTCCTTGGCGGAGCATGCGGAAGACGGAGCCCTCGAGTGCATCGGGGGCGAGGTCGTATTCGGAGAGGTCCGTGTCACGCACCACGGTGCCGTCGCCCGTGGTCGGGTCGTACGACTTGATGACGCCCTGCACGGTTGCCTCAGCCCGCCTTGACGACCTTGCCGCTCTTGATGCAGCCCGTGCAGACGTAGAGGCGCTTGGGGGTGCCACCCACCAGGGCGCGCACGCGCTGCACGTTGGGGTTCCAGCGGCGCTTGGTGCGCCGGTGCGAGTGGGACACGCTCATGCCCCAGCTCGGGCCCTTCCCGCACACTTCACAAACAGCTGCCATGACTCGCCTTCTCTCGATCGATCAGACCTGGTGACGGGCCGGATGTCGTGCCACCGACCAGGGTCGGAGGGACGGGAGCCGGAGCCGTCAGCAGGGCCAGAAAACGATATCAGCGGGTGCGGCCGCTTCCCCAAGCGATGCGCGCAGCGCCCCGATCGTTTCGAGCGATGCCCCCATCCCCGCGCGCCGGCGGTGCCGGCCGGGGCGGTGAGCGCGATCCGGGGCGGCCGTAGTCTGTCGGGCGTGCCGACCCTGGAGCTGCTGTCCGCCGACGCGCTGCGCAGCACCGTCGTCGCGTACCGCGACGCCGTTCGCGCCCACCAGCGGGGCATCGACCGGCTGAACGTCTACCCGGTGCCCGACGGCGACACCGGGACGAACATGGCCCGCACGCTGGACGCGGTCGTGGACGAGCTCGACCGGCTCGCCCAGGTCGGCCAGGCCGGCCGGGTCGAGGGAGACCCGGCCGGCGAGCCCGGTCTCGGCCCCACGTGCGACGCGATCAGCCACGGGTCGCTCATGGGCGCCCGCGGCAACAGCGGGGTCATCCTCAGCCAGATCCTGCGCGGCCTCACCGGCACGCTGCGCGACGCGGGCGAGGCCACCGGCGCACGGGTGGCGGACGCACTCGCAGCCGCCTCGGCGGCGGCGTACCAGGCGGTGCTGAAGCCGATCGAGGGCACGATCCTCACGGTCGCGCGGGCGGCGGCAGACGGCGCGGCGGCCGCCGGTCGCACCGCACCGCTCGCCGACGTGCTGCGAGCCGCCCGCACGGCCGCCCGCGATGCCCTCGCACGGACCCCCGAGCAGCTGCCGGTGCTGAAGGAGGCCGGCGTGGTCGACGCCGGCGGCGCAGGGTTCGTGCTGCTGCTCGACGCCGCCCTGCACGTCGTCGATGGTGAGCCGATCCCCGAACCGGACGACGTGGAGCACGCCGTGGGCCCCTCGCCCGACCGGCTCGCCGCCGCCGCCCACCGGAGCGCGGCCGTCGACGGCACCCCCGACGTGTCCGAGCTCCGCTACGAGGTGATGTATCTGCTGCGGCTCGACGACGAGCGGATCGACGCGTTCCGCGAGCGCTGGGCGGCCATCGGTGACTCGATCGTCGTGGTCGGCGGTGGCGGCCTGTGGAACTGCCACGTGCACACCGACGATGTCGGCGCGGCGATCGAGGTCGCGCTCGACCTCGACGGTCGACCGAGCCGGATCCGTGTCACCGACCTCGCCGAGGAGGTCGCCGAGGAGCACGCCCGCCGCGAGGCCGAGCACGCCGGCAGCGCCGAACCCCCGGCCTTCAGCGGCCCCTCGTCCTCGTTGCCGTCGGTCACCTGCGCGGTCGTCGCCGTCGCGAGCGGTGTCGGGCTCGTCGAGCTGTTCGGCGCGCTCGGCGTGCAGGGCGTGGTCACCGGTGGCCAGACGCTGAACCCGTCGACCGCCGAGCTGCTCGCCGCCGTCGAGGCGGTGAACTCCGAGCAGGTGGTGGTGCTCCCCAACAACCGGAACATCGTGCCGGTCGCCGAGCAGCTCGCGGCGCTCACCACGAAGCAGGTGGTCGTGGTGCCCACGACCTCGATGCCCGAGGCGCTCGCCGCGCTCGTGGTGTACGACCCCGAGGCCGACGCCGGGGTGAACGCAGCCGCAATGGGGTCGGCCGCGACGTCCGTCGCCACGGGTGAGGTCACGCAGGCCGTGCGAGGCACCACGCTCGCCGTCGGGCCCGTCGATGCGGGCGACTGGATCGGCCTCGTGCGCGGCGACGGCGTCGTCGCCGTCGGGTCGAGCGCGGTGGAGGTGTCGGTGACGCTGCTGGAGCAGCTGGTCACCCCGGGTCGGGAGATCGTCACGGTGCTCACCGGGGCCGACGCGACCGCCGAGCAGACGGCGTCGATCACGGCCTGGCTCGCCGATCAGCTCCCGCAGGTGGAGGTCGAGGTGCACCACGGTGGGCAGCCCCTGTACCCGTACCTGTTCGGCGTGGAGTGACGCCGCGCCGTGAGCGACGCCCCTCCGCCCCTCACGCTCGGTGACCTCGACACCATCGGTGTCGAGCGGATCCGTGGCGTGGGCGAACGCAAGCTGGCCGCACTCCACCAGGTGGGCATCCGGTCGGTGCTCGACCTCGTCACCTACTACCCGCGTCGCTGGGTCGACCGCACCAACGAGGCGCGTGTGAGCGACCTCGAGGTCGGCAAGGAGGCGCTCGTGCTGGTCGCGGTGCGCAGCGTCTCCAAGCGCACCACCCGCAACCGCCGCACGATCGTGAGCGCCGTCGTCGGCGACGGCAGCGGCCGTCTCACGATCACGTTCTTCAACCAGCCCTGGCGTGAGAAGCAACTGGCCGAGGGGCTCAACATCTCGCTGTTCGGCAAACCCGAGGTGTTCCGCGGCGGGCTGCAGATGACCAACCCGATCGTCGACCTGATCGGCGACCGCACCGGCCGGATCGTGCCGATCTACCCGCAGAGCGAGAAGGTGGCGCTCACCACATGGGAGATCGCCGGCTTCGTCGAGAACGCGCTGGAACGGTGCATGGCCCGCGGCATCGCCGACCCCGTGCCGTGGCCCGTCCGCGAGCGGCTGGGCCTGCTGGACCGCACCGACGCGCTGCGGCTCATCCACCTCCCGGACACCATGGCCGACCAGGCGCGCGCCCGGCGCCGCCTCGCGTTCGACGAGCTGCTGCGGGTGCAGACGGTGCTGGTGATGCGCAAGCGCGCGCTCGAACGCGAGGAGAAGGGCATCCGCCACCGGGTCGACGGCGAGCTCGTCGAGCGGCTTCGAGCGGCGCTGCCGTACGAGCTCACGGGTGCGCAGCGTCGTGTGATCGCGGAGATCGAGGCCGACCTCGCCGGCCCGCACCCGATGCACCGGCTGCTCCAGGGCGACGTGGGAGCGGGCAAGACGCTGGTGGCCGTGAGCGCGATGCTCACCGCGGTGCAGGGCGGCCACCAGGCGGCGCTCATGGCGCCCACCGAGGTGCTCGCCGAGCAGCACACCGCTGGGGTGCGTCGCCTCCTCGCGGACGTCACGGTGCCCGACCCCGGCAACCTGTTCGGTGACCGGCCACTGCGGGTGGAGCTGCTCACCAACCGGGTGTCGGGCGGCGATCGCAAGGAGGTGCTGGCGGGTCTGGCCGACGGCGGCGTCGACATCGCGATCGGCACCCACGCGCTGATCCAGGAGGCGGTCGCGTTCAAGAGCCTCGGGGTGGTGGTCGTGGACGAGCAGCACCGCTTCGGCGTCGAGCAACGCGCCGCGCTGCGCGACAAGGCCGCCGGTGCTGCCGTGCCCGACGTGCTCGTGATGACCGCGACGCCGATCCCGCGGACCGCCGCGATGACGGTGTACGGCGATCTCGACGTGAGCGTGCTCGACGAGCTGCCACCGGGGCGCACGCCCATCACCACGCACTGGGCGGACGGGCCGCTGGCCGAGGCGAACGTGTGGGCCGACGTCCGTGACGAGGTGAGCGCCGGACGTCAGGCCTACGTCGTGTGCCCGCTGATCGGTGAGAGCGAGAAGCTCGAGCTGGCGAGCGCGCAGGAGACGTTCGAGGAGCTCTCCGGCGGCGAGCTGTACGGGCTGCGGCTCGCGCTCCTGCACGGGCGCATGCCGGCGGCCGAGAAGGAGGCCGTGATGGAGCGGTTCCGGCGTGGCGAGCTCGACGTGCTCGTCTCCACCACGGTGATCGAGGTCGGGGTCGACGTGCCGAACGCGACGATCATGGTGATCCTCGACGCCGACCGCTTCGGCATCGCCCAGCTCCACCAGCTGCGCGGCCGGGTGGGCCGCGGCGTCCACGCGTCACGGTGCTGGCTCGTCACCAAGCCCGACCCCGACGGCCCGCCGGAGAACCCGCGCATCCAGGCGCTCGTCGAGAGCACCGACGGCTTCCACCTCGCCGAGGTGGACCTCGACCTGCGTGGCGAGGGCACGATCATGAACACGGCGCAGAAGGGCCGCAGTGACCTGCGACTCGCGTCGTTGCGGCGCGATCGCGAGCTGGTGGGTCAGGCGCGCGACGTCGCGTTCGAGCTGGTGGACCCCGACCCCGAGCTCGACGGCAACCAGGTGCTGGCCGACGAGCTGCGCCTGTTGTTCAGCAGCGACGACGAAGCGTTCCTGTTCAAGAGCTGAGCCCGACGGGCTCCGTCGCCCACGGTGGCGCCCGACGGGGACGGGTTCAGCCGGTGGCCCAGCGGGTGCGCTGGCCGGCCTTCGCGATGCCGACGGTGGCGATGAGCCGCTGCTTCACGGAGTCGGGCACGTCGACGAACTGCACGGCGTACTCGCCGTCGCCGATGGCTCGTCGCACCTCGGCCGTCCATCCCGAGCCGTCCTCCAACCAGAGCTCGATGCGGTCGCCGGGCTCGAGCCGCAGCGGGATCCAGCCGGCGAGCCGGGCGCCGCGAACGGAGAGGTCGAACAACAGCGCCAGGGTCGGAGGCTCGTCCGTGCCCGTCCGGCTCCAGCGGGCCTCGAGCTCCACCTCGACGCGACTTCCGATGCGGCGTTCCACGCCCGGGTCACCTCCTGTCGCGTCGTTCCCTGGTGTGTCGCCCACGTCCCCGTGCGCGTGCCCGAGGCCGTCGTCCGCCGACGGCACGGCGGAGGAGGTGTCACGGCCGTCGCGGAAGGGGTTCACGGTGTCCCCATCGGTGACAGCAGGTCGAGTGCCGGGGTCGCGCGGGCCTCCGCCCACGGCGGGCTGCTCGTCAGCCATCCGGTGAGGGTCGTCAACGGCACCGCGGGGGCGAACAGGAACCCCTGCGCCCGGTGCACACCGATCTTGCGCAGCGCCGCCGCCTGCTCGGCCGTCTCGACGCCCTCGGCCACCACCACCAGGTCGAGGCCGGCGGCGAGCTCCACCGTCGCCGCCACGACCGCACGCGCCGCGCGGCTGGTCGTGAGCTCGCGGACGAAGCCGAGGTCGATCTTCAGCCCGTCGAGGGGGAGCTGGGGCACCAGGGCGAGCGACGAGTACCCCGTCCCGAAGTCGTCGAGCGACACGTGCATGCCCACGCTGCGGGCGGTGGTGAGCCAGGCCCGCGCCGCCGCGATGTCCTGGATCAGCGCGGTCTCCGTCACCTCCAGCGAGAGCATCGTCGGCGGCAGCCCGCGCAGCTCGAGTTGGGTGAGCCAGCCGTTCAGCCGGCCGAGGTCCATGATCTGCGTGCCGGAGATGTTCACCCGGATCCGGAAGCCGGATGGCACCGTCTCGCGCAGCGCCGCGACGGCCATCGACGCCTGGCGGTGCATCACCACGGACAGGTCGTGCAGCATCCCGGCGTCCTCGGCGAGCGGGACGAACTCGCCGGCGTTCCGGACGCCGAGCCGGGGGTGGATCCATCGGGCGAGGCTCTCGGCACCCACGATGCGACCCGTGGCCAGGTCGACCTCCGGCTGGTACCACGCGACGATCTCGCCGCCCGTGAGGGCTCGGCGCAGCTCGGTCTCGTCGTCGACGCGCCGGACCAGCGCCTCGCGCATCGACTCGTCGAACACCTCGATGCAGTTCCGACCGAGGGCCTTGGCCCGGTACATCGCCGAGTCCGCGTGGCGCAGGAGGTCGTCGGCCCGGTCGTGGGGGTGGCCGTTGGTCGCGCAGCCGATGCTGACCGTGACGATCAGCTCGCGGGAGCCGACCTGCAGCGGAGCCCGCAGGCTCGCCCGGATCGACTGCGCGACCTGGATCGCGTCGTCGACGCCCGACAGCCCGGTGAGCAGCACGGTGAACTCGTCCCCACCCTGCCTGCCCAGCAGGTCGCCGGGCCGCAGGCAGCCACGCAGCCGGGCGGCCACGGCGATGAGCAGTTCGTCGCCGACGTGGTGGCCGAGCGAGTCGTTGATGAGCTTGAACCGGTCGACGTCGATGAAGAGCACGGCCACGAGCCCCCGCCGCCGGCGGGCGGCGTCGAGGCTCTCCTGCAGACGCGTCTGGAACAGCGGCCGGTTCGCCAGATCGGTGAGTGCGTCGTGCGCGGCCTGGTGCGCGAGCCGTTCGTTCATCCCCCGCAGCTCGACGTTCGCCTCGTGGATGCGCTCGCGCTCGGCGCGCAGCTCGTCCACGAGGTTGGAGTTGCGGTGCGTGAGGCGCATCGCGTCCACCGCGGCACGGTTGGACTGGTCGTACAGCACGAGCGAGAAGACCAGCGCGAAGAGGACGAAGGCCGCGAGCATCGACGTGAACGTCGTGCCGTGGGCGGCCAGACCAACGGCACCGAGGGTGGCGAGTGGGAGCTGGAAGGCGAGGAACAGCCGGCGCAGCGGGCTGGTGAAGATGGTGTTCGCCGCCATGAACGAGATCAGGTGGACGACGACCAGCGCCTGGAACTCGCGGTGCTCGTCGGACGGCATGGTGAGCACCGGCAGGCTGCCCCACAGGGTGCCCGTGACGAGCAGCGTGGCGGTGTACCAACGCCGCCAGAAGCGCACGCCGTGACGGTCGCTGCGGTGCCGGTGGAGGTGGTGCAGCACGATGTGGACGGTGGCGGTCGCCAGGGTGCAGGCAGCCCAGATCAGGAGGCCTTGCCGTGGCGCGTGCGACCAGAGGGTGGCCACCACCAGGAGGATCGTCGGCGGCGACCCGATGCTCGACCGCATGTTGAGCCGGTTGGCCTGGTCGAGCAGGTCCTCGACGAGCTCGGCCTCCTCCGGGTCGATCAGCCGTCGCAGCCGCGAGGGGGTGCCGTCGGGGTCGGTGCCACGCCGGCTGAGGGCGCGCACGACCACGTCCACCCCCACTGCCGCCCGACCGCCACTCACGGGCGTCTCATCGGCACCTGGCACTCCTCGCTTGAGGGTGTGCGACGGGGTGTCGGATCTCCTGGCGTCCCGGGGTCGTCCGTCAGCGTCGTCCCGGGGTCGTCCGTCAGCGTCGGTCGTGAGCGTCGGTCGTCAGGGTTCGTCGTCCGGGAGCACCAGATCCCAGCGGTCGAGGCAGTCCTCGCACCGGTAGGCGACGACGTCCCCCGGCTCCCACCGCCCGTCCTCGGGTGGGTGGGTGAGCAGGAAGCACCGGCCGCCGCAGTCGACGCACACGATCTGGGGCTCCGGTTCGAGCCGCGAGGTGTCGGATCCCGGGTGGCGTCGGTCCTCGAACGGCGTCTCGTCGGGGAGGGGCACCCCGCCAGTGTGCCGGACGCACCGGTCGGGGACCCGACCGGGCGGACGACCGGTGGCCGCTAGCCTCGCCCGGATGCGTGTCGTGGCGGGGGAGTTCGGTGGCAGGAAGCTCGTGGCCCCCGAGGGGCTCACGACCCGTCCCACCACCGACAAGGTGCGCGAGGCGGTGTTCAACTCGCTCGGCTCGATGGGCGTGCTCGACGACGCCGTCGTGGTCGACCTGTTCGCCGGATCGGGAGCGATGGGCATCGAGGCGTTGTCGCGGGGCGCCGCCCGCTGCACGTTCGTCGAGCGTGACCGCACCGCGCTGCAGGCGCTGCGCACGAACCTGTCCGCGCTGGCCCTCGGCGACCGTGCCACCGTCGTCGCGTCCGACGTCCTGGCCTGGCTGCCCGGGTTGCGTGGCGCCGACCTCGCACTCGTCGACCCGCCCTACACCTTCGACGGCTGGGAGCGGCTGCTCGACCTGCTCCACCACCCGGCCCAGGTGGCCTACGTGGTCTGCGAAGCTCCGCGCGAGGTGCCGGCGCCGGCGGGCTGGGAGACGGTGCGCGCCCGACAGTACGGACGCACGGCGGTCACGGTGCTCGCCCGGGTCGAGGGGTAACGTTCCGCCCGCATGGCGACGGTGCTGTACCCAGGGAGCTTCGACCCCGTCCACCTCGGGCACCTCGACGTCGTCGAGCAGGCGCTCGAGCTGTTCGGTGAGGTGATCGTCACCGCGATGCACAACCCGTCGAAGCCGAGCGGGTGGTTCTCGCTCGACGAGCGGCTCGCGATCCTCGACGAGGCCGTCGCGCCGCTGCGCGGCGAGGGCCGCACGGTGCGGGTCGCGTCGTTCGGCGGGCTCGCCGTCGATGCCGCTCGATCGCTCGGCGCCGACTTCATCGTGAAGGGACTGCGCACCGGCGGAGACTTCGAGGTCGAGCAGCAGATGGCCCAGACCAACTACGTCGCCGCGGCCGTGCGCACCGTGTACCTGCCGTGCAACCCGGCGCTCGTGTACCTGAGCAGCCGCTTCATCCGGGAGATCGCGCAGTACGGTGGCGATGTGAGCGCCATGGTGCCGCCGTCCGTGCTGCCCCATCTCCAGCGAGCCACCCGAGAAGCATGAGCCGCCCATGACACACGACGACCGGTACGACGACGAGTACGACGACGACGAGGACTTCGACTCCGACTTCGACGACTCCGACGCCTACGTCAAGACCACCAACGGCTACGTCGGCGACGCCGAGCAGCTCCTGCGCCGCGCGATCGACGTCATCGCCACCGCGCCCACGATGCCGCTGTCGTCGTCGCCGCGCATCGACCGCGACGAGATCATCGAGCTGCTCGAGGAAGCCCTCCACCGCATGCCCGAGGAGCTCCGGCAGGCCCGCTGGATGATCAAGGAGCGCCAGGCGTTCGTCGACAAGACCCGTCGCGAGGCCGAGGAACTGCTCGAGGCCGCCCGAGTGCAGGCCGAGCGGATGGTGCAGCGCACCGAGGTCGTCCGTGCCGCCGAGGCGCGGGCCCGCCAGCTCAACGAGGCGGCCGAGACCGACGCCCGCCGCCTCCGCCACGAGACCGAGGACTTCCTCGACCAGCGGCTGGCGAGCTTCGAGATCCTGCTCGACAAGCTCAACCGCACCGTCCAGGCCGGCCGGTCGCGCCTCGCCATCGGCGCTGCAGGTGAGCAGGACGACGCCGAGGTCGAGGACCCGACGAAGGGCTTCTTCGACCAGGACCGCTGACCGGGCGCCTCCGGGGCGGGTGACGCCACGGGTCGGTAGCGTGGGGCGCCCATGACGAACCCGCTGCGCGTGAACGCCGCCGAGCTGCTGCGACGTCCCGGCACCGAGAAGCACCTCGATCTCGAGCTGGCCGTCGCCGACCTCGCGATCGACGACGACCGCTTCGTCGCGTCCGACCCGGTCCGGGTGCTGCTGCGCCTCGAGTCGCTCACCGACGGCATCGTCGTGACCGGTGAGGTCGTCGCTCGGTGGCACGGCCTGTGCCGCCGCTGCGCCGAGCCGGCGGGCGGCGAACTGCACAGCGACGTCCACGAGCTCTACCAGGAGACCGTCACCGACCCCGATGCGTTCCCGCTCGAGGGCGAGCAGCTCGACCTCGAACCGATGGTGCGCGAGCTGCTCCTGCTGGACGCGCCGCGAACGCCGCTGTGCCGCGACGACTGCGCCGGGCTGTGTCCGCAGTGCGGCACCGACCTCAACACCGGCTCGTGCAGCTGCGACGACGCGCCCGCCGACCCACGTTGGGCAGCCCTCGACCAGCTCAAGGGCATCGTCGAGGACTGACCGCCCGACACGGTGGCGGAAACGCCCGGACGCGGCGCTAACCTCTCCCGGTTCGTTTCGCGCAGGGAGACCTACGGTGGCTGTTCCCAAGAAGAAGAAGTCCAAGATGAAGACCCGGAGCCATCGCGCCGGCGCCTGGAAGCTCGGCGCCCCGGCGCGCAGCGTGTGCCCCCGGTGTGGCGCCGTGAAGCTCCCGCACACCGTCTGCTCGGCATGCGGTTGGTACAAGGACCGCGTCGCCGTCGACGTCGGCTGACCGCCGGTCCCGTCCGACCCGCACCGACCGTCGCGACCCTGCGGACCCGCGATCCGGTTCCGAGCGCATGGCTCCCAGCGAGATGCTCCCGATCGCCATCGACGTGATGGGCGGTGACCGCGCGCCGGCCGAGATCCTCGTCGCCGCGCACCAGGCCGCGGCGCTCGGCATCCCCGTCGTGCTCGTCGGCACCCCGGGCCTCGACGGTGTGGGCGACCTGCCCTACATCGAGGCGACCGAGGTCATCGCGATGGACGACGACCCCGCGCAGGGCGTGCGTCGCAAGAAGGACTCCTCGCTCGTGCGTGCCGCCGAGGCGGTGCGTGACGGCCGGGCCAGCGCGATGATCTCCGCCGGCAACACCGGCGCCACGATGGCCTCGGCGCTGCTCCGGATGGGACGGATCAAGGGCGTCAGTCGGCCGGCGATCGCCACCCCGCTCCCCGTGCCGGGCCACGCACCGAACATCCTGCTCGACGCCGGTGCCAACGCCGAGGTGCAGCCCGAATGGCTGGTGCAGTTCGCGCAGATGGGCTCGGTGTACGCCCGCCACCGCTTCGGCGTCGAGCAGCCCCGCGTCGGTCTGCTGTCGATCGGTGAGGAGCCGGGCAAGGGCGACACCCTCCGCAAGGAGGCCTACGAGCTCCTCGCCGTCGCCCCCAACATCGACTTCATCGGCAACGTCGAGGGCCGCGACATGCTGCTCAAGACCGCCGACGTCATCGTCACCGACGGCTTCACCGGCAACGTCGTGCTGAAGACGCTGGAGGGCGGTGTGCGCGTGCTGATCCAGGCGATCCTCGCCACCTTCTCCGCCGACCCGGCGAACGCCCCGCACGTCGAGGCGCTGCTGCCGGTGCTGCAGCCGCTCGTCGACGAGATGAACCCCGACACCTACGGTGGCGCGATGCTGCTGGGGGTCGACGGGGTGTGCATCATCAGCCACGGCTCGTCCAGCGCGACCGCGGTGCTCAACGGCATCAAGGTCGCGCAGGAGATGGTCGAGCGCGGCGTGGTCGACGAGCTGCGCGCGGCGATCGCCGCGGACGCCTGACCGACGCCCGACCCGCGCCGGTGCGCCCGGTCGCGGCCGGTGCGCCCCCGCTACCATCGGCGTGCCCGTTCCCGCACCGGCTCGTGCCGCGCCGACCGGCGGGTCCACGCATCGCCGAGTTCACAGGAGAAGCCCACGTGTCCGAGTCCCATGCCCCGCTCGACCGAGCCGCCGTGTTCGAGATCGTCCGCGCCAGCTTGGCCGACATCCTCGAGATCGACGGATCGACGATCAGCGAGGGCCAGTCGTTCGTCGACGACCTCGAGGCCGACTCGCTCGCCCTGATCGAGCTCGTCGAGGCGCTCGAGGAGGAGATGGCCGAGCGGTCGGTCGGCTTCCGCATCGAGGACGAGGACCTCGAGGACCTGAAGACGGTGCGTGACGCGGTCGACTACGTGTACGCCCGCGTCACCGAGGGCTGACCCCCTCCGGTCCGGCCACCGCGATGTCGACGACGATGCCCGACGGCCCCGCGAACGCGGGCGGGTCCGGCGCGTCCGACGCACCTGCCACATCCGCCGCACCGGTCGCACCGGTCGCACCGGTCGCCGATTCGGGACTCGACGGGCTGAGCCAGCGGATCGGGCACCGCTTCGCCGATCCCGAGCTGCTGCGCCGGGCGATGGCGCACCGCTCGTGGTGCGCCGAGCACCCCGGCAACGAGTCGAACGAACGGCTCGAGTTCCTCGGCGACGCCGTGCTCGGCTGGATGATCGCCGACATCGCGTACCGCGAGCACCAGGACCTCCCCGAGGGCAAGCTCACCGACCTCCGCAAGAGCGTGGTCAACGCCTCCGCCCTCGCCGAGGTGGCCGTCGGCATCGACCTCGGTCCGTGCCTGCTGCTCGGCAAGGGCGAGAGCGCCGCCGGTGGCCGGATGAAGCCGTCGATCCTGAGCGACGCACTCGAGGCCGTGATCGGCGCGGTGTACCTCGACGGTGGCGTGGTGGCCGCGGCGCGGCTGATCGAGCACCTGTTCACCGAGCCGCTGCAGCGCGCCGCCCAGCAGCTCGACCGGCTCGACCACAAGACGCTGCTCCAGGAGCTGACCGCCCGGATGTTCGACACCGCGCCGGTGTACGTGATCAGCGAGACCGGGCCGGACCACCAGAAGACGTTCACCGCCGGTGTCGTGGTGGGCGGTCGGTCGGTGGGGCAGGGCACCGGTCGCTCGAAGAAGCTGGCCGAGCAGGCCGCCGCACTGGCCGCGTACACCCTGCTCAGCGCCGAGGCCTGAGGTCGGTCGCCGTGCCCGAACTGCCCGAGGTGGAGACCGTCCGGCGCGGACTCGACGTCCGCCTGGTCGGGCGGACCGTGCTGCAGGTGGAGGTCGGCCGCGAGCGCACCGTGCGGCGCACGTCGGCGCAGGCCGTGATCGACGGACTCACCGGCGCCACGATCGTCGACACCCGGCGGCGGGGGAAGTACCTGCTGCTCGGCCTCGACACGGGCGACGACGTGATGATCCACCTCCGCATGAGCGGGCGGGTGCTGCTGCACACGGTGGACACGCCGCGTCCGCCGCACACCCACGTCGCGGCGCTGCTGACCGGCGAGCCGGGCGAGGAACTGCGCTTCGTCGACCCACGTACGTTCGGCGAGGTCGTGGTGTTCGATCCGACGAACGCCGCCGTGGAGGTGCCCGACCTCCACGCCCTCGGGGTCGACCCGATCACCGACGGCATGACCCGCACCACGCTGGCCCGCATCGTGCGGGGCCGCGCCCGTGCGCTGAAGGCGCTGCTGCTCGACCAGCACGTGGTGGCCGGCATCGGCAACATCTACTGCGACGAGATCCTCCACGCCGCCCGGCTGCGTCCCGACCGGATCTCGAACACGCTGACCGGGCAGGAGATCACGCGTCTGCACCGCGAGATCCATCGCGTGCTGAACGAGGCGATCGAGGCGGGTGGTTCCACCCTCGCCGACACCCAGTACGTCGACGTCGACGGCAACGGCGGCCAGTTCCAGCTCGCGCACCGGGTGTACGACCGGGCCGGCGAGCGCTGCATCACCTGCGGCCGGGCCGACGTGGTGCGCATCCCCTGGGGCGGACGGAGCACCCACTTCTGCCCCCGCTGCCAGCGCTGACCCGAACTCCTGGGTGCCACGCAGACCTCACCGGTGCTGGTGGGCGGTCGGTCCTGGCACCCAGGAGATGTTCGTGGATGTCCCGGGTGCCACGCAGATCTCACCGGTGCTGGTCGGCGGACGGCGCCGGCACCCAGGACGGGTGACGCTTCAGGGTGCCACGTGCGTCTCACCGGTGCTGGTGGACGGGAGGTCCTGGCACCCAGGACGTGTGGCGATCGTTCCTGGGTGCCACTGCGACCTCACCGGTGCTGGTCGGCGGACGGCGCTGGCGCCCAGGACCTCGTGGATTTCCGATCGTCGCCGCAGGCTGCGCTCTCTGCTGGCGTGCAGACCTCCGACCTCGACCGATACGGCCGCATGCATCACGGCCTCGTCAGCTTCGCCCACGCCACCGCGCTGGGGATGACCCGCACCGACTGGAACCGACTGATCGCGGACGAACGACGGTTCGAGGTGCTGTACCCCGACGTCGTCCGGGTGATCGGCGCCCCCACGTCGGTCGAGCAGCGGATCGCCGCGGCGGTGCTCGCCGCCGGGCCGGGGGCGTGCGCGTCGCATCGCTCGGGCGCGCGGGTGTGGGGCGCTCCCCGCCCCGACGACGATCCGATCGACGTCATGCTGATCGGGCGCACCCGGCGTGCCCGACTGACGGGCGTCACGATCCACCGGCCGCGCAACCTCGAGGATCTCGGGACGAGCGTGCGGCAGGGCATCGCCACCAACAATCCGCTGCGGATCCTGACCGACCTGGGCGCGGTCGATCCGGGAGGGGTGTACGACGCGCTCCACCACTTCGTCATGCGGGGGTGGGTGAACGTCGCGTCCGTCGCAGCGGTGCTCGACCGGCACAGCGGACGCGGGTATCGCGGCGGGACCGCACTGCGCAACGCGCTCGAACAGTGGCTGGTCGACGGCAAACCGGCGGACAGCGAGCTGGAGGTGCGGATGCGCAAGATCGTCGACGACCACGGGCTCCCGCCGATGACCTTCCACGCAGAGGTGCTGGGCTTCGAGGTGGACTTCCTCGTCGCTGGGACGAACCTCGTGGTCGAGTGCGACGGGTGGACCACCCACGGGGTCGACCGGACCCGGTTCCTGTCCGACCGCGACAAGGACACGCTGCTCATCTCCAAGGGGTATCCGGTCCAGCGGGTGACCCGCGAGATGCTGCTCTTCCGGCCCCGTGTGGTGGCCGAACGGATCGCCGGATCGGTCTGGTCGTTCGCGCCCGCCCTCGCTCGGCGTCATCTGGCGGACCGCCCCGACAGCGTCCTGGGTGCCGCGCTGCCGGACCTGCGCAGCTCGCCGGTGGCGCGTGGCGCCCAGGATCGATCCTGAACCGCCGTGGTCCGCTTCTGGGTGCCGGCCGCACCTCACCGCCGCTGGTCGGCCGGCGGTGGTGGCGCCCAGGACGGAGGCGAACTCGATCGGCGGTCCTGGGTGCCGATCGGGCGCGAACCCCCAGCTCACCGATGATGTCTGGCGCCCAGGACCGCCCCGACATCGTGCTGGGTGCCTGCCGCACCTCACCGGTGCTGGTCGTGGAGTGCCGCCGGCACCCAGGACGTGTGCGGCGGCCGCGGTCGCAAGTTCCTGGCTCGGGGGGTCGCGGCTAGGATCGACGGGCCGTGTTCCTCAAGTCCCTCACCCTCAAAGGCTTCAAGTCGTTCGCCGATTCGACGACGATGGTCCTGGAGCCGGGCGTCACCGTCGTCGTCGGTCCCAACGGGTCCGGCAAGTCGAACGTGGTCGACGCGATCGCCTGGGTGCTCGGGGCGCAGGCACCCAGCTCGGTGCGCAGCCAGAAGATGGACGACGTCATCTTCGCCGGCACCGCCAAGCGCCCCGCCCTGGGCCGTGCCGAGGTGATCCTCACCCTCGACAACTCCTCCGGCGTGCTCCCGATCGAGTTCACCGAGGTCACGATCTCGCGCACCCTGTTCCGCACCGGCGAGAGCGAGTACGCGATCAACGGGGTCAACTGCCGTCTGCTCGACGTGCAGGAGCTCCTGAGCGACGCCGGCGTCGGTCGCCAGCAGCACGTGATCGTGAGCCAGGGTCAGATCGACGCGGTGCTGAACGCCCGCCCCGAGGAGCGCCGGGCGATCATCGAAGAGGCCGCCGGCGTGCTGAAGTACCGCCGCCGCAAGGAGAAGAGCGAGCGCCGGCTCGACGCCACCGAGGCCAGCCTGCTCCGCGTGCAGGACCTGCTGCGCGAGGTGCGCCGCCAGCTCCGCCCGCTCGAGCGCCAGGCCGAGGCGGCCCGCCGCCACGGCGACCTGGTCGCCGAGTTGAAGGCGCTGCAGCTGTTCCTCGCCGGCCGCGAGATCGCCGGGCTGCGGTCGCGGCTCACGTCCTTCGCGGCCACCAAGCTCGAACTCGACGCCACCGAGCGCGAGCTGCGCACCGAGCTCGCAGCCCTCGACACCTCGGTCATGGCCGCCGAGGCCGAGCTCACGGCACGCGGTGACACCGACCTCGGTGACGAGATGGTGCGGGTCGAGCAGCTCCGTGAGCGCGCCCGCGGCATCGCCGCGGTGATGGTGGAGCGCCGCCGTTCGCTCGAACGCGACCGCGGCCAGTTGATGGACGGTGGGGTGGTGGCCAACCTGGAGGCCGACGCCGCCCGCCTCCGCGACGAGCTCGCCTCGGTGGTGGCCGACCTCGCCGCCGTCGGCCCCGAGGCCGAGACGCTCACCGCCCAGGAGGAGGAGTTCGCCGAGCACCGCCGCGCCACGCTGAGCACGATCAACGACGTCACCTCGTCCACGACCGCGGCGAGCGCTGCAGCCGAGGTGCGCGGCGAGCTGCGGTCGATGCAGAACGGCCTCGGCCGGGCCGAGAGCGAGGCGCGCCGGATGGAGACCCGTCTCGAGTCGCTGCGCCAGCGCGTCGAGCGGTTCGAGGTCGAGATCGTCCGCCTCAAGGCGGCGTGCGAGCAGGCGAACGAGAGCGAGGCGCCGCTCGTCGCCGAGGTCGAGGCGGCCGAGGCACGCCGCATCGCGGCCGAGGCCGCGGCCGACGTCACCGCACAGGCACGGCAGGACGCCGCCGAGGAGCTGTCGCGCTGGCGGGCCCGCGCCGAGGCGCTGTCGCTCGCCCTGGAGACCGCCCGCGAGCGTGCCGGCGCCGAGCACCTGGCCGGTGTCGACGGGGCGCTCGGCACCCTGCTCGACCTGGTGGAGATCGACGCGGGCTGGGAGCCGAGTGTGGAAGCCGCGCTCGGCGATGCGCTGCTCGCCGTGGTGGTCGCCGATCCGGCCACGGGTCGTCGGGCGCTGGAGTCGCTCAGGGCGTCGAACGTGAACGGTGCCGTGCTGTCGCTCGGCCTGGCCGGTGCCGCGCCCGCCGTGCCCACCCCGGCCCAGGGCTCACCGGTGCGCCCCCACGTCCGGAGCCGCAACGCCGCCGTCGAGCGACTCCTCGACGGCGTCCTGGCCCACGCGGTGCGCGCCGACGACTTCGACCGTGCGGTCGACATCGCGATGGCGAACCCCGCGGCCGTGGTGGTCACCGCCGACGGCGACCGGTTCGGCCCGTCCGGATGGCGGCTCGGTGCGAGCGGTGGGGGAGCCACGGCGGCAGCACTCGACGAGGCCACCGAACGCCTCGGCATCGCCGAGGGCGAGCTCGCCCGCCGCGACCATGCCGCCCAGGCCGCCCGTGCGGAGCTGCAGGCGGCTCGCCAGTCGGAGGCCGACCTCACGCGCCGGCTGGATCAGCACGACGCCAGCTTCACGGCGAGCGCGGAGGCACTCGCCCGCGCGCAGGCCGAGCGCCGCGAGACCGCCGCCGAGGTGGAGGCCGTCGAGCGCAGCCTGGCGGAGGCGGTCGACCGCATCGCACGCGAGCGGGCCCGCATCACCGAACTCGAGTCGTTGGTGCCGGCGCTGGAGGCCGACGAGGCCGCCGAGGCCGAGGCGGCCAAGGCCCGTGGCGAGTTGCGCGCCCAGCTGGACGCACGTGCGGCGGTGCTCGCCTCGCAGCGCAAGGACCTCGAGGTGCGCAACGCCGGCCTCCACGAGCGGCAGGCGTTCCTCGAGCGCCGTCTCGAGGAGACCGAGCGGCGCCTCGCCGCCGACGTCGAGGCGCGTGCCGCCGCGGCCGAGCGTCGCGTCGCTGTCGAGCGGTCGCTCGTCGCGCTCGAGCGCCTCGCCGTGCTGGTCGACGCCCACCGCCACGTGATCGAGGGTCGCCACATGGAGCTGCTCGAGATCCGGCGCCGTCAGAGCGACGAGGTACGCGAGATCGCCTCGCGGCTCGACGCGCTGCGCCGCCGCCGCAACGCGGCCGAGCGCGAGCTCGACGAGAACCGCGAGCGCCAGCGCCGGCTCGAGCTCGAGGACGCCGAGGCGCGGCTGCGGCTCGAGACCGCGGTCGAGGCCGTCCGCCGCGACCACGACGTCGAGCCGTCCGTCGCCGAGGCCGCCGAGCTGCCAGAGCTGCCGGAGAGCACCAACCCGGCCGCCCGGGTGCGCGAGCTCGAGCGCGAGCTTCGGCTCATGGGGCCGATCAACCCGCTCGCGCTCGAGGAGTTCAACGAGCTGCAGGAGCGTCACACGTTCCTCGAGTCGCAGCTCGAGGACGTGCGCGAGACGCGCCGCGAGCTGCTGCGCGTGATCAAGGCGGTCGACCAGGAGATCCAGTCGGTGTTCGCGTCCGCGTTCGCCGACGTGAGCTCGCACTTCACGCACCTGTTCTCCACGCTCTTCCCCGGCGGCTCGGGCAAGCTCGTGCTCACCCAGCCGGACGACCTGCTGAACACGGGCATCGAGGTGGAGGCCAAGCCCAGCGGCAAGAACGTGAAGAAGTTGTCGCTGCTGTCCGGTGGCGAGCGCAGCCTCACCGCGCTCGCGTACCTGTTCGCCGTGTTCCGGAGCCGGCCGTCGCCGTTCTACGTGATGGACGAGGTCGAGGCCGCGCTCGACGACGTGAACCTGCACCGGTTCCTCGGACTCGTCGCCGAGTTCCGCCGCGAGGCGCAGCTGCTGATCGTGAGCCACCAGAAGCGCACGATGGAGGCGGGCGACTGCCTGCTCGGTGTCACGATGCAGCCGGGCGGCTCGTCGAAGGTGGTCACGGAGAAGGTCGGCGCGAGCGCCTGATCGGCGGCCGGCGTCGGATCGCTGCCGGCGTGACGGCTCCGGGCCCGCTGCGAGGTGGCCGGGTAGCGTGGTCGCACCATGGAGTGGATCTATCTCGCCCTCGTCGCGCTCGTGCTGCTGTTCGGCATCGGCGTCGTCGTCCTCAACCGCCGCCGCTCACCCGAGCTGACCCCGGACCGGACCTCCGAGATCGTCCGCCCGCCGCGTCCGGCCGTCGAACCGCGGTCGCAACGCGACGAGACCCCGGCCCCGGTCGGGGCATCGGCGTCCACGGCGGTGCTCGAACCGGAGCAGGTACTCGAGGAGCCCGCCGTCGAGGAGCCGGTGGTCGAGGGGGCCGTCGCGGACGAGCCCACGGTCGAGGACCTGGCGGTGGCCGAGGTCGTGGAGCGGCCGACGTTCCGCTCGCGCATGGGCAAGGCCCGCAGTGCCCTGACCGGCGCGTTCCTCGGCATCCGCACCCGCGCCGGCATCACCGACGACACCTGGGACGACCTCGAGGAGGCGCTGCTGCGCGCCGACGTCGGGGTGCGCGTGACCGACGAACTGCTCACCGGCCTGCGCGCCCGCGTGAAGGCGAAGGAGATCGCCACCCCCGACGCGCTGCTCGACGCGCTGCGCGCCGAGATGACCGGCCGCCTCGCCGGGTCCGAGCGCGACCTGCAGTTCGTGGCCGGCGATCCCGGCTCACCGAACGTGTGGCTGTTCGTCGGGGTGAACGGGGTGGGCAAGACCACCACCATCGGCAAGGTCGGGGCGCTGCAGCGCGGCGAGGGTCG